>OIYO01000318.1_pt1 | contig 43746 bp, 30 predicted proteins | sample 1588191 | NCBI WGS metagenome assembly OIYO01 (sample SAMN03283275) | human gut metagenome | biome: human-associated habitat; material: feces | host: Homo sapiens | place: Peru | collected 2012 | reverse complement strand
CATACACAATTTCAAGTAGTTATCCATATTCACAATATACAGAAATAGAACATGAGAAAACAACTAGAGATATTAACTATATTAGAAATTCTGTAAAGGTAATTATAAATGCATATGATGGAACAATGAGATATTATATTACAGATAGGACAGACCCAATAGCTATGGCATATAGAAATATATATAATACGTTATTTGTAAATTTAGATGAAGAAATACCAGAAGATATTTCAAAACACTTTATATATCCAGAATTTTTATATAATGTTCAATCAGAAGTATTAAAAGTATATCATAACGTAAAACCAGATGTATTATATAGGTCAGATGATTTGTGGGATTTTGTAAAATATAACAATCTAAATACTACTAAATCATCAGGAACTTATTTGGAACCATATTATACAATGGTAAAAGGTGAAAACAATGAAAATTTCTATAAAGCATTGGAATTGCACGCAGACATGATGATTGATCCTGTTATTCCTGATTACGAAATGGGCGCACCATTTGACGTTAACGATAAAAAAGTTACGGATAAAAGAGAACGCCACGTTGTAATAGAAGAAATCCGTATGAGAAAAGACCAGCCTTGGACAAAAGTATACAACGCTACAAATAAAGCTATGTACACTTCTCATCCATACAAACGTGATGTTATTGGAACGCCTGAAATTATCTCACAAGTTTCTCAAGAAGAAATTATGAATTATTATAGAACGTTCTACTCTCCAGAAAACGTTACAACAATCATTGTCGGCGATTTTAATTCTGAAGACATCCTGAAACGTGTAGAAGAAGGTTTTGACTGGGGCGAAAGACCACGTCCGCCTATTAGAGATATTTTGCCGGATAGACCTGTAGCAGAAACGGTTTATATCGAAAACAAAGCGAATATAAATTCTTCATTTATGATGTTCGGATTTTTAGGTGCGCCTGCAAAAGATTTAAAGAACTTAATTGCTTTAGAAATGCTTGCCATAATTCTTGGCGAAGGTGCAAGTTCAAGATTGTATAACAATTTGATTGAAAACCAAAAAGAACATATTTTTAATATGATTGATGCTGAAAACTATTCTTTCCGTGATGGATGCAATTTCTTTGTGCAGGCAAACTTTGAACCTAAATTCAAAGAAAAGGCAATTGAACTTGTTAAAGAAGAATTGGAAAAAGTTAAAACTGATATTACGGACAGAGAACTCAATAAAGCTAAAAAGAAATTAAAATCTCGATTTGCGTGTGAAGCCGAAACGGTTTCGGATATTGGAGAAGCTATCGGTTATTATATGACCGTTTGTGATGAGTTGGAGCTTGCTGAAAACTATATGCCAACTTGTGATAGTATGACAAAAGAATATTTGCAAGAAGCCGCAAAAAAATATTTAGACATTAATCACGCTGTGATATCTGTTTTGATGCCACAGTAGTAGAATTTATAATTTCACCTCACCTCCCTAACTAGGGAGGTCGCAGTCGCTCTTGAGCTGTGCGAAAGATACGAATGCGGGTGGGTGTTAGTCTTTCTCTTTAATTTTTTTTAACAACTTTCCACTTTCAATTTTCAACTTTCAACTCCCAAAACACATCCTTCCCTATTCAACTTTACATTGTGTCATACTTTATTGAATTGAAACGATATTTAAGATATTCTTTACATGTTGTAGATTATTTGGGAATTATAAATGGAAAAAGGTTTTGTAGAAAATGGGTTCATTATAGACCTAAGTGATGCTAAAAATACTACGCAACTTGTGTTTGAGCTTAGTTCAATAATGGAACATCCTGATGTAAAAGGTAAAAATGTTTGTTTAAAATTGGGTAATCTTGATTTAAAACAATCACAACTTCTTAGTATAAAAGCTTTGATTGAATCAATGGATGCGAGTATTGCTTTTATTGATACAAATTCAGAACAAACAGAAGCATCTGCTGTTAGTTTAGGGATAATTATTTCTGAAATTTCTGATAATTCAGAAGCAGCAATTGTTTGCACTCCATCTGATGAAGTAAAAGAAGAAGCAGTTGTTGTAAAAACAGAAGAACCTGTAGAAGAGAAAATTGAAGAAAATAAAACAGTAGAAGTTCACGCTGACAGTGATATTGGAACTTCCGGCACTATTGAAACTACTGACGGCATTGAAGATATCTATGACGAACAATCTATGGAAGAATTATCTGAAATTATTCCATCAGAACACTTAAATACTGACTTTGAATCTTTAGCTGCAAACGAAGGGTTATTCAAGGCAGAAGATTCAAGCAAATATATTCTTTTGGATACAGGTGATGTTTTACCGGAAGGAGCAGAAGAAAACTCTGTTAATACAGAAAGTTTGCCAACATTGTATATAAACCAAACACTGCGTTCCGGACAAACAGTAAGCTATGAAGGAAATATTTTAATTATCGGTGATGCTCACCCAGGAAGTGAAATAGTTGCAAGCGGTGATATCACAGTGTGGGGTATTTTGGGCGGTATTGCTCATGCCGGTTCACACGGAAACATAACTTCAAAAGTTAGAGCTCTAAAATTGAATGCAATCCAATTAAGAATTGCAGGGTTGTACGCTAGACGTAATGATACTTTAAATGTACCTTATGTTCAAAAAACAAATGAGTTTACCCCTGAAGAAGCTCAGATTGAAGACGGAAAAATTGTTATTTATAAAAAATTAAGGAGAGATTAATGACTGGTCGAGTAATAGTAATTACATCCGGAAAAGGCGGAGTAGGAAAAACAACTACGAGCGCAAACATCGGTACAGCGCTTGCAAAAGCCGGATATAAAGTTGTCCTTATTGATACAGATTTAGGTTTGAGAAACCTTGATTTACTTTTAGGACTTGAAAATAGAATTGTGTATACAATTGTTGACGTTATTGAAGAGCGTTGTAAACTAAAACAAGCTTTGGTTAAAGACAAAAAGAATCCGAACCTTTCATTACTTGCTGCCGCTCAAACAAGGGATAAAACCGCAGTTAACGCAGAGCAACTAAAAGAAATCTGCGACACTTTGAAAGAAGAAAATGATTTTGTCCTAGTAGACTGTCCGGCAGGTATTGAACAAGGCTTCCAAAACGCAGTTGCCGGAGCCAGTGAAGCAATCGTTGTTACGACTCCAGAAATGTCTGCGATAAGAGATGCTGATAGAATTATCGGTTTATTAGAATCAAAAGAAGAAATAAAAAGCTATAAGCTTCTTTTAAACAGAGTTCGTCCAAGTTTGATTAAATCAAATGAAATGATGAGCGTAGATGATGTTGTAGAAATTCTTTCTTGCCAATTGGTTGGTATAATTCCGGAAGACACAGGCATTATCACATCTACAAACAAAGGTGAGCCTATTGTTAATGATGAAAATGCATTAGCAGGTAAAGCATACAGAAATGTGGCAAAAAGAATTTTGGGCGAAGAAGTCCCATTCTTGGACTTAGACGAACCAAAAGGATTTATGGCAAAAATTAAGAATGTTTTTTCTAAATTGAAAGCGAAGGTGTAGGATGGGACTTTTCTCTGATATTTATAATACAGTGGCTAAGTTCTTCCGCCCTCAAGAAGAACAGGGTGATGCTTCTAAATCTGTTGCAACAAACAGATTAAAATTAGTTTTAATGCAAGACAGAACCAATTTAACTCCAAAAATATTGGAACAAATGCGTGGCGAATTGATAGATTTGTTATCTCGCTATGTTGAACTAGATAAAGAACTTTTGGAATTAAATTTTGAACATGAAGGTGATCAAGTTGCACTAATGCTTTCAATTCCTGTTATTAGAGCAAAAGAAGAAGAGGAAATCGAAGCAGCTCTGAAAGCAGAAGCAGAAAAGCTTGAAGAAAAAGCAGAAGAAATTAGCGCAAAATCCGAAGATGAAGAAAGTACAGAAGAAGATTCTGAAGAAGAAGCTCAGCAAGATACTGATGATGAATCCGAAACGAAATCACAAGCTGTATCAACTCCGGAAGAAATGAACTCTAGCGAAAAAGAAGAAAATTCTGAAGAAGAAATTGAAGCAAAATAAATTAATAAACATTAACACCCACCCGCATTCGTAACTTTTGCAAAGCTCAAGAACGACTGCGACCTCCCTAAAAGAGCGGTTAATGCAGTAATAAATTACATAAACAAAAGACTGGGTTTACTTAACCCAGTCTTTTGTTATCTAAATTAGTTTCTTTCTTTTATCTTTACCCTTATGATGTTTTTCAATCATTCTTTCTAATTCTTCGGGCATTACCGTATTTTCGGCGACAGCCTTTGGCTGCAATCCTTTTTCAAGAATATCAACTTCTTTAGCTTTAAGTTCGTCACCAGCAGCTACAATATCTCTATCGTGAAATATTTCTGCCAAGCGAATTGCGTTTTCAGAAGGCGAACTTACTTCATTTTGTTTCTCTTGAACCTTATAACTTGCCCAATCTTCTGCAAGTTCTTTTATTACAGTAAATTTCCCGCCGGATTCTAATCGCTTATCGACTTCTTTCTCCAGAACTTTTTGTACATAATCTTTTTGGCTCTTAAATCGACATGGTATAACAATTTCATTACCAATAATTTCTTCCGGATCACGCATTTCGTATTTCTTAAACAAATCTGCTGCAACTTGCAAGTGTCCAAGTTCTATATCAAGGAACAATTCCCAGATTTTTTTTATTCTTGCATCCGTTTCGTCTTCGACACAAGTGTAATAATTACAAACCTCTGTAAATTCATGAATTAAGAATTTTTCCCACATAGTTTCTGTCGGATCAATCAAAGATTCATACATAGTTACATGTTCTTCTTCAACATCTTTAATCTCTGCATAAGTTTCTCTAAGAACGTGATTGCCATACATAAAACCGTGCTCTGCATAATAATTATGCGTTTGCTGTTCGCCTGATAATAAAGTTAAAATATTAACTTTAGTTTGCGGATGAGCAGTTTTTTTATCATAGTGTTTACGAATTCTCAAACCATTGTCATTATGGTGGTGTTGTGTTGGTCTGCCGATTATTACATCTGTTTTTCCTTGTACTATTTCATTTGGTTTAATGCCTTCTTCCATATACGCAAACTGACTGTATCTGTAAAGATGGTCAAAATCTTCTAATAAACCAAAATCAAATGTTTCCTTTACGTATTTGTCCGGTTCATTTTGAGCCATCCAAGCCGTCAAATCTACGGCCACCTGCTCATAACCCAATGTTGTTTCCAAAACAGATTGGTCTGCCGGTCCCATCCAATTTGCTGTTGCTTGTTGAGAATCTTCAATTCTGCTTATTGCTGCAATAAGTTCTTTCTCATTATTATTCGGTATAAACCTATTCATTTGGTGCTTAAAACCCCAAGCTTCAACTTCTATACCATTCATCAATATTTGTCGTGTTCTTGTATAACAATCAACTTCTGTCTTATTATAAGGTTTTCCGACAATTTGATGCCAATTTCTTATTTGTTTTGAAATCGCAATCCCTTTTTCTTTTAACGGATTAAATCCCATTTGTTCCTACCTTTCCGCAGGTTTACTGCTTTTTGATAGTAAAATAGACAAATATAAATTTAATTACCATATCGGACAGAGTCGACTGGTTATTTTTTGATAAACATTAATGAATCAGCCCATATTCCCGACCCAAGTCTGATATTATTTTAACAGCCTTATCAATCTGTTTAAAAGTTAAATCTTTCATTGTACATAATCTCAAACGACACTCCTTTCTTCTTACGGCAGGATACGTAACAATATTTACATACACACCACGCTGTCTTAGTTTTTCATACATTTCAAAAAGGATAGGCTCACTATAAATCATTACAGGTACAACTGCAGATTGAGAATGTCCAATATCAAATCCATTTTCTAAAAGTTTAGATTTTAGATATTCCGTATTTTGCCAAAGTTTTTCTCTGCCGGCATTATCAGCTTCCAATAATTTGAAAGCTTCATTTAAACCTCCGGCAACAGAAGCAGGAAGAGCTGTTGAAAAAAAATAACTTCTTGCATACAATCTCAAATATTGAATAATTTGTCTTGAAGCAGCGCAATAACCGCCCAAACCTCCAGGTCCTTTGCTCAACATACCAACATTAAGGTCGATTTTATCCATTACACCATAGTATTCAGATGTGCCACGACCGGTAGGACCTACTACTCCAACACCATGGGCATCATCAACCATAAGTCTACAGTTATATTTTTCTGCAAGTTCTATGATTTTATCAAGTGGTGCCATATCACCATCCATAGAGAATACACCATCTGTGATAATTAAACGGCCGGTCTTCTCATCAGGTATTCTTGAAAGAATTCTTTCTAACCCTTTCATATCACGGTGGGGAAAGACTTTTATATCTGCTCCGGAAAGCATACAGCCATCGAAAATAGAAGCGTGATTAGCAGCATCATTAATAATGACATCATTTTTGCCGCATAAAGCAGATATGATACCAATATTTGCACCATAACCGCTAGGGAAAACAATTGAATCTTCTGCGCCATAAAATTTCGCTATACGTTTTTCTAATTCTTTATGAATATCAGTGATACCGGCATAATTTGAAACAGCACCCATACCATAACCAAATTTTTCAAGCGCTTGTCTTGCACCTTCCATAACCTGAGGATGTGTAGAAAGGTTTAGGTAAGAATTTGAACCAAGCATAATTACATTATGTACATGTCCGTTTTTTTCTTTTATGCCTGATTCCGGCTGAACTTTATTCATTGTAACCATGCCTAAAGCTTCATTTCCAGTCATAATATTACTTGAAAGAACTTCATCCAAACGCTTCGTTTTATCAAATAAATCTTCACCATCTAAAGTATTTACAAAATTTTCAAATTTCAAATTCATAAAATCTTTATTTTGTTCAGCTGAAACCACTTTTTAATCCTTTCTTTTTATTTATACAATCATTTAAGAATACTAAAAATTATTGAAAATTCTTAAAAGTCATAATATAAAAAAATAAAAAGAATACAATGCAGAGTTGGTTAATTTATTTTTTTGAACAATTCTAAAAATTTTACGGCAGGTTGTACTAAATACTTATCTTTTTTATAAAAAATCGCAAATTCTCTTTTAAAATTATAACCCTTAATTTTTTTATAAATAACATTTTCCTGTTCCGGAAAATATTTGATAAATAATTCCGGCAAAAATGAAGCTCCCAATCCTTCATTAATCATAGAATAAATTGTTTCCGCATTATGACATTCAATTATTGCCTTAGGGGTAAATCCGTTTTCTTCACACAAAGATTTGAGGTATTTACTCAATGCTAATTGTTCAGGAAAAATTATAAAATTTCTGTCTTGAAACTCCTTTATATCTATTTCATCCTTTTCACAATTTATTTCCCAACTTTTAGGATAAGTTGCAAAAACCGTTTCATTACAAATATGTTCCGCTTTATATATTAAACTATCTGGATTTTCTGTACCCAAATAAAAATCAATCTTATCTTCTTCTAACATTTGTTTTAGAATAAAAGTCGGATATTCCTCTATTTTGATATAACAATTTGGATATTCTTCGTGCAATTCCTTCAAAATTCTTGGCATAAAACAATAACACCTGTGAGATGGAATACCAATTACGATATAAGTTTTTGATTGGCTGGAAATATCAGACATTTCTATTTCTAATTCGCTAATCTCAGAAATAATTCTTTTTGCTTTTGTGATAAAAATTTCGCCGGCATGAGTTAACTTAATCGGATTTCTTTCAAAAATTTCAACCCCAAGTTCTTCTTCCAAAAGTTTTACGCTTTTACTTAAAGAAGGCTGCGATATAAATAACTTTTTTGCAGCATTGGTAAAATTTTTTTCTTCTGCTATAACTAAAACGTGTTTAATTTGATTAAAATTCATAACATTATTATATCAAAAAAGATATAAAAAATCTTAATATTATAGATAAAAGCTATAGTGACTATAATATATTAATATTATACATTTAGTGTTTGTTATTTTATACTTAAATAGTCAAGGGATTATAATGTGAAAAAGATAATTACAATTTTAATATTGAGTGCGTTTGTAATGCCGGTATTTGCCCAAGAAGTTACAGGCACTCATCAAGCTATAAAAATAGAAAAACAAAAGAAACAACCGGAAAAAAACTTTGAATTGGAACCATATTGGGAAAATTATGGCGATAATGTTCTTAATGGTTACATAGAAGAAGCTTTGGAAAATAATTTGAGTATAAAAATGACGGAAGCTCGAATTAAAGAATCAGAAGCAATTTTAGGGACTATTAATGCTCAAAGACTGCCGCAGTTAAGTATTAACCCAAGTATTTACCCATACAAAACTATTTCACGCTGGACAGGCAAATATGGCAGCGGCTACCTTACGTACTTTCCACTTTTATTAAACTGGGAACTTGATATTTTTGGAAAAATTGCAGATAAAGTTCAAGCTTCAAAAATGGGAGTTAAAATTAGTAAAAGTGACTTGGACATCGCAAAATTATCCTTATCCTCTGAAGTTGCAGCATCTTACTTTAACATTATTGCCGACGATAAACTAATAACGAACCAAGAAGAAATTGTCGCAAATCTTGAAGAAACAATAAAGCTAAAACGACAACTATATGATGGCGGATTAATTCCTTATGATAATTTATACACAAGCGAATATGAACTTGTAACCCAAAGAAATCAGCTTAATACATTGTTAAGACAAAGAGAAATTTTACTTCATCAATTTGCAGTTTTGAGAGGTGTTTCTCCTGATGGCGATAATAATATCCAAAGAAATAATCCGGATACGATTACATTTCCATTTGGTGTAAATGCGAATATTCCTTCTGATTATTTATTCAACCGTCCTGATGTAATGCAAGCGGAATATGGAATTAAAAAAGTTGCATACGATGTAAAAGCCGCAAAAAAAGCTTTTTTACCTTCCATAAACTTGAATGAAGTTGTCGGTTTCGAAAGTATAAAAGCAGGACGTTTATTCAATTGGGACAGCACAGTTTATCAATTAGGTGCAGGCTTATTATTCGATTTATATACCGGTGGATACAAAATGTCGTATTTGAAATATAATAAGGCACTCGCAGTTGAAAAATTACACCAATATAATAACGTACTCTTAAACGCAGTTTGCGAAACAGAAAATGCTCTTTCCAGCTATAAGGCTGACTACAATTCTTATAACGAGTTCAGAAATGTTATATCTAAGTCAGAGCACTATTTTAAGGTTACTAATATTCGGTATACAAATGGTACCGGAAATAAAATTGATGAGCTGGCTGCAAGAAGACAACTTTTGATTAATGAAAACTCTATGTATTTGGCAAAAACCAGCGCTCTAGTTGATACAATAAACATTTATAAAGCATTAGGTGGTAAAGGCGAGCGTAACTTGAAATCAGATAATTGCAATAATAAAGGGGATAATAATTTATGAAAAACTTTATAAAAATGGTTTTAAAATATTATTATACCGTAATTGTATTGGCTTTATTTATTTTGATTATGGGTTTAGTAACGATTGCAAAAACTCCTATTGATATTTTTCCTGAAATAAATACCCCTGTAGTAACAGCAGTTTGGACTTATACCGGCATGCCGGCTCGTGATATTGAGCGAAGAATTGTAACAATCGCAGAGCGAGCATACGCATCCAGCGTAAATGATATTGAGCACATTGAATCTCAATCACTCCTTGGTGTTGGTGTAATTAGAGTTTTTCTTCATCCCGGAGCTGACATAAATACAGGTATTACACAGGTTAGTTCAACTTCCCACGTTTGCATGAAAACTATGCCGACAGGTATTATGCCGCCAAATATTCAAAAATATACACCGACAACCATTCCTGTATTGCAAGTTGTAATTTCATCTTTAAAATTACCTATTCAAAAAGTTACTGACCTTGCTCAAAACAATATTAAAGTTCAACTTACAAAAGTTGAAGGGGCGCAGGTTCCACTACCAATGGGCGGCAAAGTTCGTCAGATTATTGTTGATTTGAATATGCAAAAAATGGAAGCAAGAGGTCTTACTCCTGCTGATGTTACAAGAGCGGTTGCCGGACAAAACGTAATTATTCCATCAGGTAACACCAAAATTGGCGGCAAAGATTATCTTGTTTCTTTGAATAACGCTTCTCAAACCGTAAATGAAATGAACGATTTTCCTATAACTTCACCAAAGGCTAACCAAGTGGTTTACCTTTCTGATGTTGGATATATTCATGACGGAAACGCAATTCAGACAAATATTGTTAGAGAAAACGGTGCTCCGGGATCTTTGATGACAGTATATAAATCCGGTAGAGTATCTTCGTTAAGCGTTGTTGATGGCACCAAAAAGCTTTTGCCTATTATTGCAAAAACAATTCCTGACAGCGTAAAAATGCAGGTTCTTTTTGACCAATCAGTATTCGTAAAAGCATCTATTCGAGATGTAATATTTTCCGGAACATTAGCTGCTATTTTAACAGCATTAATGGTACTTTTATTTTTGGGCAGTGTCCGCTCTACATTTATTATCGCAATTTCAATTCCGCTATCTGTACTATTTGCGGTTATTTTCTCTTCCATATTCGGACAAACAATAAATATGATGTCATTGAGCGGTCTGGGCTTGGCAATTGGCATGTTGGTCGATAACGCAACTGTTGTTATTGAGAATATTTTGAGAAACAAGTCCGTAATGCAATTCGCTTCAATTAAAGAAGTTATTTATAAATCTACAGCTGAAGTTGCGGTTCCGACTTTGGTTTCTACGCTTTCAATATGTATGGTTTTCGCTCCGATATTTTTGATGGAAGGTGCTACAAAATACTTATTCATTCCGCTTGCAATGTCTGTAATTTTCTCAATGCTCGGGTCATACCTACTTTCAAATACACTTGTACCGGTACTTGTAGATAAACTTTTGGCCAAAAAGGAAGTGTTAAACAAAAAAACATTACTTTACAAAATAAATAACTGGATAAATGTTCATTTTGAAAATCTTAGAAAAATTTATAAAAAATATTTAGTTAAATCAATTCTTAAACGTCCTAAGCACGTTGGAATTATTTATGGAACTGTTATATTTTCTGCGTTGTTGATAACTCCATTTATTGGAGAGAATTTCTTTCCGGAAGTTGATGCCGGACAAATAAGACTTCATGTCTACGCACCACATGGTACAAGAATTGAAGAAACTGCAAGAGAATTCACTAAAATAGAAAATTCTATTAGAAAAACAATTCCGCCAAAAGAATTGGATACAATCCTTGATAATATCGGACTTCCAGCAAGTTCTTTGAACTTGGCATTTATGGACAGTTCGTCAATTGGTGTTGGCGATGGAGAAATCTTAATCTCACTTAACGAAAATCACAAACCAACGAAAGAATACGTAAAAAAATTAAGAAAGAATTTGAACAAAGAATTTCCGGATACTGTATTTTTCTTCCAAAACGCAGATATGGTAGGAAAAATTCTTAATTTTGGTTTGGCATCTCCAATTGATGTACAAGTTCAAGGTAAAAACATTACAGAAAACTATAAGTTAACTGTAAAAATGCTTGAAGATATCAAAAAAATCAGAGGTGTTGCCGATGCACATATCCACCAGATTACAGACACACCGGAAATTAAGGTTGATGTAGATAAAGTAAGAGCCGGTATGATGAATTTATCGCAAGAAACAGTGTCCAGAAACGTACTAACCGCATTAACTTCCAGCGGTCAGGTTGCACCAAATTATTGGGTCGATCCGGAAAATGGTGTTAACTACGTATTAGCACTTCAAGTTCCACAGTATAATGTTGATACCGTTAAAAATGTTACAGACATTCCTGTTGCTTACAAAAATGATGCGCCGGTAAGGCTCGCAAATATTGCATCTGTTCGTTCTGGAGTAACATCAAGTGTTGTAAATCACTACGATATTATGCCTGTATACGATATTCTACTTAACATTCAGGATAGAGATTTGGCAGGTGTCGCATCTGATGTTAATAAGGTAGTAAAAAAATATCAGAAAAAAGCTCCACGAGGTACATTTATCAATGTTCACGGTCAAGCAAAATCAATGAACTACGTATTTTCATCCCTACTATCAGGTTTAATGCTTGCCTTAATCCTTGTATACCTGTTAATTGTTGTTAACTTCCAATCTTGGAGAAATCCATTTATTATCATAACACCGGTACCGCTTGCTCTTTCCGGCATATTATGGATGTTGTTTGTATCAGATACAACATTTAGTGTTCAAGCGCTAATGGGTTCAATCATGGCAGTTGGTGTATCTTGCGCTAACTCAATTTTGGTTGTATCATTTGCAACAGATAAAATGAAAGCCGGTTTTACTTCAACTCAAGCAGCTATTCAAGCAGGATTTACAAGAATCAGACCTGTTATCATGACAGCTTCTGCAATGATTTTAGGTATGCTTCCAATGGCTTTAGGAATTGGTGAAGGTGGGGAACAAAACGCACCTATCGGTCGTACCGTAATTGGCGGACTTCTATTTGCAACTTATGCGACATTGGTAATTGTTCCGATGTTATTTGCAATTTTAAATAAAAATAAAGTTTTTGAGGTAATTAATGATGAAAATTAATCGAAAAAATATAATTATATCAGCAGTAATCTTGTTATTCGTAATTGGTATTATACCTAAGATTTCAAGGTTTATCACAACATCAATGAATGCAAAAGATGTTGAATATGTGGCAATCGTTGAAGAGCCAAAGCTTTCTGACGGAGAAGCTGAACTTGAATTGTCCGGTGAACTTAAACCATTTTTGCAAACAGAAATCTTTTCCAGAATCAATGGTTTAGTAAAAGATAGATACGTTCAACTCGGCGAAAAAGTAAAAAAAGGTCAGCTTCTTGCAGAAATAGACACTCCGGACTTGGATGCAGAAGCCGCTGCCGCAAAATCGAATTTGATATCAGCACAAAAACACCTTATGGAAGCTAAGTACCAGTGGAATTTTGCTTCTAATACTTATGAAAGATACAAAAAATCTGCTGTTGACGGAGCTATTTCAACTCAAGAATTAGATGCAAAGTATAATGAATTTAAAACCTCAGAAATGGCATATTTAGGCGCTAAATCAGATGTAGAAAAAGCTAAAGAAGATTTGAACAGACTTACGGCTTTGCAAGGATATAAAAGAGTCGTTGCTCCATTTGATGGCACAATTAGCAAATATAATATTGATGCCGGAGCCAATGTTGTTGCCGGTGGAAGTTCTACGAGCACAAGTTTGTTTGAAATCCAGCAGACAGACAAATTTCGTGCAACAATGTTTATTCCGCAAAACTACGTTAGATTTATTAAAGAAGGTCAAGACGTTGACGTTTATGCACCGGAAAATCCTACTCAAAAAGTAAAAGGCAAGATTTCACAAATATCAGGCAAACTTGATAATGTATCAAGAACTATGGAAGTAGCGCTAGTGGTACCTAATGACGGAAAGTCCGGACTTTATAGCGGATTGTATGTAAAAACAAATTTAGACCTTAAAGACAAAAATGGAGTTCAAAATAAAATCCTTACCGTTAATCCGGCTTGTTTAACAACTCTAACAACTCCAGACCAATATGTAGCAGAAGTCAAACCGGATTCTACTGTACACTTTATAAAAGTAAAACAAGGTAGAGATTTGGGCGACAAAATAGAAATTCTTGAAGGCTTGAATGGAAAAGAAAAGCTTATCACCAATATAACTGATGATTTGCAAGAAGGATGTAAGGTTAAGTTTAAAGAAAATTAGTTTTACTGTAGAATATTGACTTTATAATAAAAGCGAGGCGGAATTTTTAATTCCGCCTCGCTTAAATATCTCTTATCCTTACCCTTTGTCCTAGCAGCCGCAACCGCAACCGTTACCCAAAGAAGCGTGGAATGTTCTTGAGATAACATCATCTTGTTGTTCTTTTGTTAATTTAATAAAGTTAACAGCGTATCCTGATACTCTAATTGTTAATTGAGGGTATTTTTCAGGATGTGCTTGAGCATCAAGCAATGTTTCTCTGTTAAATACGTTTACGTTTAAGTGGTGACCACCTTTTTCAACGTAACCATCTAAAAGATTGATTAAGTTTTCTTCTTGTTGTGTTGTCATTGTTTTATTCCTTATTTTTGTCGGATTCTTAATCCGCTCTACTACTTTTATCAATAGTTGAAAAGTTGAATGGTTGAAATGATGAAAAGTTCGTATTAAGTATTTTCAATGTCTAACTAGTCAAACAATATAAATTTCTTTAACGAACTCTTCAACTGTTCAACTTTTTCACCTCTCAACCGGTTACTAAGGATTTTCCTTAGCAACCGCAAGTTCCTTCTGAGCAACCGCAATCCAATTGAATATCAAGGTCACCCATAAATACTTCATCTTTACCTAATGCGTTAGGAATGATTGAGAAAGTATTTGAGATACCATCTTGAGCATCATTGAATGGAAGTTTTGCTACTGAAGCTAATGATGCAACAGCACCGTGAGTGTCACGTCCGTGCATTGGGTTAGCACCAGGAGCTAGAGGGATACCAGCTTTTCTACCATCTGGAGTGTTACCGGTTTTCTTACCGTAAACAACGTTTGAAGTAATTGTTAAGATAGACATTGTAGGAATAGAATTTCTATAAGTATAGTGTTTTCTAATCATGTTCATGAATTTCTTAACGATATTTACTGCAAATTGGTCAACTCTGTCATCGTTGTTACCGTATTTAGGGTAATCACCTTCAACTTCGTAGTCAACTACTAAACCGTTTTCGTCACGAATAGTTTTAACTTTAGCATATTTGATTGCAGAAAGTGAGTCAGCAACTACTGATAAACCTGCAATACCTGTTGCGAAATATCTCTTAACATCTCTATCGTGAAGAGCCATTTGAGATCTTTCATAGCAATATTTATCGTGCATGTAGTGGATGCAGTTCAAAGTATTTACATACAAGCCAGCTAACCATTCCATCATATCTTCATATTTTTCCATAACTTCATCGAAGTCAAGGTATTCAGAAGTGATTGGTCTGAATTTAGGACCAACTTGAGTCTTCAATCTTTCATCAACACCACCGTTGATAGCGTATAACATACATTTTGCTAAGTTAGCACGAGCTCCGAAGAATTGCATTTCTTTACCAACAACCATTGAAGATACACAACAAGCGATAGCATAATCATCACCGTGAGTAACTCTCATCATATCATCGTTTTCATATTGAATAGATGAAGTTTTGATAGAAATGTGAGCAGCGTATTGTTTAAAGTTGTGAGGTAATCTCTTAGACCACAGTACTGTCATGTTAGGTTCTGGAGCAGTACCTAAGTTTTCTAATGTGTGAAGGTATCTGAATGAGTTTTTAGTAACCATGTGACGACCGTCAATACCAACACCACCAATTGATTCTGTAATCCAAGTAGGGTCACCAGAGAACAATTCATTGTATTCAGGAGTTCTTGCGAACTTAACTAATCTTAACTTCATGATGAAGTGGTCAATCATTTCTTGAGCTTCTGATTCAGTGATAACACCGTTTCTCAAATCTCTTTCAATAAAGATATCCAAGAAAGTAGAAGTTCTACCGATACTCATAGCAGCACCGTTTTGTTCTTTTACAGCTGATAAGTAACCGAAGTATAACCATTGGATAGCTTCTTTAGCATTCTTAGCTGGTTGAGAAATATCAAAACCATAAGATTGACCTAATTCTTTCATTTCTTGAAGAGCTCTGATTTGTTCAGCGATTTCTTCTTTCAATTGAATTTTTTCTGGTCTCATTTCACCATCTAAAGATGCGTGTTGTTCTTTTTTATCTTCGATTAATCTGTCGATACCATAAAGAGCTACTCTTCTGTAGTCACCAATGATACGACCACGACCATAAGCATCTGGCAAACCAGTTAAGATAGCAGCGTGTCTAGCAGCTCTCATTTCTGGTGTGTAAACATCAAATACACCTTGGTTGTGAGTTTTTCTGTATTTTGTAAAGATTTCAGTGATTTCTGGGTCAACTTCATAGCCATAAGATTTGCAAGAAGTTTCAGCCATTCTGATACCACCAAATGGTTGTAAAGAACGTTTTAGAGGTTTATCTGTTTGTAAACCAACGATTTGTTCTAAGCTCTTGTCGATATATCCAGCACCATGAGAAGTGATTGTTGAAACAATTTTTGTGTCCATATCAAGAACACCACCATTGTCACGTTCTTTTTTGAATAAATCGCAGCATTCTTGCCACAATTTTGTAGTAGCTTCAGTTGGACCTGCCAAGAAGCTAGAATCACCATCATAAGGTGTGTAGTTTTTTTGGATGAAATCTCTAACGTTGATTTCTGACTGCCATTTGCCGCCAACGAAATCAGTTGTAGAAGATTGTTTTTCTAATGTTAATTCTGACATTTTAATCTCCTTGTCCTTTGCCGCCTCTAAGACGACTTACTATCACTAACTTTTTCTTAATTATATTATACCGCCTAAATAAAATATGTCACAGTTGTTTTTACAACATTTATTAAGATTTTATAAAGGTACTTTGTTCTATAGTTGCAGGTTGATTTTGAGGGGTAAAATTAAAAGTTAAAAGTGGAAAATGGCAAATTATTTTAAATGTTTTTATGGTTGAATTTGCTATATTATAAGAATGATAATTGTTTCTACAATCTATTTCCCATCATAGATAGCACCGCTAGTTGAGCCATCAACACTTTTTTTGTAATTTTGTTTCATAAAATCTTGGCGCTGTTTAATTTTTAAGTTAGTTTCCATATCCATTTGCTGGATTTTTCTTTGATATTCAAGTTTCTTAATTTGATTATCAAATCTTATTTCTGCTTTCTCTTCTTTTTCTTTTGCTTTTTCTAATTCTTTGGCATGCCGAGCTTCAAACTCTACTTCAGAAATTGGAGTAACATTTTCTTCCTGCTCCATTCGATAACCGACTACCGCAACAGGAAAACTTGCACCGGTTAAAGATTCTAACTTAGAATTTTCTCCATAAACATCAATACTCCAAGTTCCTAAAAATTTTGGTACTTCTCCAGTGTAAGCGTAGGCACACACGACAATTCGGTTTTCATCATTAGCATCAAATCCCATTGGGTAAATATCCCAGCGCTTTTCGTCAAAATCTACACCGCCTGCCATTGCCCAATAATTAACAATTGCATCACGAATTTGCGGAAGTTTGCGTGCTTCATTTTTAGAGAAGTCATACACCCACAAATCAGTTTTCCAAATTCCGTCGTGCCTGTGACCAACTTTTTCTTTTACAACAAGTTTGGTATTGTCTGCTGAAAAATCAATCGGAGTCAATGTCCTAAATATAAATTTTGTATCAATATCTTTAGAAGTAGAAATAAGTGGTGTTTCAACCTTGTTTAAAATGTTAGCTTTCTTAACTTTTTCCAAATTGTTCAACGTAGAATCAAGATTAATTAAAAACAAATCACAACTTGTGCAATCTGATTGTGCGTAATAATAAACAGATGGATAAACCAATTTTGTATAATCACCTGACACAATCCCTTGTGCATTAATTTGTCTGTCAAAGTTAAGTTTTCTTGGTAAAGTCAATTCAGGACTACCAACAGGGTCATTATATTTTACAAGTTTAAATTTCTTTTGCGGAATATAAACCATATTGGAATCTTTTGGCATCTCAGCTTCATCAAGAATTTTTGCACTAATTTCTCTTTTACTTTGTCCACGTGACTTTGCTTCATATTCAGCAACAGTCATATATCCGGATTCCGGCAAACGACTTTTTTCATATTTTTCTGTTTCACCGACTTTGTCAACTTCATTTCTATAAATCGTTTCCGCAACAATTCTATCCTGTTTTTTCATAAACGGATATTTTAATTGGTGAAAATGTACTTTTAGCGCCATAACGGCACCCGCCATTGCCTCTAACATCTAAACCAATCCTTCTTTCATAGCAGTAACAGTTGCTTGAGTTCTTGATGTTACACAAAGTTTTTGTAAAATACTATGAACGTGTGCTTTGGCAGTAGCTCTTGTAATTACCAGTTTATCAGCAATTTGCGGATTAGAAAGTCCTTCAACCATAAGCTCTAATACATCTAACTCTCTTTCTGTTAAGCCGTAAGAATTTGGTGCTTTTTTTATTTCCGGAGTTGAAACAATTTGAACTTGCGGTCTTTGTAAATTAGAAAATACCATCTTTGCGATATTTGGGTCAATCCAACCAATACCTTCATTTACAGCTTTAATAGCAGAAATTGTTTGTTCAGGAGTTGCACCTTTCATAATATAACCGTCTGCGCCGGCTTTAAAGGCTTCGAATACATCATTTTCACTGTCACGAGATGTGAAAATCAATATTTTAACATCAGGATTAAAATCTTTTATTCTTTGTGTAGCTTCAATGCCGTCAATATTTGGAAGCCCGATGTCCATAAGAATAACGTCCGGATTATTTTCTCTGGCAGATTTTATACCTTCCAAACCATCAGCAGCTTCTGCGCAAAGAGTTATACCTTCTGCCTTGCTTAAAAGCATTGAAAGTCCCATTCTATAAAGTTCATGATCTTCTACCAGCAGTACATTTATCATACTAAACTTCCTTCTTTTTCTTCAATACCACCTACTACAGTATCCGTAAGGAGGAATGAGAATTCGCTACCTTTATTCAAACTGCTTTCCAGCCAAATTTTCCCGCCGTGTGATTCTATGATTTGGCGAGATAAATACAACCCCAACCCTGTTCCGGTAGAACGTTTTTTGCTTGTTCCTTGAGAAAATCTTTGGAACATATTTGGAATATCTTCTTGCGGAATTCCACTACCGTTATCAGATACAGAGAAGATTAAATCCTTTGCTTCACATTTCAATGTTATAACGACTTTGCCACTTTCTTGAGTATAATTAATAGCATTACCGCAAAGATTACATATTACACGTCGTATTTCACTTCTATCCGCATTAATTTCAAGCTTTTTATTATTGCAATTGATTTCAAAATCAATATTCTTTTTTTGCGCAAGCGGTAAAAGTTCGTTATAAACCTGCTCAACCAAATTATAAATATTAAAATTAGTTTTTGTTAATGTTAATTTGTCTGCATCATACTTATAGACTTCCAAAAGTGCATTTACAAGCCCTAACAAATCCTCATTGCTCTTTTGCATTGTAGACAAAAGTAATTTTTGTTTTTCGTCCAATTCTCCGAGCGCTCCATCCAGAAAAAATGTAAGCGTTTGAATCGCTGCAAGAAGCGGAGTTCTCAAATCGTGCGTAAGTGTTGCAATGAAATCATCACGCAACTTGTCTGATTTTTTCTGCTCGGTTACATCTCTTATAACACCCACAAAACGCTTAAACTCATCATCAGGATTAATTCTCGCAAAACTGATTTCTACAGGAATTTCAATATTGCTTAATGGATTTTTTATATAGAATTCTCTTAATAAAAGTTCTCTGTCATCAAGTTTGTGGAGTTCTTTTGAAATAAAAGTTTTTTTGCTAAAAAGAAAATCATCTATTGATGACATAACAAGCTTGCTACCAACTAAACCAATCAGACTTTCGCATGCCGGATTGACCTGTTCAATTATTCCGTCTTCGTTGATAATAACGATTCCGTCTGCGCAATAGTTGAATAATCCTTCTAACTTTGCATTAGACTGTCTTAAATCCGCAGTTCGTTCTTCAACAATTTGTTCAAGATTGTGAGAATATTTTTCTAATTCTTTTTTGGCAACTTCTAATTCTGCAATTTTCTTACGAAGTTCGCTCAACAAATAACTTCTCTCGATACCGTTTTTGATATTTAGGATTAAATCATCATTATCCCAAGGTTTTTCTATATATCTGTATAACCCGACTTCATTAATTGCTTTTATTGCATTCTCTTTATCAGCATAACCTGTCAATAAAATTTTACTAACTTCCGGATACATTTTTTTAACTTCGGTCAAAAATTCCAGACCATTCATCTCCGGCATCAAAAAATCTGATATAACTAAGTCTGGTACGTTTGTTTTAAGAAATTCTATAGCTTCTTTGGGACTGTTAAAAAAATGCGCATCAGAAAAACCTTCAACTTTTAAAAGAGTTTTAAAAGCGGAAGTAACAATTTTTTCATCATCAACAACGACTATTTTCCCCATATTCATACTCTAATATTAACCCAAAGATTCATAATAAACAAATTTTTTACATTTCTGTTACATAGTTCACGCTTCTCCTCTTAAGGAAGAAGCGTGAACTATTAGAAATGTTAAAGTTTATTACTTATCAATTTGTTTCAAATAATTTAGCAAAGTGTCTAAAAATTTTTAAGGCGCTCCTTCAAAACATACAACATAAATGACGGGATTACTTCGTTTCTGTTTGCAATGATGTAAATACTTTATAATATTACCCATTAATTGTTAAAAGAACTTTTTACTTACATATATGTGCCCACTGGTATGATAGAAAAAATTGTGGTATGAATATATTATGTTTATGATGGGGTGATTGTTGATGAAAAAACTTTTAATAATATGTACGTTATTTTTACTTACTGCAACGGTTTGGGCTGCTGATTACACCGTTCAAAAACTTCCTAACGGTCAAACTGTTGTTGTATATCCGATAAAAGATAATCCAATTGTTACAATAGATACTTGGATTAAAACGGGTTCTATTAATGAAACTGATACAAACAATGGAGTTGCGCACTTTTTAGAACACCTTTTTTTTAAAGGTACAAAAGCACACCCTACAGGTGATATGGATAGGATTTTGGAATCAAAAGGTGCTATTGTAAACGCAGCTACCAGCAAGGATTTTACGCATTATTATATTACAATTCCGTCAGAATATTTTGAAACGGCAATGGACTTGCATTCTGATATGTTGCTTAATCCGCAAATTCCACGCAAAGAATTAGAAAAAGAGCGTAAAGTTGTATTAGAAGAAATTGCGAAGGATGGTAATACACCTTCTAAAAAAGTTTACGATAACTTGAACGATTTAATGTATTCAAAACATCCTTATAAAAGGAAGGTTATCGGTACAACTGATATAATTGGAACAATAAGAAGAGAAGAGATTATTGATTATTTTAATAATTATTATGCTCCTTCTAATATGGTAACGCTTGTTGTTGGGAATGTGGAACCGGAAAAAGCTGTTTCAAAAATACAACAAAATTTTAATCAAGGTTATAAAAAGCCGATAAAAAAAGTTTTCAAAAAAGAAGCTCCGCTAACAGCGCAAAAACGCAAAGTTGATTATACGGATACTCAATCCGGATACATGATGATTGGATTTAGAGGTGTAGATATTACAAATTCCGAAACATTTGCGCTTGATGTTTTAGCAGAAATTTTAGGCGGCGGTAAATCTTCCAGATTATATCGAGATATTAAAGAACAAAAAGGTTTGGCATACTCAATATCTGCTTCTAACGGAAGTTATAGAGATGATGGAATATTTTATATAACATCCAATTTTACACCGGCTAGTCAAGAAAAATTAGAAAAAGCAATTTTTGATGAAATTGCTAATATGCAAAAATACGGAATTACAGATGAAGAATTACAACGTGCAAAAAATATAATCATCCAAGATACTTATTATTCAAGAGAATCAACTTCAAATATTTCCAATGAGCTTGGTTATATTATGGCACTTACAAATAGTTCAAATCTCTACGATACTTATGTGGATAGTATCAAAAAAGTTACAGCGCAAGATGTTGTGGCTGCTGCCAGAAAGTATTTGGGAGTTAACAGAAGTGCCGTATCAATAATACTTCCGGAATCTATGAAAAATGCTGTTGAAAATAAGGATACAAAAACTCATACCGCAGAAAAGATTTCAGAAAATAATGGAACAGTAAAATATAAGGTTGATAACGGTTCTACACTTTTGATAAACCAAAATAAAAACAATGACATAATTGCAATGAGTATTATTGCAAAAGGTGGAGAATTCTTAGAAAAAATTTCTGGAGAAGGAACATTGGCTGCTGCAGTTATGTTAAAAGGTACAAAAAAATATTCAGCACAAGAACTTGCTCAAATTCTTGATGAAAACGGTATTATAATTGAGCCGGTTTGCAGCGAAGACTTTTTCTCTATTAACGTTCAGACAACGACTGCGCAGATAGAAAAAACAATGGAAATTCTTGATGAAATAATCAATAATTCAACATTTGACGATTATGAAATTGAGAAAAAAAGAACAGAAATTCTGAACAAAATTAAACAAAGACGTGATGTTCCTATGAATATCGCTTTAGAAAATTTTAAAACAATAATTTTTGAAAATAGTGTTTATTCACATTCAAACAAAATATTAGAAAAAACTTTGCCAACTGTTCAAAAGAGCGATATTGTTAATTATTACAACAAAATCTTGGATTCAAAAAATGTAATCGTATCTATTAATGGTAATGTTGATTCTGACAAAATGATTGCTGATTTCGGTCGTATTTTGAAAAACAAAAATAATCCGGCTGTAAATTATAACAATTACCACGTAACGAAAGTTACTGCGCCAAAGAGTGTTTCGCAAAACATCAAAGATTTGCAAACTGCGTGGTTATTCTTGGGTTGGCAAACGACAGGTGTTCAGAATAAAAAAGATTTTGTCACTTTAAAAGTTATGAACACAATATTAGGTTCCGGTATGAGCTCAAGATTATTCCGCAATCTTAGAGAACAAGATGGATTAGCTTATCAATTGGGCTCCAGCTATTCACCTAAAATGCTTGGCGGAACTTTTATGAGCTATATTGGAACAAATCCTGAAACGTTAAATTATTCCAGAAAGAAAATTTTAGCAGAAATTGAACGTTTTAAAATGGAGTTTGTATCAGATACAGAACTTAAAGACGCTAAAGACAGACTGAAAGGCAGCTTTGTTATTGCAATGGAAACAAATTCAGAAAAAGCAACCAATATCGGCTTGTTTGAAACTTACGGATTCGGATATGATTTCTTGAATGAATACATAAAAATGATTGACGAAGTAACTGCTTCTGATATTATTAGTGTCGCAAATAAATACTTTAATGGAAATGTTATTCAATCAGAAGTTAAGTAGCTGATAAATGCTAATAGATGCGTGGATGCGTAGATGTTTAGCTCAAATATTGGTCTAAATGGTTAAGCCTTTATGACTCTAATCATCTAAACTGCTATTTCTCCAAATTCCACCCTAATAACTTTTTCCAAATCTTTAGGTGCAAGCTCTACTTGATATCCGATTTTGCCGGCAGAAAACATTATTGTATCAAAGTTTAATGCGGACGAGTCAACTACAGTTCTGAAAAATTTTTTCATTCCAATCGGAGAACATCCGCCGTGAATATAACCGGTTAGTGGTAAAAGCTCTTTGCTTTTTAACATTTCAACCGATTTTTCTCCGACAGTGTGCGCTGCTTTTTTTAAATCCAATTCTTCTGCGACAGGAATCATAAAAACATAATGATTGCCGGATTTCGCAACCGTAACAAGAGTCTTAAACACTCTATCTGGGTTTTGATTAAGAACCGTTGCGACTTCTACTCCGCTTATAGCGTCTGTATCGGCATAAGTGTAGTGTTTGTAATTTATCTTAGCTTTATCCAGCATTCTCATAACGTTTGTTTTATAATCGCTCATTGTCGTTTTATCCATTCCATAATTACATTTGCAACATATTCTTGTTCTTGTTCCGTCAACACTCTGCCTTTTGGAATCTTGTGCCATTTTTCTAAACATCCTCGACAGCAGGTTGCAGTTGCATGCTGTGCAATAAATACCGGATGACCACGCATCGGTGTTTGTTTACCGTCATTTGGGATTTCAGCCGGTGCAAGCCTTTTTGATATAAAATCTTTTGCGTGCGAACGTATTGTATCAATCCCTTTTTGGTTAAGATACTCTTTGTCTTTTTCTTTGAGTTTAAATCGACTCCTGAATGTTGATTTTGCTAAAGCATTAAATAGTTTGTCGTACATTTCGCAAGTATTATACTCCAATAGAATGTATTACTCAAGCAAGAATATAAATCTCCCTAGTTAGGGAGGTCGCAGTCGTGTGAACGTTAGTGAGCTACGAATGCGGGTGGGTATCGATTAATGATTTTTATAACAATTATCGAGTGAATTAATTGCCATTACCTTCTACATCCCGCTTCAGAGCATCAAGAAATTCTTTTCTGTACAAGAATCCCAAGTGTGAACCGTTCGATAAAGCAATAAGATGTTTTCCTGTAATATTTTTGAGCTTTGTTATCTGATTTTTGTTAGTAAAGAAATCATCAAGAGAATGGTAAATACTGTAGTTGTTATTATTTTTTAGATAATCTGCGAGAGAGAATAAACTCGTTTCGTAACGCAAATCATCAATCGTGAGCACGCTATCCTTTAGCAAATATTTTTGTGCGTAATCGTGATAGCTCATGTTATTAAATGCTTCATAGAAATCTGTTTTTTTACCGGTTGCAATATTTTCTATTGCATAAATCAAGTCAGAAAGCTTTTGTCTTAGTATAAACGTCGTGATTAGCTTTCCTTCTTCTTCGCTAAACGGAAGTGTATCTATTTTGAAATCCGGCGCATCTTTTACTTGTGTAAGCTGTAAAATCTTTGCAGCAGTTACGGCAGTTTTGTGCTTAACTTCCGGAGAGTTTTTATCGAACTCATCGCTGTTTTTATCTAATTGTTCTAAAGCGTAAATCAACTCTATAGGTGGAGATATCGCTATAAATTTATTTATATTAAGTGTGTTATTCTTGCTTTCTTTGTCTGCCAAAAATAATGTTGCCAAAGCGCCAAAAGAAGTCCCTACAACAACTTTTTCTCTTGGTTCATAATCATATTTTTCTTGCAAATTCTCAAGGATTTTTGTTGTCACAAGTTTTATATAATCACTATCTTGTGCAGGAATCCCTGGGCAATAACCACTCGGCATACTTTTTACAAATTCCCAATGGAAATGACTTCCTTGCATTACTACAGAATACCCTTCATCATAAAATATTTTGGCAAATACGGTTGAATGATGCGCATTAGAACCTTCTCCGATTGATGGATAAAGTATTACAAGCGGGGAAGTTTTATCTTTTTGCAAAATGTAGCGGAATTTATAATCATCTCGCCCCTCCGCAATATTTACAGAGCCTGTTTTGATACGTTTTGCAAAACTTCTGTTCCAGATAGAAAGTTCGTTCCAAATAGATTTATTTATATCAGGGTTATCAAAAAGTGCTGTGCGCATAGAATCTACAATTGGAGTTTGCGCGTTGAAATCGGCAAGCTCTATATCAACCTTTAATGGTTCTTTTTTAATAATTTCAATGTCTTCAATATTTTCAATTGCGGCAGCCGCACCTGTTATACCATTCTCTTGGCTCTCGTCGGCATTTTCGGCTATTTCCGGAGCTTGAACTTCTTTAGCGATTTCTTCTATAATTTCTGCATTTGTAGTCAGTAAATCTTTTCGGTCGAGATTGGAATTCCTGATATAATTTTCCATCCCGTACAATTTCTTTTGTATGTCATAAGGGTCGGCATAATCGCTCTCAATCATTTTGGCTAAAGGCTGCATGTAAGAAGTTCTGTTGACCATCAAACCGAATTTTACTAAAGCGGTAAGTGGTGTCGCTAAATATACAGAAGGGTCAAGTGCAGCTTCCAGAGCACGTCCGCATAGCGAACGAGGAGTGCAAGCGTTAAGGCAGGGCATAACAAGGTAAGAACCGGAACACATTTTGCATTTACATAATGCTTGTTCCATGTTTTCATTAGTCGGTTTAACCTTGAAAATCTTCTCTGCTGGGTCAAACAAGCCGCCCAAACCGATTGTAGAATTGGTTAAAAATCTTACAGTTTCTTTTTTTATACCATCTCCGTCACGCTGAATTATGCAACTTGCAAGCCGTTTAGGGTATTCAATGTTGTTGTAAGCATTTCTAATCCTGTCCATTCCGTATTTGGGCATAATAGATGACCAAAGTATATGCACAGGGCGTGCTACAAACTTGTTGAGCTTGCGATTTAAGTTAAACATTTTACGGTTAAACCCTTCAAACTTGTCTTCGCCGACATACATTTTTGCGTAATCCGGATATCTGTGCGCCTCTGTTTGAACTGCTTGAATATCTTCTTTTGCAAATGTTACCGCGCCTAAGTTATTGAACGCTAACAACAATAGTAAAACTAATGATATTATTTTGTTTTTCAAAATTATCTCCTCTTTGTGATATAGACTCTACCTCACCCTAGCCCTCTCCTGCTAGGAGAGGGAATAACCGACACTTGTATTTTCAAGACTTTGAGGGGGGGAGTTTTCTACCTTACTTATTCTATTTTCTTGGCAAAAAATTTATATCACCTGATAAGAGAGTGTAAAATGATTAAATTAAAAGTTTATATATTTTAATATAATTTCTTTTGTTAAGAATTTTGAGAAATTGTTACAATTGATTGAAAAACAATAGAAATGCAAGTCTTAGGTATGTAATACCTAAGACTTCCTCTAGAGGAAGTGAAATTTGATTAAAGTTTTCCACTCAAAGTGCCGATAACTACAGTAATAAGATGTAAAAATTTAAGGAGTTCTGGAAAATGGGAAAAATCAATGTTAATGGTAAGGTTATAAATTTTACCGCAGCCGATGCCACTAATAACATTATTAAGGCAGAAAATGGCAAGTATTACCAAAAAGGACCTAAGGGTTATCGTGAAATCAAACAGAATGGTAAGTCAATTTTTGATACTGCTGCGAAAAAATCTGCTGAAGCTAAAAAGTATAATAAGAAAAATGGTTTTGAACCAAACAAAAAATATTATGTAGTAGGCAATTCTTCTTATTTTACAATGGTTGATGATAATTATAATACTCTTTATTACAAAGATAACCAACGTATAACAAAAGAACAATTTCAAAAAGGTGCAAATTGTGTATATAATGCAAAAAGCAAAAGATATATAGCTAGAGATGCAAAAAACGTATCACATAAGTACGCTACAAAATTTAGACAAACAGTAAAAGATTCTAAAACCGGAAGATATTTTGTTGAAATTAAAGGCGGACAAAGAAAATACTTTGAAGCAAATGGTAAAGAAATTTCTGAACGAGCTTTTCTTGATATAGAAAAAGCTTATATAGATAGTGATGGCAAGATAGCTAAATATGACTGGTGGGCAAAAACTAAAAATGCAGCAAGTGGTATTGGCAGCATGTTTGCAGACATGGTTTCAGAAGAAGTGCCGGTTTATAAAAAAGATAAAAATGGTAGAATTTTATTGGATCAAAAAGGAAAACCAATTACTGAAAAAAATAAAGATGGTTCACCTAAAACTAATAGAAAATTTAGTTTATCAAGAACTTGCACTACTGTACTTGTTGGTGGCGCAATAGCAACAGTCTGTGTATTAGCAGCTCCTGTTGCTGCTGCAGGTGCTGCAGCTGTTGGTATTGGTGCAGGTACTGCGGCTACGATTGGTACTGTAGTAGGTGTTGGAACTCAACTTGGCATTGCCGGATTATTTGGTTATCAAGGTGGTAAACAAATGTATGATGCCAATGAAGAAAATAAAAATGTTTTATTATCCAATAACGAAAGAATGGAAAACTGGAAGAAGAAAGGTGCCGGCGGTGCACAAGTTGGTATGTCATTAATGATGGTAAAAGGTTCAGTTAAGAATGCACCAAAAACACATGCAACTGCCAGAAATACTGCTAAAGCTATTGAAACCAAAAACAACGCAACACTTATGGCAAAAGGCAAAGTTGGTTTGCGTGATAGAATTTCAAATACAAGAAGTGGTTTTAGTGAAACTGTTGGCTGGAAAGCATTAAAAAAAGGTGTAGGTGACTATCACAAAAACAATTCATTAAAAACTAAAGTTGCAGATGTTGCTAAAGCACCATTAAAACTTGCTAAAGAAACTGTAATGGAGCCGGTAAGACTTGTTAGAGGTACACTAAGAGGTGGAGCAAGATTAATTACTAAAAAAGGCAGAGCTAAAATAAAAGGTAATATTAAAGAATGGAAAAATAGCTTTAAAGAAAATCCACAAGGTACACCGGCTCTAACTCCAGAACAAGCTAAGGCTCAACAAGAAGCGAATGCAAAATTTAAACAAAACTTGGCTGATATGCCAAAAGAAAATAAGGTTCAACAATACGAATCATTAATTGAAAAAACAACAGATAAAAATCAAGTTGCGCAATTACTTGATGCAATTAAGAACGACAAAGATTTGACTAAGGCGCAAAAAGCAAAAGTTGCTACAAAATTCTTTGAAAAAAATGATGCGCAATATCCTGGAGTTTTGGATGCAGGAAAACGCCAAAAAGCAGAACTTGGATTAGATAAAGCAAAAACTTTAAAAGACATTAAACAAGTCGATAGAGAAGTTTTGCCTGCTAAAAAGCAAAAAGTTTTTGATATGAAGAAAACTGAATTTGAAAAGAAAGAAATCAAAAAAGCATCTCTTGATGAATTAAAACAAATGGATAGAGAAGCTTTTACAGAAGAAGGAAAAGCTGCGTTTGATAAACGTAAAGCAAAACTTGAAAAGAAAGCTCAAAAAGCTGAAAATGGCGGTTCTTTCTATGATAATAAAGTTAAACCTGCTATTGATGGTGCAAAAGCAAAAATAAGAGGTGTATTTAAAAGAAAATCACAATCATTTGTTGAACCTAATTTAAAAGAATTATCAGAACAAAGTTTAGGTAATTCTAATGGAGTACAAAAAAGTGCTTATATAAAAGATGGAAAAACTGTTTATACAAAAGAAGTCCGAACATTAGAAAATGGACAAGTAGAAACTGTTATTAAAGACTTAGACGGAAATATTGTAAAAACAACTAAAACAAGTAATCCGATTGCACAATCAAATAAATTCAATGTAGAACATAAAATCGATTGTGATGAGTATATCGTTGATGGATATAAAGATGGTGGACGAAAAGCTTATTTTGATGAAAATGGTCACATTACATCTTCAAGAGAAATCATTGTTGTTGATAGAGCAAAAGACATTGCTTTACAAAATATGATAAAAGAAGTTAAGGCTAAAACTTCCGGAATGAGCCCAAAAAGAAAAGCTGCATTTATACAGGAATATGTTTATGAAAAATGTGGTAAACAATATTCGCAGAAAGGTAATAGAAAAATTTGGTTTGAAAAAAATAAAAATAAAGAAATTTTACTAGGTGATATTGTTAATGAAAATGCACCTGTTGCAGTTTGTAGACATAGAAGTTTGTTATCAAAAATTTTAGGTGATGAGGTTGGTTTACATATTGAGTTACAGCGTGGTAATTTTGCAGATGGTTATGTAAGTGGCGGTCATGCTTGGAATGTTGTAAAATTTGAAGATGGTACAAGCGCAATTTATGATGCTATGCACAATAAAACTTCTAATATTACAAAAGGTCATGTAGAAAACTATGCAAAATATTATTCAGATGTTAATAATGGTAAGCTTTATGATAATGGTATAGAAGGATATAGTCAACTAAAAAATACTTCTGGCATTAAAGAAGCAAATGAAAATAGTATTGGTAAAAAGCAGAAACTTGATGAGCATAAATCACAAAATACAAAGAACAGTTTTGCAAAATTCGAAGACATGATTGCAAAGTCTGATGATATGTCACAAGTTCGTGCCAAACTTTCAAATAACCCAGAATTCAATAAATTGTCTCAAGCAGAACAACGTCAACTTATTGCTAAAATTAATCAACGTGAAATTGAAATTGTTGATATGAAAAATACATTTGCGAAATTCGAAGATATGATTGCTAAATCTGATGACTTATCAAAAGTTCAAGCAAAATTGTCCAACAATCCTGAATTCAACAAATTGTCAAATGCTGATAAACTTAAGCTACTTGAAAAATTGAATAAACGAAAAGTTGAGTTAGAAGCAGCAGCAAAAACAGAAGATAATGTTTCACTTACACAAAAAGAAACGACAAGAACAAAAAAATATACAACACCACAAAATGAATCAGCCTTTGAAAAAGCAACAAGAAATTGTAATAATCCTAATGAAGTTGCACCTCCAAGGACAGTTAGATTAGGTAAAGAAAAATTTAATGAAGCAAAACAGAATTTAATAGATGCTTTAGACGATATAACTACAATTGATGACCCTCAAATTGGTATTTTAGAAAAACGTATTAATTCATTACAAATTCGTTCTCAAAGAAGAACATTGCAAGAATTATTAGATAAGAAAAAAGCAGATTTAACTAATGCAAAATTACAATCTGATGTTTCTTCACAAACAAAATCGCCAAATTCAGAAAACAGTTTTGCAAAATTCGAAGATATGATTGCAAAGACTGATGACTTATCAAAAGTTCAAGCAAAATTGTCTAACAATCCTGAATTCAACAAATTGTCTAATGCTGATAAGCTTAAATTACTTGAAAAATTGAATAAACGAAAAGCAGAGTTAGAAGCTGCTGCATCAAAATCTGCGCCAAAAGAAACTCCAAAAAACGAGTCAAAAACTTCTAAAACAGGTTATTCAAATAATTTATTCGACAATGTTAAAGATATGAAAACTCCAACATTAGGCGGTTTGAATGCCGTAAAATTAGCAGACGAAAAACTTGTTAAACCGTTAGAAGATGCATTAAATTCAACATTAGATCCAAATCAGCAATATGCTTATGCAGAACCTCCTGTTCAAGAAAATTCTATTGTAGAAGAAAGTAGTGAAGTTGATTCAGAAAATGAAGTTGCAGAAGAACCACCTGTTCAAGAAAGCGGTGATCAAGAAGAAGTTGCTAATCCGGAAGATAATAGTGACGTTGAAAATCCTGAAGAATCAGGCGATGCTGACGAAACAAATTCGGATGATGCTTCAAATAATATCAAAGATTCAGAAGATGCACCAGCATCCGAACCTGAACAGGAAACACAACCGCCAGCAACAGATCCACAGGCTCCGGCTGCGGAACAAAAAGATGGTGGAAATGCACCGGCTCCATCCGCACCAACTACTCCAAAAACAAATACTCCAGATAGTAATGCCAAAGGTGACAGTAGTGTAGCTCCGGAACAACCGGCACCTGCTCAGTCTGACAATGCTAACAATTCTAAGAACGTCAAAGATTCTAAAAATGATACCGTTGGTCAAGTTGATGGCGAAAAGAAGAATGACAATGTTGTTCAAGAAAATAGTCAAGAAGAACGTGATATACCGCAGAATAAAAAATTAGAAATAACTAAAAAAGTACAGGAAGCTAATACTGACGACGATATAGGTAATGTTTTGCGTGAGTTACGTGAAGTAGGACGCTTTAAAGGTAGAAAAAATCTAAGAAGACTATTGAAAGCAAAAAGAAAATATAATAAAGAGCTAGCTGAAAATGATATGAAAAAAGCTGATAAATATCAAGAACGTGTTAAAAAATATCAAGAACGTGTTAAAGATAATATAGATGAAATTAATGAAGCTTACAGGGATAAGCTTGAAGATTAATTAGATTAAATATGTGATGTGCCAACTTATAGAAGCACATCACATATTTTTTAGAAATAAAGTTGTTGTCATTTATTAAACAATAAACAAGTAATTGTGATGTAAAGTGTGACAATTTAGAGATTTAAAGTGAACTTACAAGCCGAATGACTGGAGTGTTTCGCTTCCGCTCACAAAGACGCACTATTAATAATGAAATTTATCGAACAAAAAGTAGGTCGGATTTACTAATCCGACCAAATATTTTTTTAAGTTTTTTATGTTTTTGTCAGCTTGGTAAAGCTGACCTACGACTATTTAATATGAACATATATGTTAATGGAAATTTTAATATTACTTTCAACTTTCCACTGTCCATTTTCAACTTCCTAAAACCCACGCGCATTCGTAACTTTCGCCGAGCTCAAGAACGACTGCGACCTCCCTAACTAGGGCGGTAGAGATGCTTTTTCTTGTATTCATAATAATCGTTATTTCTTCTTAAACTTAGCCGGTGTATAAATGTATCTGTAAGTGTTTCTGGTAACATACTTTACAGGAACTACAACTTCTTTTTCTAATTCGTCAGGTTTAACGACATCTTCTTCTGTTTTAGTCGTTTTGCCTTGTATTGTTCCTTTTTCTTCTGTTGGTTTCAAAACCGGAACTTTTACCGTTCCTTTTTTTGTTGTTGGCTTGATTGCTTGTTTTACATTTGTTTTGTTTTCTTGAACTTTTATGGCTTCCTTAACGTTTTGTTCGATAATTTGCTTATTATCTTCATTTTTAACTTCTGTTGTATCAAGAATCTCGTTTTGCTCTTCTATTTTTTGCTCAGGAGTTACTTGTTCTGTTTTTTTATGCTCAAATCTGAATATAAAAAACACTGCAATAAATGCTAAAATTGCAGCAAATAGAACTGTTAAAACTTTCTTTTTATTTTTCATACAGAAACTCCTGATAAATATTCTAAGATAATTTTAGCAAATGTTCTGCTCTTTTTCAATAATAAAAAAGAAGGGAAAACTTATGTTTCCCCTTCTTAATTTTGTTTTATCCTAACGGATTATAGGCTGCAAGCGCAAACGCCATCTTTGCAAGAATAGTTCAAAGCTTGTTGAGCTTCTTCCATTCTAACTTTGATACGTCCGTCTACTGCAATACCTTCACCAGTTTTTTCAGATATCAACAATGGGTTGATGTCTAATTCGTCGATGAATTTGAAATCGTGAACTAATTGAGATAATCTCAACAATGTTTCTTCGATTTGTTCCATTTGAGCAGGTTTAGTACCTCTAGCACCTTCTAACAATTTGTATGCTTTAACTGATTTAATCATTTCTTTAGCGTCAACATCTGTTAGAGGAGCGATTCTGAATGTTACGTCTTTCATAACTTCGATGAATACACCGCCTAAACCAAACATCATCATTGGGCCGTATTGAGGGTCTGTTGCGATACCGCAAACCATTTCTCTGTTACCTTTAACCATTTCTTGGATGATAACACCTTCCAAGCCTTCAAGAAGTCCTTTTTCAGTTAACTTAGCAATCAAGTCTTGATATTCAGCTCTTAATTGTTCAGCAGATTGAATGTTAACTCTTACACCGCCAACATCAGTTTTGTGAGAAGTTGTTTTAGAAGTCATTTTCATTACAACTGGGTATCCGATAGAATCAGCGATTGAAACAGCTTCATCTTCAGATTTCGCAAAACCAGATTTACATACTCTGATACCGTAAGCATCTAATACATCAATAGATTCACGAGTTGTCAATTGAGCTCTGCCTTCGTTAACTGATTTAGCAATGATTTCTTGAGCACGTTTGTAATCAACATCGAATGTAGGGATTTTACCTTCAGGTCTTTCCATCCATTTTCTTTGTTGGTTCAATCTGTTCAAACCATCTGCAGCTTCTTCTGCGTACATAAAGAATGGCATGTTAACTTTCATGTCTGATAATGCAGAGAAGAATTCTGACTTAGTCATGAATACACCGATAACAGGTTTTTCTGGGTGTTCAGCTTTGATTTCCATAAGAGCTTTAGCAACATCAATATCTTTCAAGCCTAAGAATGGAAGATAGATTGTAATAATCATATCAACGTTTTCATCAGCAATAACTGTTTCTAATGTTTGTTTGTAGTGTTCGATAGGTGCAGAAGCAATCATATCGATAGGGTTTTTAACTGATGCTGCAGAAGGCAAGAAGCTTCTTAATTTTTCTTTTGTTTCATCAGAAATCTTAGCGATTTGCATACCATGTTCGCAGATAGCATCTGTAGCCATGATACCAGGACCACCTGAGTTTGTGATAATAGCAACTCTGTCACCCTTTGGAATTGGGCAGTTAGCAAAAACTTTTGCTGTTGCGAACAAATCTTGTAGAGAGTATTCTCTGATTACACCAGATTGGTTCAACAATGCGTTTGCAGCTTTATCAGCACCAGCCAAAGAACCTGTGTGTGAAGATGCTGCGCTAGCACCGGCTGCAGAACGTCCAGCTTTCAATGCTAAAATAGGTTTCTTTTTAGAAATTCTTGAAGCTAATTTTCTGAAGTTAGCCGGATTTTGGATTGATTCCATATAAAGTAGAATTTGTTCTACGTCTTTTTCATCTTCCCAGTATTCTAAAGCTGTTTCAGCGTTAACATCAGCTTGGTTACCGATAGAAATGAATTGTGCAAAACCAAGGTTCAAGTCTTTAAGGATATTTAAAATACCGCCACCTAAAGCACCTGATTGAGATACAAAACCGATATTACCACGTTCCGGTAATGATTCAGCAAAACATCCGTCCATTCTAACGTCTGGGTGAGTGTTTACAACACCTAAGCAGTTAGGACCCACACATCTCATACCGTATTCTCTAACTTTTGCAAGTAATTGTTTTTCTGCTTCAGCACCTTCTTTACCGGTTTCTTTGAAACCAGCTGTAATGATACAAAGACCTTTGATGCCTTTTTCGTGGCATTGGTCAATTGTTGAAAGTACAAATTTTGCATTTACAACAATGATTGCTAAATCAACTTCACCAGGGATTTCCAAAACTGAAGTGTATGCTTGTAATCCTTCGATAACTCCGCCTTTTGGGTTAACCGGATAAATGTTACCGTTGAATTTGTATTCTTGTAATCTTTTCATAATGTCAGAACCAATTGTGTGTTCTTTTGTTGAAGCGCCAACAACCGCAATTGATTTTGGTTTCATGATTTTGTCTAAAACGTTCATGATCTCTTCCTTTCTTGTTTCTAAAAACCACATGTAAATTATATTACAAACACTGTTTTTGGGGTAATAAATGTTTAGAATTGTTAAAGGAAGTCGCTAAGTCGTTAGGACGTTAAGTCGTTAAGTTCGTATTGATAAAGTCGCTAAGTCTTTAAGTCGTTAGTACGTTAAGTTCATATAATTCGCTTACGCTCATATAATGTATAAAACTTAAGATATGACGCAATTGTAAATAAAATATTTTATAAGAACTTAATGACTTAACGACCTAAAGACCTAAAGACTAAGTATCCTATTTATACAAGCCTTAGATGAATAGCTCCATTCTCGTTTTGAGATTCGATAAACTTTTAGCCCCGAACGTTCGATTATTGCTTGTTTTTTCATGTTTGAAATTTTTAAAGGAGTTTTATCTTCAACTCCGTCACATTCAATTACAAATTTATTATCAACCAGCAAATCAGCGCTTAAGCCTGCTATATCAACTCCGCAAGTAACTTCGTGTCCTAAATCACGGAAAGCTTGAGCGACTTCTTTTTCAAACGAGTTTTTATATATGTTTTCATCAAAGTCATCAGAATTTGCGAGTGCAAATCTGTTTTCGTATTCTTCAACAAAACCCAAATAACTTCTCAAAATGCCTTCCGGCAATTCTCTCGGATTTTTAGAAATAAAATTAATCATCTGATATCTTGCTCTTGTAATTGCAACGTTAAACAAGTTCGGTTTTTGCAAGAATATCAAACTTTGAGGGAAGCTATTATTTGCGTAAGCCCAAGAAATCAAAATAATATCTCTTTCGTCACCTTGGAAAGTGTGAGCAGTACCGATTTCAATTTGGTGTTTTTCCATCATGTGTTCAGATAAAACCTTTGAAACTGAAATCTTAAGCTGTTCAACTTGAGCTCTAAAAGGTGAAATAATACCAATAGAAACCGGATTATCCGGATTTTTTCTTTCATCTTCTACTACAATTGAATGTAATCTTTTTACCAATTCTTCAATTTCCGGAAGATTTCTTGTTGCATCAAAATCGACTTTACCATCAGGAACAACAACCGTTTCAAGTACTTTTTTAGAATTATCGTTTCTTCTCATTACCTTAATTCTATTTCCATAAAATTCTTTATTAGAGAAATTAATAATTGGCGGTAAACTTCTGAAATGTTCATCTAAAAGCACTGGGTGCATTGAATAATAATTCGCCAAATCAAACATTGAATTTGTTCTGAATCTCCACATTAATTGGTAACGGTCATTTATTCCGTATTGAGATAAGAAAGACTGTTCTTTTGCTTTTTCTAAGAATGATAAGTGCGGAAGTTGTTTGTCATCTCCGACTACAACTGCTTTTTTAGCTCTGTATAAAATTGGGAAACAACTTGCAATATCGCATTGAGAAGCTTCATCAATAATTACAACATCAAATAACCCCGGTTTCATAGGTAAAGAACCTGATACCGCATAAGTTGTAACGCACCAGCAAGGGAATGCTTCCAAAAGCGGTTTAAAATCTTCTGTTTCAAGAAGTCTGTTTTGTAGATTTTTCTTTCTTTCAACAAGAGATTTTGAATGTACAAACAATCTTTGTCTTTTTACCGGGTCTTGCATTAAACCTTTTAATGCCTGTCTGCGTTTGCATTTAAGGATATCAATAGCTAACTGTTTTTGTTTTTTCTTCAAAGTTCTTATTTGTTCTGAAAGAACGTGAATATTTCCTGTTGTTTGTATTTCTGTTTCAATTTTTCTTGCTTTGCAAATGAGTTTAGCAAATTCTAATTCATTCTTTAGAACAGCAATATTTTCGTTATTAACATCAAAATTATTTATTCTAAGAACTTTTTTTAAATTTCCGATTGCAGACATATTTTTTATACCTGACCAGAAACCTGATTTTTCAAGATTAGAACAAAGTGCATTGATGGAATTTTCTACAAGATTTATTTCATCTTCTTTTAAAACAGATTTTATATAAGTCGGATGTGTATGCATTGGCTGCTCTAAATCAATTTGACTTTTTAGTTCCGTCCACTCACCTTCAAGCTTGATAATTTTTTCTGATTTTTTTTCTAAATCAGAAATGGTTTTAAGAAGTTCTTCCATGTCTTTAACATCACATAGAATAGAGCTTTCAGCGCCTTCATTCAAGTCAACTTTGTTAGCCAATAGGTCTTGAAGTTGCATACTTAATTCTCTTTGGTAATTCAAACGTCCCGCTCTTAATGCCAGAAATGGAGCACCAAGCTCATTTAATCTTTCAGCAACAACATCAACAGCTTTATCCATTCTTGAAGCTACAAGAACAGTTTTTCCGTTTGCAATTAGATGTGCTGCAAGGTTTACGATGGTTTGAGATTTACCTGTCCCCGGAGGACCAAAAACAGATACCAATCTCGCATTCTCTACATTTTTTACAACATTTAACTGTGCATCTGATAATGACAACGGAGTTACAGGGAAAAAGTCCGCTAATGTTTTCTGCTGTGTATCAGTCGGTTTTGATTGAGTATATTCTTCATTTATTAAATTAAGGACAGTTTCTCTATAAATACCACTTGGCTTTTCGGCAATTTGAGTAAGTTCGTGCAAAACACCTGCTGTAACTGCGGGACGTTTGGTAAGAATAATCGCACATTGTTTTGTTAAACTTATTTTATCAAGTTTAATTTGTGTTTTTTTAGCGTTTTCTTCTTCCTCAATGATTTCATCAATGTTTTCAGAATTTACTTTTTCATTATATAAATCTTTTGTAATATTATCTTCTTTTACCGTATTTTCCGGATTTAAAGATACATCAATATCCGGAACGATTGATTTAAGAGTTGTTAAAAAGATATCTAATTTTTCTTGAGTAATCGGAACAGTTGGGACAACATCAAGAAGTCCTTCCAGTAATTGTTCAGTTTCATCTTCATCATCACTCTTTTTCATAAGAGCAGTTAAGGCACCTGTGTTAAGCGACAAAAATTCATCTGTTAACATACAATTGATATTCACACCATTTCTTTCCAATCTACAAGGAGCGTAAAGAAGTGGAGTCAAAAACTCATTCTTTTTACCGGTTTTGGATTTTCCAACTAAAAATAAATAACCATAAATAAGATATTTATCTTTTTGGCTCGTTTCAGATTGAATCATCAGTTCTGTTAATTTTGGATCAGAACCCTCTAAGCGCAAATATTCCAATCCTTGTGTAAAAAGAGTATCTTCTCCATCAAGAAAAATCCATTTATTGTCTTTGTCTGCTTTTAGGTTTCTAAATGTAGAACTTTTAACTTCTTCTCTCACACAATCGTGAAGATATTGGCTCAATTTTTTTATAAAACTATTATTAAATGCTGAATTTATCGCTCTTGTTGCTTCTTGTAACATATGTACTTATTTCTCCGTTGATTTGTTGGGGTAAACTTTCGACTTACCCAGCTCCGTTGATTTTTGTTTTTTGGTGGTGGCGCTTACACATTTCCCCACCATACGATTCAGGTTTTACCATTTATAATCTCGATTTTGTTTTGTGTATTTGTAGATTGCAAAAATTCCCATACCAATATATGCAATAATAACAAACAATTCTACTAAAAAATGTGTATTCATTTTTATACCTCCGAAAATTCTTTCTGAGAAGTGTTTTTGATACTTTTCAAAATATTCATAGCTTCTGTTCTTCTTATAAAATAGGCATTAATCATTACTAATGATAATAAGGTGCCAAAAATTACAAAAAATACTTTTAGAATGTTGAGCTCTCCTAGTATTAATGCTATAACCCCACCAGATGTAGCAAAAATCGACCCCCATAAATGGGTCATTTCATTCCTTATAGAATTTAATAGCTCCTGATTGTATAAATCGTCCATAAAATTCTCCCTTGAAGTTATTATACCACATCTCTATGATAATTAATACTATTAATGAATGAGTTAGCCTTCTAAAACTTATGTTAGACTTCTACTATGAAAGAAAAAGTCAAAAAAGTTATAATTCAAGATGATACATCACCCTATGTATTTTTAATAGTAGCAATGTTTTGTACAATTTTATTTATTATGCTGGTTATTCATCATAGTTTTGATTTGTTAGAAGCAGAGGTCGTTACTTTTATACCGATGACGATATTTTGGAATGAGTTTATAAAAACATTGAAAAAACATAAAAATGGGCTATATTATTTTATACTATCAAAAGAAAATATAATGTTTAGTAATTATAATAATGATATAGAAGAAAAAACAAATATTAAACTTAGTGATATTTTAGAATTTAAGTTGAATATTTTACACAGAGAAAAAAGAATTAGTACATCAATGCTGAGCAAAGGCTCTTCGCCTTGTGATATAAAAATTAATATAAAAGTTGTTACAAATATGAATGAAGTTTTTGAATTTCAATACGAAGAACAAGAAACTAAAAGCTTTTGTATAAATGATATTTTTGCTGTAGCTAAAAAGATTCCAAATTTTTCATACACAATAGACTCAAACAATGATATTTTCATGTCAGGGCTTAATGCAAGACTACAAGATGAAAAAATTTCATTAAGTAAACAAGTGAAACATGTATTAGATGATCCAAAAGTTTCTAATTCCTCTAAATCATCCATAAATATTCTTTTAGGGATTATGTTTTTTTTAGTATGGTTAATTGGCATGTTGATAATAAAGATAATTATAGATATTATCGGGTAAATTGTAATTCAATTAGTTAAATGAGTTCAATTTGTTAAAAATCTGTTAAACTAATTTTGTTAGGAGATAAGATGAAAAAAAGTCTGCTGATTTTAGCATTATTTCTGGTATTACCTATTTTTGCGGCTGAAATTCCGGCTGTAAACCAGCCTGCAACAACCCCTCAAAATATTATGTTTAGTAATTGCACTAAGATTTTTGCGGTAAATAAAGAAAAACTTTTCTACCTGACGCTTTCTTCGCTATCAGCGAACAGATTTATGATAGATGAAGTTCAAACAGCTAACGGTTATGTGATTTTTACTGTTAATAGAAATAAATATTTGGCAACCGTTGCAGGGGTTGATAATGCAAATTCTATCTTAAAAATAACTCCTTGTAACAATGTGTACAATTTTCCTCCGGGGATTCTGTTGAATACATTCAAGTATATTGATTTGAATTTGAATACAGAGATTAAAAGTTAACAAGTCTTGGTCATTCCCTCGCCTTACAGGAGAGGGCTAGGGTGAGGTGTCTATACAATGAAAAAACTTTTTGCACTACTAATAATAACAATATCAATTCTCGGCTTAACCGCCTGCTCTATTCGCAAAGAAAATGAGCAAAAAGTTGTGACGCTTTGGACACTTCAGATGGGTGATTTTTCTGATTATATGTACAAAATCATTCGCACTTATGAAAATAATCATCCAAATATTCAGATTAAATGGGTAGATGTTCCATTTTCAGAAGGCGAAAAACGTACACTTGCGGCTGTTATGACGGATAACCCACCGGATTTAATTAATCTTAATCCGGATTTTTCAGCTCTTTTAGCTCAAAAAGGAACATTAGAAGAAATTCCGGAAGAAGTTACAACGGATTTTAATCCGGAAATTATTAATGCTCTAAAGTATAATGATAAACTTTACTCAATTCCTTGGTATGCTACAAGTGCGATTACTATTTATAACAAAGATTTATTTCAACAATCCGGTATTATCAGATTGCCAAAAACTTATAAGGAATTGGCTGCAATTTCTGAAAAAGTGAAAGAAAATACTGGCGCTTATGCTTATCTTCCGACCATTACAGAAAATGATACAATGGTGAAGATTCTTAATAAATATGGTATTTCTGAAGCTGAAGATTATCCTAAAGCGCAAAAAGTTTTTGAGATGTTTAAAAATCTTTATCAAAAAGAATTGATACCGGCTGAAAGTATTACATTCACGCATAGAGAAGCATTAGAACAGTATATGGCAGGGAAAATTGTATTCTTTCAGGGTGGTGCAAATTTTTTGAATATGATTAAAGAGAATGCTCCTTCTGTTTATGAACAGACTGATGTTACTGAACAAATAAAAGGACCGGTTGGACAAAATGATTTTTCTGTAATGAATTTTGTGATTCCATCAAGAGCCAAGTACAAAAAAGAAGCGTTGGATTTCTGTTTATATTTAACAAACGAACAAAATCAGTTAGAGTTGGCACAAATGACTAATGTTATTGCAACAAATTCCAGTGCTTTAAAGAGTGCATTTTATAATGACAATTCTACATTGGAAGCAAAAGCTCGTTCAATAAGTGCAAAACAGATTAATAGAATTACACCACAGTTAAGACAACGCAGAAATCAAAAAGAAATTAATACTCAGGTTAATGCAGCAGTTCAGTCTGCTTTGTTAAACAAAGATTCCATAGAAAATATTTTAGAAAAATTATCTAAAACTTTGGAAGGTATTGAAGAATAACATAGTTTTTAATGTTTTTGCAGGTGGCATATTAAACCCTTATTCACAATTTCTCTTGTTTATCTTATACTAAAGTTATTAAAAGATAAGCGAGGATAAAGGATGTTAAAAGATTATTTTCTAAACGAAGTTGATAATGCGATAAAGAAGGCTATTGATGCTGCCAAATTGGGTCAAATGACCTCAGACGATAAGTATTCACTAATTGTAGAAAAACCAAAGAATGCTGATTTTGGTGATTTTGCAGTGAATGTGTCTTCACTAGCTCGTTCTGCAAAAATTGCTCCACCTATGATAGCTCAAGCAATTGTAGAATTTTTGTCAAAAGAAAGTTATTCTGTGACTGTAGTTGGTGGATTTATTAACTTTAAAATAGAAGATTCTCTTTTAGCGAATGCAGTAGCGGAAGTTCTGGCAAAAGGTGAAAATTATGGTAAACCGGAAGGTGTTGAAACAGAAAAGATTTTGTTGGAATACGTTTCAGCTAACCCTACTGGTCCATTTCACATCGGTCACGGACGTTGGGCTGCAATGGGGAGTGCTTTAGCCAATCTTTTGAAATTCTATGGTCATGATGTTTATCAAGAATTTTATATAAATGATGCCGGAAGTCAAATTCAAAAACTTGGTAATTCTTTGAGAATAAGACTTCAACAAGAAAAAGGTGAAAATGTAGATTTCCCTACTGACGAAATTGAAAGAAAAAATTATTACCCAGGAGATTATTTAATCCCTGTTGCTAAAAAATTCTTGGAATTAAATCCGACAGTTGATGTTGATAATGTAGAATTGAGCGTTCTTTGTGATTTTGCAAAAAAAGAAATGGAAGAATGCCAAAAAAAATTGTTAGAAGATTTTAGAGTACATTTTGATAATTTTTATTCTGAGCTTGATTTACATAAATCAGGAAAAGTTGAAGAAAGTTACAAAGAACTTATGGACAAAGGTATGTTGTACGAAAAAGAAGGTGCAATGTGGTTCAAGTCTTCTGAATTCGGTGATGACCAAGACAGAGTTATCAAAAAAGCAGACGGTTCTAATACTTATTTGACAGCTGATATAGCTTATCACATTGATAAATTAAGACGTGGATATGATAGATTGATTAATATTTGGGGTGCAGACCACCACGGTTATGTAGCACGAGTAAAAGCATCAATCGAAGCTTTAGGTTATGACCCAAATAAGTTGGAAGTTCTTTTAGGTCAGCTTGTAAATCTTGTTATCAACGGCGAAGAAGTTCGTATGGGTAAACGTAAAAATATGGTTACTCTTGATGATTTGATTGAAGAAGTCGGTATTGATGCAACAAGATATTGGATGGAAATGAGAAATATTGATATGACTCTTGATTTTGATATCGAGCTTGCGAAAAAGAGTACTGATGAAAATCCTGTATTCTATGTTCAATACGCACATGCAAGAGTTTGTTCAATTTTAAGAAATGCAATTAATGATAGAATTAATCCAGAAAATGGTGAAACAATAAAAGCTCCAATGAGCCAAACAGAATTTGATGATTTAATCAAAAATTTTGATAAAAATATTATTTTGAAAACAGCTGAAAGCGCAAAATCATTGATTCTTAAGTTGGAAGAATTCAAATCTGTAATTAAACTTTCTGCACAAAATAGAACGGTTTATACAATATGCAGATATGTTCAAGAACTTGCAGCGGAATTCCATTCTTTCTACAATTCAAACCGTGTAATTTGCGATGATGTTGAACTTATGAAATCCAGATTAGCATTGATGGTAGCAGTTAAGATAACATTAAAGAATGCATTAGATATTTTGGCAGTTACTGCTCCGGAAAAAATGTAAGCCAAAAATGAGATTTAATTAGATTAAAAAAGTCGGGTTGAAATTTTTTCAACCCGACTTTTTTTTTAGCCTTTTTTACTTAACTTGTTTTATCAAATCTTCGTATTTCGTATTTTTAATTGTGTCTACAAATCTTTCATCCGGTGTAGAATACATTTTGTCGCTATATTCTGTTATATTAATCTTATTTTTGTTTGGAGAAAAAATGTTTTTAATTGCTCTGAAAACTTTTTTTACTCCACTTTCTTTTTCGCCGGCTTTTTTGTAAGTCAATGACAAATTAAGTTTGTGCCAGTCATTAAGAGAGCTTGAATCAGAAAATGTGGCACTGCCATTGAATTTGTCAAAAAACTTTTTGAATGCGTCAGAATTTTTGAACGCTTTAACCGCTTCTGCGTGTTCAGAAACCTTTTGAGGGTTAAATAATCCTGCGTATTTAATTTTGTTTAGACTCTGAAAACTAGTGTTGTTGTTTGTTTGTGAGATTGGTGATACTAACATATTAAACTCCTCCATTTAAATTGTTACCTTTGCTTCCCCCATTATAGCCCATAACTTTCTAAATGACAAGTATCTGGAGACATGCGATTTTGTCAAAAAATTCAGCCAATCTGCAAATATTTTCGTCATTTTTTTAACGATTAAATTCCACGCCTTTTATACTATCTAATATTGTTCTCTTGTTTTTTTCGTGCAAATATACTGGATTCAACTTTGCCTTTTGATACTTCAAATAAGTCATTTCAGTTTTCTGGACTAATAATTTTGTAAAATATCTTTCCCAGCTGAAAAACTCCTGACTATCTATAAATTTTTCTGGTTGTTCTAATATTTCTTCCAGTCCCTTTTCCTGAATAAGACCTGAATTAAGAATAATCCACT
>OIYO01000315.1_pt1 | contig 43938 bp, 22 predicted proteins | sample 1588191 | NCBI WGS metagenome assembly OIYO01 (sample SAMN03283275) | human gut metagenome | biome: human-associated habitat; material: feces | host: Homo sapiens | place: Peru | collected 2012 | reverse complement strand
CTGTCGCAAGCTCTGCTCTTTGCAAGCAAAGCAGAAGCGTTGCTCCGATTTAAATCACAAATCTATCTATTCCGACACTGTGCTGATCGGGGTCGATGATTCACAAAGCGGAATAAGCTTATCACCCAAAAGCCACATAACTTTAACATACGACCCTTTTTCGGCTTCTTCAAACGCAACATTTATATTTGCCGCCGCCTGATATGTCTTTACCGATTCAAGCTTTCCGTCATTTGAATATAATGCCGCAAAAACTGTTCCTTCGCTTGTGTCGCCTGTCAGCTCAACATTAAATGAAATTCCGCTTATTGCCGATATGGATTTTACTTCACTTACATCAGGCACGGGATCGATAAGATCAAGCTCTGTATGGAAACAGCTCTTGTTAGATAAATACTTATCTTGTATTGTCGAATACCATTCAACATCAACACCCTTTCCGTCTTGTGAGAAATACAGCATAGCAACCATTCCCACCGAACCGATTCCGACAGTATCCATATCCACCCCTTGAGGATTGATTAGCATTTGAGTTACCGTATTACCGTTATCCCCTTGAGCTTTTGTCATCACTATATCCGGCGATTCAATATGTCCCGATAAAACAAGAACAATATTTCTATGCTTTTTTATAAGCTTATTCCAAATATCGTCACCGTTATTTGAGCCTATATAATAATCTCCTCCATAGTTTGACGGAGATTCCGGATTGGCTGCGTCAAGGGTTTTTCCGTCATTGTTCAAATAAGCATGTGTGGATACTATTACATTGTAATCAGGATTGTCCTCAACAATTTGGTTTGCCCATTCAAGAACATTATCATGCGGACCGATTTCAAGGTTTAAAGCAAGATACTTAACATCTCCTACCTTGAACTTTTTATATGTGCTTGTCATTGTTCCGTCAAATGTACCGTCAACCGTCTTGCCGAATTCATCATATGAAAAGAATTTGTTGAATCCCGAATTATAGTCATGATTTCCCGCTACAAATGAATAAGGCACGACGCCGTCAAGCGTTTTCATACACGCTCTTGCAAGTCTGTATTCGTCGTCTGTATTTTTGTCCGTTATATCTCCAAGACCAAATGTCCACTTTATATTCTTTGATTTTGCATTTTCTCTGATCCAATCATAGATATAAGCGAATTTGTTCGGGTTGTACCGAGTAACAATCTGTGTATCTCCCACAACCGCAAACGAATACGAATAATCCGTAATAGGTTCATGGTTTTCTATCCAGTCGGGATACCTTTGAAGATCGAATCCGTTTCCGCTCAAATCCCTATATACTTTTGCACTCGAATCTTTTTCATCATAATGAACAAGCAGATTATCCTTGTCACTGATACCCAGCTTATAGTCGTTATCGATTTCATCGGCCGTTCTTACGTCTGAATATAAAGCAAAATCACGGATTTTGCCTTTAAAATATCCTGCGTTTTGTCTGTCGTAAAAGTCACCGCCGAGAACAAATTTGCTGTCAAGGTTCATTTTCTCAGGCGTTACCGACCATAACCACGACTTACTTTCCGAATTGTACCACGATTTCCATTTCCCGTTGATATAGCATATATATCGTTTGTTCGCATAATCTTTGGTTATAGCAAGATGTACCCAGGTATCTGTCGGTATTTCCGCCTCCTCGAACACTACTACCGGATATACAAGGCTGCCCTCACTGTTTTTATATCTTATCCAAATTCCCGGGTGCCGATTTTCGTCTATTTGAAATTTAATTACATCATTTTCTTTATTGTTCCCGTAATTCCCCCAGATTGTACCATAAGAACCTTTATGTTCCGACGGAAGATATACCATCGTTTCAAACGATGCCGGGAATACGTCACCGAATTTATCGTTCCATTTTTCCGAATAATTGTATTCCTCGGGCTTAAAGCTCATTCCGCTTTCAGAGCCCGGGTCTTCACCCATAAAAGTTACTGCAAAATTATCAAGATATGACGCTTTTGAATCAGCCCTGTTCCATACCTGGAAAGCAAATCCGCTTAAATCCGATAATGTTAAGTCATTGCTGACCGTCTTTATAACGTCACCGTTCTGCATTACTCTTGTGCTTACTTTATTATTTGTAAAGTCAACATAAATTTTGACATCATACCAGACATCAAACTTTGGATTTTTCTGCAACAAATAACTTTCAACATTTGTCATTCTGTCAGTTGTACCGAAAATCATACCCATAGGATTGTTTCCATCATCGCCCGGATTTCCGGCAAAGAATGTTCCGACAACACTGTTTGAACCACTATCGTTTAAGTATAACAAAGTATCCAAGCCGCTTCCGGGTTTTATTGAATAGTCGATTAATACACTTCCCTCGCTTATTGCATCAAAAGAGTATGACACTTTTGCCCAACCGATATTTTTGAGCATTTTACCGCTTCCGTCTTCTTCATCTACCAATTCCGCTCCGTTTGACAAGCCCTCAAATTTCGAAGCATCGTCAAAGGTTTCCACAAAGCTTTTTGCCGTCGCACTCACGTTCACGCTTACCATCATCGACAGGACAAGAGTCAACGCAAGAATCATTGAGATAATTTTGGTTTTGTTTTTTAACATTTCATTTTCCTCCTTAATGTTTTGAATGTTATAAGTTTTTAATTATTTTTGATTTTAATATTACTTTCAAGTTTTGCACTTCATTTCTCACACCCACTCTCTTTTAAATTTTGAATTCAGCCTCTGATTTTTAATAATACAAAAAATTACATCTATTTATCTAAAATCGCTTTGGCGACACGAACGCAATAGTTCGTACCATATTCGTTTTTCGTAAAGTTTACCATAAATTTTTCACCGTCTTGTTCAAACTTTAACGGTTCATTATTGTCCATCCAATAAACCTCACTTATCTTATCCTTTACATTCTCAAAAACATATTCATCCGGCATTTCCTCAACATTAACCGTAACATTTTCACTTCCGTCAATCGTGATATTATATGCAAAAATATAAAGACAACCTTCACCTTTCAATATAAAATTCTTGGTTGTGTTCTCCCTGATATACGGTCTTCCGAAATATATCGCCTCGCCGAAAATTTTCATCCACCTTCCCACTATGTTAAGATATGCTCTTTGAATTTCAGGCATCTTACCCTGAGCCTCAAATCCTGTATTCAGCAAAAAATTCGAACCGTATTTTCGGCTTTCGCACAAAACCTCAATAATTTCACAAGGAGATTTATAATTAAAATCCGATAAACTTACTCCCCAGTGGTCATTCATCGTCAAGCATAGTTCCGATGCAATATATTTATCACCGTTAAAGTTTTTTACCAATTCGGGACAGCCCTGTTCTAAGGTAACGGCATCAAGCTCTATATTACCTCTTTCACCTCTGTGAGATAAGCCTGTATTATTTATTATAATTGCATTCGGCTGATACTTTCTTATAATTCCGTAAAGTTCATTCTCATGCCAATCAGCATTCGGTTTATCCCAGCAACCGTCAAACCAAAATCCGCCCAATTTCCCATAATTGGTACATAGTACTTCAACGCTTTTTCTCAGGTATTCGAGATATGTATCAAAATCATTTTGATAATCGCTGTTGTACCAATCAATTGTTGTATGATAAAGAAACGGAATCACATTATGCTTGTTGCAGGCATCTACAAATTCACGTACAATATCACGGTTTGCTCTGCTGTGCGGCGAATCAAAATCACACAGCCCACAAGTATCGTAAAGCGAAAATCCATCATGATGTCTTGTTGTCAGCACGATATATTTAAAACCATTTTCTTTTGCAAAGCAGGCGAGTGCATCTGCATCAAAATCCTCAGCCGTAAATGTGTCTGAAAGTTTTTGATATTCATCCATACTGAACTTTCCGAATTTAAATATCCATTCGCCCTTGGATAACTGAGAGTATAACCCCCAATGAATAAATAATCCCAGCCCCAGCTTTTCATATGCCGTTATTCTGTCTAATACATGCATTTTAAGTTTCTCCTTGTAATCTTGCTCATGTTAAATTTTTATTTGTAAACCACGTATACATACGGTGTCATCCACATCGTAAACAATACAACAGCCGAACACTCGTCATCGGCATTGTAATACGTTGCCGCATCGTTTATCGTCCCTATTCTGATATTATTGTCGGTTTTCAGTTTAGAGTCGAATACGAGCACGGGAACTCCGGAGGTATACATTATACGGTCATAGTTTCCTTTTGCATTAATTCCAATTTTTACCACATCGTCAACTATATCCGTCACATATCCGTTTACCACTGTATAGGCTCCGTTTATATCAGTATCTGACGGATACTTTTCTTTCTCTCGATAATCATAAAGAATTTTGCAATCGGTCGCCTCGCCTATATTATTCTTTTTAACACTTATAAACATTCCGTTTTTTATTCCTTTGTTAAAAAATGAGACTCCGCTTTCTGCATTGATACTTACTTTATTCGCCCCTTGATACCCATTAATGCAATCGACCGTTTCACCATTATAATTCATTGTGGATGAAATATGTGTAACAAGCACCGGCATTTCAGACGTATCGTTATACTTTGTATACCCTTTAAGCAAGACAAATTCTTCATATCCTATACGTTTTTTCGTTCTGTATGTTTCTGCATCCAACATGGTATCATTTGTTATCTGTGAACTCGTAAGTATTGTAAAATCAATATCATCTGCGTTATCTATATTAGCATCTGACGGCACCGCAAATATCTTGGTATTTGAATTGACTACCGACTGAGTTCCCAAAACGCCTATACTCTTGTATCTTATACCTTCTGCCCACGGAACACTTACTGTCAGCGAATCCTCGCTTTCGGATTCGGGATTAAAATTCGGTGTATCAATTACTTTGATTTTACCGGATTTATCGGTTTCTATTAACGCAAAGAGAGGAGTGCCGGAAAGAGTAACATATGCATCCTCGACATTCTTATATTTTACGCCGTCAATTATCACATTTGAGGCGGTTTCTGCATATACAACCTCGCCCTTTTGAGTAAACATTTTTATATGTACCGTCTTTTCAAATCCCGACTCTGTACTGTCGCCCAATACGGTCTTTATGATATATGCCGCAAAACCGTTTGTATCCGACACCTCAGCATACACCACCTCACTTTTTATGTCCATATAAATCCTTACGTTATCACCCGGTGAAATGCCATTGTCGCTTGCCTCTTTTGGCATAAAGTACGAAATCCCATCTATAACAAGTTCTTTTCCGTTATCAACATTTGAAATTTCGGTTAATGCACCCGTTATCTGTTCACCACTTACGTGTACTTCCAAAAACTTTTTGTTTTCGGACAAATATATGCTCAACACATTGCCTTTTTGTATATCAGAAAATGATATTTCGGTCTTTCCGAGCATCTTTACAGACATATTTTCATATACCTTTTCATCCAAAACTATCTTTTTATTTGGATTAACCTTGTCATATATAACAAGGTTTTCTGCATCTATCTTGTCTGCTATAATATTCTCATACGCCTTTACTATTGCGATATAGTATCCCTTACCGGAATCTTTTATAAATTTCGCATTATAGCGCGGTTTTCCGAAAATTTTATCAATACTTTCGGAAACTATGCCACCGTTATATATGAGTGTTACTCCTCTTTCCAATGAAATACTCCGTTTTTTGTTTCCATCACTGTATTCCAGTTCAAAAGTCGTTTTATTAAATGACGCATCATTATCAACTGTTATCTCAAGATAATCAGTCTTGCCTGTCGGTGTACACCAAACAACTCTTTTTTCATCGACATTTGTATTATCGCTGTAAAAATACTCAATCTCCTCGCCCAATTTGTCCGTAAGCAATATGTCGCTTTTATAAATATCACCGTCTATTTTTACCTCATCTTTTGATGATAGAGAACCTCCGTCCAATGTTATAAAATCCACCCCGGTAACAATACCTATATCATGATAAATATTGTGATATAGCGACATCAGAGTTTCTCCTTCCAACACTGTATACTTTGCATTTTCCCCTACAAAGCTTGTTGTATCCGCAACCTCACACCTCATGGCGTTATACAACATAATGAACATATCACCCAGAGTAACGTATTCTTCCCCGGAAATTCCTTTTGCTATTCCGGTCTTGTTTGCAAAAATTATATAACCATTGGGATATCCGCCGCTTGTTTCTGCGTATTGTTTATATCCCATTAAACTTAATATAATTTTATAAGCCTCTGTTTTGAGAATCTTGTCATCGGGCTTAAATAACTTATCCCCCGAACCATTTAAAACACCTCTTTCGGTCAATTCATTTATCTCATTGTACGCCCAATGTGTGTTCGAAACATCATAATAATAAATACCGTCACCGCCATAGTTCGATGCTCCGGCAAGTTTAGCACCTGCACTTACAAAATCAGCCCTTGTCGCAAGCTCTGTAACATCCGTGTTATAATCATAATAATCCGGAATAAACTCAAAATATCTAAGAATGTCAACCGCCTTTTTAACGCTGTCGTTCATACCCGCCTCAACCGCATCGCATCGAAACTGACAACAGATACCGAAAAACATCAAACAAACAAGTATGTTGCTTATACACTTTACAAATATTCTTCTCATATTAATTGTCCTCCGTTACTTCAATTTATCATAGACAAGATATATCACTTTTGCCGCCTGTGCTCTTGTCGCATTCCCTTTTGGCTGAAATTCATCTTCGCTTACTCCATTTATTGCCCCATATTCGCTTAAAACTCCGACAGCAGTTTTGGCGTAATCCGATATTTCGTCTGAATCCTTAAAAGGAACCTTTACTTCGTCGGAAATATTCGAGATTTTCAGTTTTAAGGCATTATAAAGCATTACACACATATCCTCACGAGTTATATTCTCGCCGACACCGAACAAGTCTTTTCCAACGCCTTTTACCAGACCCTTATCATATGCGATATTTATATACTTACAAAACCAATCCGACTCATCCGCATCCGCAAAAACATTTTTTAAATAATCGTTTGGTTTATACCCCATTGCACCAATTAGGATTTTGACAAATTCTTCTCTGGTTATTGCGTCATAAGGATTAAATTGGTTGGGTGCTTTGCCGTTTATTATACCTTTATCCGCCAAAGCAAGTATTGCTTCACTTGCCCAATCCACACCTTCTATATCATCAAACGGCATATGCATTTTTTCCGTTTCGCCGGTTAGAGTACCAGCATCCGTTTCACATTCGATTCCCGACAACGAGGAATTTAAAACCGAGCCGCCGTTGCTTTTTCCTCCACCTTTACCCGAGCTGTTGTCGCTGTCTGAGATTGCTTTATCATATTCTTTTTTAAACGTTGTTCCGTCTTTATAATCATTGCCGATAAACTTTTTGTATACATCATCAGACGCCTTGGCGGTTATGCCTATTGCATTTCCGTACTTTTCAACTATTGTTTTAAGTTCGCCATAACCGTTTCCGTATCTTGTAGCGGTGAGAATTAACGCCTCTTTGAATCTTAAATCAAGGTCATCTATGGATTTTATTGACCTCCCGGAGATTTTTTCTGTAAAATATTTTTGCGTTATCTCTGTGTCTGCAATCTTTTTGTATTCAGCTTTAATATCTTCATCTTTAAAATACATTCGCTCAACAATTGAGTTTATATTTGATACTTTACGGTCGTTGAGCTGTTCGATAATCAAAAATGTGTTAAAAATTTTTGTATTTTCCGCGCTCTTTGCAATATCCAATCTGTTCGACTTTATGTATTCAAAATAATTGTTCAATTCTTTATCCGACACCGGCTTTGCGTCCGCATCCGATGATAAATAAGCAATATTTTTATTGACAATATCACTAAATTCGTCCCTATTGTCGTTTGCCGCCGCATTATTCAGTGCGTCATAAAGCTTTTGCATATCTGTCGTGGATAAAATCATAATTTTAAAATCCGTCTTTTCGCCCGTTTGTGAACTTACAAGCCTTGCATTGTATATTCCGCTCGACTCTTTATATTTCACCTCAAATTTGTACTCGCTCTCCGATGTTGTTTGTTGATTTAAGTAAAGCAAATCCATATAATCATAATCATCAAAGTTTTTACCCTCACTTAAGATTTCCAATGTAACAAAATCCCCAATGGTTTTGTTCTCTCCCGATATTGTAAATTTATTCTGCGTATAATTATATTCTATTCGACTTGTGAGTTGTTCGGCAAATGCCGAGGTACACAAAAACACCGTTATAACCATCGCTGTTATTACTGCCGCTATTTTTTTCATATCTGCTCTCCTCTATTCATACTATAGTTTTTATAAATGCTTAATACTGTCAATTTTTTAGATTAATTGTCGGCATAATGGGCATTAAACGTTCATTCCAAAGAAAACAGCGTATATTGTTCGCCTGTTTTTCACTTTCCAACACAAATTCAACCGAAGCCTCAGCCGTATTATCTTCATTCCACTTTATATCGGACGTATTTAGCTTTGCAAGTATATTTTCGTTTCCGTATACACCGGCATAGAATGTCAGATTTGGATTATCTTTCTTCTTTTTTTCCATATTCAGTGTTATCTTTAAAGTATCTCCGGCTTTTATCTGTGAAACATTCTCGCACCGCTTGCCGTTGACCAAATACGAAATATATGTTTTATATGCGGAATTTTCATTATATTTTGTTATCTTGTTTCTGCCGCCGAATATATATATTGAATAAAATTCATTTTCTCCGGCATCAAACTCGAAATTATATTTTCCGTTTTTGTCAACAACCGCCTGGTCTATATATTGAATAGGCTTGCCCATTGCAATTTCATTCACGACTTTAATCGTTACATATGATCCGACCTCTGCATTACTGCCGCTTACCTTTACGCTCTTGCCCTCAAAGCTAATATCAGGTTCAGCCATTCGCAAAGGCAGTATTATATAAAGCGGTTCCTCGGACAGATTGTATTTATCGCTTTGCGTCAGCGTATTTCCGATTATATCCGATACTTGTACATCGTATTCTTCCGGTACGGTAAATGTAACAACTCCGTTTTTGCTCGATACAGCCGTATCCGGTATTAAATTGCTTTTTTCCAATTTCAATGACGCTTGTCCGTTGTACCTCTTATTTGTCCATAATACATAAATATCTTTTCCGTTTTTTCTGTCCTCAAAATGATAGTATGTATGATTTTTGTTTTCGATATATTTATTGCTAAACTTTGCGTCTTTTAGAATATTGTTCATATTCGCAACAGCGGCATAACCTCTTTTTATACTCATATCTCGATTGACAACACCAAAGTTGGACTCTCTGTCATCGGGGTCCGTCCCCGTTTCGATAAGATTATATATAAAAACCTTTTCTATAACAGGGTCGCTCTTTGCCATTACCGAGGTTCTGATAAGCTCGGTTGCCTGTTCCTCTTCGCTGTGTCCGCTGTACGTTGAATCACCGACCTCTGTAACCCATATCGGTTTGCTTATATTATTGCTTGTCATATATCCTTTTACCAAAGAAATCTGTGACTCAAATGTACGGAAATAGTTAAAATCGTCTTCATCGGCATAATAAGCATCGCCGCCGTACGGATGAACTGAAATAGCGTCCATATAGTTTTCGATACCGTCAATACTCAAAAACTCACCTAAAAATTTTCTCGAACCTGAGCCGCTCAATGGTGCTGTAACCCCGGCAATAACGGTTGCCTCAGCATTTACGGATTTTATTGCGGAATACGCCGCTTTAACAAGCTTTGAATATTCCTCCGCCGTTCGTTCCTTTCCTCCGCCGAACGTTTCTGTTTCCGGTTCGTTCCAAATTTCGAATGCCTTTACTCTTCCTTTAAAATGTTCCGCCATAAAGCGACAGTACTTCGCATAAGCCTGTATTCCATCATCCGTCACCGGCATCGGCAGAACATACCTGTTCTCTACATCCTCATCCCAACTCTCGTATAATTCGTTGCCGTAACATAGTATCAAGAGTATATCGTTCCCGTTTTCACAAAAAGAGTTCACAAAGTTTTCGTAATACTGTGGAACTTCATATACACCTTTTTCAGCTTCCACTATTTCCCATTTGATTTCATCGCGAACCCATGCGCTTCCGCTTTTTTTCATTATCTCCGTACCACCTTTTTCAAAATCGTCAAGATCCGAAAAATGACACGAATATCCCATGTTGTCTGCCAAATGTTCATTGCTTTGCACGATTGTAAAATTCATAACGTGTGTATCTGTTTTACCGTCAAATGTCAAAATGGTTTCCATTTTAAAGTTTCCGAACTTACCCTCCAAATTCGGCTGTATACCTTTTACGAACATAGTCTTTTCGGGGACTGTATCCGTAATCGTTCCCGAATCCCATACGAACAAGCCCGTTTCTAAATCCGTCACGACACAACTTGCTGTCAATTGCTTAGCTACATCTTCGGTATTTTCAAGTTCTATCCGAAAATGCGGAAGTTCATCGCGCGTATAAATATTTCCGATATGCGATGATGTTATATATCCAATATCCGCCCAACTTGCAAGCCCGTCTGTCGGCATGCAAACAATTAACGTCAATATCATAATACAGGCTATTTTGCTTAAAATTTTCATGGTTCTCTCCATACACTTTTTATCTATTCAAAACTATCGGCTCGCAATACGCAATCATATCTGTCAGCGTGTTCCAAAGAAAAACTCTGACTTCCGTTATATTGCTCAAATCGTTCGGTACGGTAAAGGTCTGAGCCTCAACCTCTCTCGTTCCCGATACAGCCACCGCAGTATTCCGTTCAACTTTCGCCAGAGCATTGCCGTCATAATATGCAATAAGCCATATAAGGTCTTTAGTGTCCGTTGTCTGATTTACAACAGAGGTATTTATCGAAATTTTATCTCCGCCTTTTATATCATTGAGCGTTGTTACATTTTCGCCGTTTACGGTTATATTTTTTAATTTTACGATTGTTTGTGATTTTCCCGTTGTAAACTTATGTACATATTTCGCTTGCATTATATCATCATTTGTATTCTTAACAATCGGCAAAACGGTAAGCGTATATTCGCTTTCGGGTTTTAACAAAGACGAAAGTGTTATCACACAGCTTTGACCGTCAGCGATATATGTAAACGGAACCGCCGTTCCGTCTGAGTCGGTAATGTTCAAGGCGCCCTCCAATGACGCAATATCCAAATTACATCCAAAATCAAGCGTTATTGTTTTTACCGATGTGGGAACGCTAAGCAACGTATCATCAATATCATTTCCGGCGCTGTCTGTCATTTTTACGCTCTTTGAGTCAAGCGACGGCTTATCGATATAATGGCTCAAAGAGAAATCGTCCAGATAAACGTCTGTCGGGGTATCTTTGCCGCCCTTGCTCCATGCTCTTACCATAAAAGTGCCAATAGATTTTACATCAGTTTCGTTATAAGGCCATGCCTTTCCACGAAATCCCCCGACAGTCACAGGCTTATCTATCCTATTACCGTCTTTGTCCATTATTGTATACTCTATCGTTTCTTTATCCATATCGACAATACACTCAATTGTATTCCACTCATGTATATTTCCCTTGCCGATATACCAGCTTTCGCTTTCGGTTGTCGCACGATAAATCTTTCCGTCGGGTGTAATATATGTAAGATACATACCGTCTTCGCTTGTGCTCGGATCAACAGATACAACCGTCATACTGTCGCCGAAATAAACCGAATATGATATTTTATACTTTCCTCCGGACAATGGTGAAAACGACTTGGCAAACATAGTGTCATGAGTAGTCATCTTCAGCGTCTTTGACGCTGACACATCAGAGGTTCCGTAATCGACTCCGCCCGGAAGCCACCCGTTTGACGTTGTAATATTTAACCTATCCGTATCATCAATAGTTATATTTTCAAAATTCTCAGAAATGATCATCAAATCCGAATCGGTAAGCTTAGATATTGACTCGATTTTTAAATTATCTATATCATATCCGCCGCTGTACCAGCATTGAAATCGTATAAGCGCCAGCTTATCCATATATCCGTGATCGTCCGATGGCCTTGCCATATCCACAAGATACATAGGTTTTTCCCGAACCGAACCCAAAACATTACCGTTGTTCGAAACACGTACACTTATATTTTTTTCATCAAAATTCAAAACCGCTGATATTTCATACCATTCTCCGGCAACATAATTTGAAACAACGTACTTTGTATCACGCTCATAGATAAATATTTCACCCTTATAGCATTGAATCGGTATTGAATAATCGCCGCTATCGGGTTGTAATTGAATAACACAATTCCCTTCAGTATCTTTTGGTCTTACATACCAAGATACTCTGTACTTTCCCGAATTAATTTCGGAGCTCGACTCAATATTACGATATAGCGTTTTGCCCGACTCCATCATAACATATTTGTTATCGCCGTCCGAATTTAATTCCACGCCTGTCATTCCGGCCCAGCCGGGACTCCAATTTCGGTTTTCATATAAGTCATCCACGCTTGTACAACTGTCAAAATTTTCATCAACCACGACTGTTTCCGCACTCAGAGCAGATGTCATAAATATGCCGTTTAACATAACACTGACAATTAAAATTACACTTACCATTAGATTTTTCACTTTCATTTTTAACCTCCTGCTTTAATTTATATATATTTAAAATACTATTTTAACAACTTCATACCCCCGAACAATCTTGCATCTTTTGTCATTCCTATGCCAGAAGTATATTCTATCCAACCTCTTCTTCCCCAGCCGTCATTATCGTTGGCAAGAACCGAAAATCCGTACGTCTTTGATGTATCGGGAATATATCCGTCATAAAAAATTTCAGACCAAGGAACTCTGCACTCATAAACCGTATAAGAATCGTAATTTACCACCTTGCATTCTGCATTTGTCACAACAGTTTCTTGTGGCAAATCGTACAGTGATTTAAAGCGGTACACCACATCACCCGCTCCGGGAACTGTTGCAAGACCGATTTCGGTAAATTCATCAATCGAAATAATATTCAACTCATCACGGTCATCCAACGCAAACTGAATATTATCGCCTTTCCACATATTATTCACCGTTTGCGGCGAATAGGTAACCGACAATATATCATCGGTCACAATCGCCATAAAATAAAAGTTTTCCTCATCCCACATCATCGTACCGGAGAATGACAAATCATCAGGTCCGCCCCAATCTTCGATTAGGCGTATATCCTTTCTCGCATCTGCTCCTATCCAGCTTCCGCGCCACTCACCATCCGAAACAACTCCATCTATTACGGGCTTTTCTTTAGCATAAACCGCTGTTCCGAAATCAAGCTGTGTCGATGTTTCAGTACTGTATCCGTTTACAAGCTCGGTTTTTACTGTCATTTCCATTGTCTGTTTTGTTACTCTCTCGGGAAGATTGTACAAAAATTCAATTTTCTTACCCGGCAACAAGTTGGTAAAGTGCTTAACAGGTGACTTTACTCCTATCTCATACGGTTCCGTAACTGAAATAGTCCCACTTTGTGCCGATGTATTTGATTTATTTTCAACCTCTATTCTTGCACGCCAATGTGTTTTGCTGTCACGAACAGCCTGTTCGGACGTAAGCTTTACCGTTACCGGCGGCTCAATATTTAGAGTATGCGTTTGATTGTAATAAACCTCCCCGTCATTATCCGTAATAACAACCCTAAACGTTTCCGCCTCTAAATCGTTCTTACTGACTTTTAATCTAAGCTTAGCCGTTCCGTTTATAAATTCGGCGCTGTCAATCATTTTAACATTATTTTCGTTTTCGTCCGCTATTGTGATATGAAGTTCTTTGTCCGTATTCTTTTTAAAAACAAACTCTGTTTCATCATTCGAGGTACAAGTCGCACTACGCATCTCCGTTTCTACAATTGCGTCCTCATCCGTCTTGTCAATCTTGCCGAAATTACCTATTATATAATACGGCATCTCACCCATAGAGAGATTGTATATACCATTATCCGAAACCATTGTACCGCGTTTATTTCCGTACATATCATAAATTTCCACAGAATTACAGTCAAGTTCCAAATTCTGAACCTTCTCACCCTCGCCCGAAATCAAAAGCAATACATCTTTATTCATATTCTTGTTATAAAAATCAAATGCATAAAAGCGGTCGTCCGCAATTACTTTTTTAAATTCAGAATTTATTCCCCATAACTTATTCATTGCGGCAACGGCAATATACGCATCTTTGGCACCGCCCGGCACGTATTTTTCATCATTCCATTTATGCAGTATTCCCCAGCGATCCTCCATTTCCGTATCTTGTACGCCGTCATACAGCTTATATTGAATCAATACATCGCACAGATCATACGCCCTCGATACCGCACACATCAAAAGTGTATTTCTCGCCTGTTCAAAAAGGGAGTAACCCGTATCTCCGTCAAATGTGGAAAATCCAATTTCGGTAAACCATATCGGTTTTTTGCCGCCGTATTTTTTCATTATATCTTTAATACCGTTCACGTCGTCAATAAGCTTAAATTCACGAAAGCTTCCCGAGAATTCATACGGGTGAAGAGTTAAGATGTCCAGATAGTCATATCCGCCCGCCGCCAACATCCTCTCTGTCCATTCAGGAACGACCATAGCCGTAACGTTTCCCAATACAACAGCCTCGGGATTTACCGCTTTAATCGCCTTGTATGCCGCTTTCAGCATTTTTGCATATGTTTCGGGCGGTTCATTTGACTCATTAAACGCCGTTGCGTTATATTCATTCCATATTTCATAATATTTGACTATACCCTTAAGCTCGGTTGCGGAATACGCACAGTATCGGGCGTACGCCTCTATTGCCTCATCCGATGAAGGTGCTCTTCCTTCGTCATAATTCGGGTTTCCCAGAGCACAGATAAAAATTACTTCCGTGCCGTTTTCTTTCATTTTTGCATAATCTTCTTTTACATCATCAGGGAATTTGAGATTTCCTTTTGTTTGCTCTGCCCATTGCCAGCGATAGCCGTCACGAAGATAGGTAATACCCGCCTTTTTCATTGCTTCCGATGAATCGGACGGAACGCCGAGATCCCACTCTTTAAGTTGCTGCGCTACTCCGTAAAACGGATTAAGCTCGCCTTTTGAGCTTTCCAAACAGGTTGAAAACTCTTCTTCATATGATTTTTCGTATATCTTTGACGGATTATCGTCATAGTATGCCTTTTCGCTTATTTTAAGCTTGTATATTCCATAAAACCCCGGATTTGCCAGTGCAACCTCCATCAGATTTCTTTCGTTTGGCTGAAGCTTTTTTTCTATTGTTTCCTTATGTATTTCATTCGAGTATTCGGTTGAATATTCGTATTCATAATTTACAGTAATTGCTTTTGATGTTTTGTTTTCTATGTCCTGAGAAAACTTTATCTCATCGTCCGAGTATATATGACCAAGCTCTTTAAATTGTATATTATGAGTTTCAACAAGGCTTATAAAATCGGATTTTTCAACCTTAATCGAACCGAAAATAACATCTTCGGAGGAATGACCCATAAATGGGTCCCATATACCTATACGAAAATCGGTCGAATTATCACATCGGTTTGTGAACTTCATATCCTCTACGTGAAAAGTATAGCTCTTCCATGTATTTGTGTCGGTAAGCTCTACCGCCGTTTTGGTTGAACCCCAAATCGGTGTATCTGTGTAAAACTCATCTTGAGGGTTATACGAATCATAATTTAGAGCAAAGCTTCCTTTTCCTTTATCAAAATATTCTACTGTTATATCTATCGGGGTGTATATAGGCAAATCATATAAAAAATCATCCGATATATCACAATAAATATAAAGTCGGTTAAATTCTTTAGATGAACTTAAGCATTGCCTTCCACCGGCAGTAACTGTCACCATATCAGTGATATATCGTATATTTACCATATTGCTCGGATTGTTAAAATCAATATGTGCCGCCTCAGTCGAACTTTCTTCCGCAGATGCACCGAAACAGACCGTACTCAACAATATGCTCAAAATAAAACACACAACTCTGTATGACCTTTTCATAATACTTTGTTACCTCACTTCCGTTTTATTGCAAGTTTACAAATTATTGGCAATAGCAAAAAAATACTTGACAATAATTTCAATCTATTGTAAGATAATAATAACATATTAATGCATTTATTGTAATGTATAAAATAAACTAAAATCTGTCCAAAATATAATAACGAGGTGAAATTATGATTGATAATTTATTTTTGAAAGCATTTGGATTATCCACTGTTCACGGCGAATGGAAAATACACACTAAATTAAACCATACGGACAGATTGTATTTTGTGCTGTCCGGAGAGTCTAATTGTACATTTAACAATACTTTTTATCGGTTGATTCCGAATCATATGTACCTTATTCCGTCATCAAGTTTAATAAACTTTGACTATAATGAAGACACCCCTATGAAACACCTCTATTTTGATTTTCAATCTCCGTCCTTCAGATTGTATAATCAAATTATTGACATTGACCTTTCCTTAAAAGAAAACCTGTTATACAAAAAATATTTGGGATATTTAAAGCTTTTTTTTACAGAAAATAATATCATAGCCGCACGCTTTCTTTCAAACCAAGAAACAATGGAACTGTATAAAAAATATTACGACATTGCTCTTTGCCAACTTAAAAGCGTTATATATTTGATAAGTCAATCTTATAATTTATCTTATACCCAAAACCAAATTGTTGCAAATGCTGTAAACTATATTCATCAAAATTATGACAAGAAAATATCTGTAAAAGAACTTGCGAGTAACGCATATATTTCCGAAATCTATTTTATAAAGATATTTAAAACTCATATGCACCAATCGCCATATCAATATCTTAAATCCATCAGATTCGAGAATGCGCTTAAACTGCTTGAATACAATATCCCGATACATGTAATTGCCGAGAAAACCGGATTTGAAAGTGCTGAAGCTTTTTCAAAAAGCTTTCGCAAGGAATACGGTAAATCACCGTCCGCGTTTTACAATAAAAATATCGAATGAACACTCGAACAGAGCGGGTTTGTTAAAAAAGAATAATATGCAGAAAATCAATATGTTTTTGTGGCATTTTCTATGGGCTAAGTTGTAAAAAGAAAACCGACAAACTAAAGGCGGTTGCATAAATTCACAACCGCCTCTAAAAAATTTCATTATTTTTTCACCCCAACTATTGACAAAGAGCCTATTATATTAAATAATTTTATATCAACCATTTTTATATTCTCTCATTCATTTCTGTTTTAAAATTCAGAGTAATTATTTTTCAAGCAAAACCTTCGCCCTTGTTTGTATCATCTTCTCAAGCTTTTTCAATCTCTTATCGGGCAAATTATATCTTGAGTTTTTCCTAAACTTAAATTCAAGTAGTTTTCTTAATCCATCACGGTGCTTTTGTGTAAGGACTTTTTTGGCAGTTCCGATAAAGTCATCATACACACACGGAACCAAAGTTTCAGCATAAGCCGAAAGAGCTTTATCGCTTTCCAAGTCGTCACGACCTGCAAAATTCAGAAGTGCATTACCGTGGTCAAACAATGGTGCGGGTGCGACAATTTTGTTGGTTTTATTATCAATGATGAAACCAAAGTTGCCGAAGTGTCGGTCCGTATTCATAATCACCGCATCAAGCACAAGCATATCATTTAAGGCTTCAGCAAAGTTTTTGCCGAGTTTTTCATAATATTCTCTAACCGCTTTCATACCACCGGAGGTAACAACTCTGCCAATGGGAAGAAATGAATATTTCTTTGATGTGAAAAGCTCACAAGTAGAACAAAGCTCACCTTTCCATTGAGAAAGACCGTATTCAACAGCATTTATACCAAGTGCTTTCGCAACCTGAGCTGCATAATATTCCGAGTAAGGTTCATTCCCCGTATTGGAAGCACCTCTTGTGCCGCCTTTATACAATAAAATCTTTCCGTCTTTTCTTCGCCAACATTTCGGAAGCATACCGTTTGTAGTAAACTCAGGACAAGATGCAAGCGAAGTTCTGACACTGCTTCCGTATCCGGTAAATGCAATCATAGCAAGCACCTGACTGAAACGGTTATCATAAAGGTTAAATTTGTCGTATGTGCCATCAAAACCTTCCTCAACAACCCAATAGCAGTCATTAAGCGAAAGACCTTTTGAAACCTTTATAATTGTCATAGGGCGATTGATATTAAGTCCGCACTTACTCAAAAAATTATGCACATAAGCACGGTTTTTAGGAATTGTTCTGTTCTTTAACCATTTCGCGATTCCTTCATTGGTTAGTTCCAAATCAAGCGGAAAGAGCTCTTTTTTATCTTCATTTGTCCACAAAATTTTTATCTCAGGAGCATTAGTATCTTCAGTAGCAAAAAAACGCACAAGTGTTGTGTCGAAATGTTTTAATTCGTAATTCATACATAATCCTCCGTTCAATTAAAAAATCCAAGTATAATTATATAATATCTTTTTCATTTTGTCAATGATTTATAGAGATTTATAAGGAATTTTAAAGAGAAAGTTATGCATCCATTATTCAAGTCTAATATCAAAAACAGGCGGCAATGACGGAATTCGCGATGAAAATCCACTCGAATCCGCAATCAATTCTCCGGTTCAGACATTTGACAATTCGTTTCAGGCATTTGACATTTGGAGGATTATTTAAATCTCTAAAGTACTGTTTTATATTTGTATTCTATTGTCTGCAAATGCCCGTATGTACAGCGATTTCGGCGTTGTACATACTTCTTTCGTTCTGGACACATTATTAAAAAGATGATTGAAAAGTATGAACAGGATCTTCAGAACAAATAACAACCTGTAAAACTTTATATCGTCAAACGCTCTCCGAAGCCTGATAAATAGACATCGGAGAGCGTTTGTTTTTGCCGAATATGGTATGTTACATTTTTGTGTCATTCTAACCTAAACATAACGGAAATTACACTTGCAATAGGCTATAATGACTCAAATTATTTTTCGAATGTATTTAAATCAAACATCGGCGTATCACCGAGAATGTACAGAAGCCAAAGCAGTATGTTTTAGCCTTAAATTCCTCCGCGGACACATAAAATACAATACTAAAGAGCAGCCGAATTCATACATTCGACTGCTCTTTTGTTTCAAAACAAAACGGAAAGTATTTAATACATAACTCGATTACAGATTATCAAGTGAATTGTGTTGAAAATCAGAATTCGCCTTTTCGAGAACCGCCGCGCAATCTGCGTTCTCATTTGTCAAAACTTCTTGAATACAATTATCGAGAACAGCATACAATTCCTGACAGCATACGGGTTCTTCCGCACGCAGCTCTATCGGGCAATTTGCAACAAATTCATTGTAAAGCCGAACATGGTTCGGGTTTGCGTTTGAATATTTATCTATCAATTCATGTTCAAACTTAACCGCCGATGCATCATTCTTCCACGGTGAGAACACTTTTATTCCTACAAGTTTACCATCCGCAAGGTCTTTCTTTATCGAATCCTCAGTATTCTTTTTGAATTCATCTGTTGCCTCATATGTCGAAATCGTCTTTATCCATCTCATAGCCGCGTCAACCTGATTATCCGTTGCTTTTGACGATACTGCGTTAACATCACCTGTCAAAAGTGTTACGTGTGCTTTCGGCCCTGCCGGAGTTGCCATAATTCCGACCTGTTCGGGACGCATACCGTAAGAAACAACCCTTTTCGGATAATCACCTGCCATAATTGACATACCTGCGTTGCCTGTTCCGAATATTCTGTACCATTCTTCGCCGTCTATCAATGTATTTGACGGTAATAAATCGTACTTCCACTTTAAATCCTTAACCCACTGCAGAGCCTCTGCCGCCTCGGTTGTATTGAATGTTGCCTTCCATTTTCCGTCATCCTGCTGTTGCATAAAGTTTACTCCGAACGACCACGCAACAGATGTGAATATCCAGCCGCCGCTGCGGTCTGTGGTCGGAAGAACAATACCGGGCTGACCTGTTTTTTCTTTAATTTGTTTTGCAAATTCAACAACCTCATTCCAGTCTTTCGGTTGTTTCGGCGTTCCGTCCGCCTCCATAAGTCCTGCTTTTTCAAACAAATCGACGTTATACGATAGACCCAATATTGCTGCTTTAAACGGCACAGCAACAATTTTATCGTTTGATGTAACACATTTTAAAACCGCCGGGTTTATATTATCCAAATATCCGTACTTTTTCATCGGTTCGGATAAATCAGCCGCATAATTCGAGCTTCCCATTTCCTCAACCTCGGTGAACTGTGCACGAAAATATATCGGCAAGGTACCACCGGCAGCCTTTGCATAAAACGTCTTACGGTCAAATGACCAATAATCTCTCTCGATAACAACATCCGGATTATCCTTTTCAAAACGTGTCTTTTGTTCTTCTAACTGAGTCAGTGCAGCACCCTCTCTGTCTGGCCAATTTCCAACCGTTAATATCGTCCTTCCCTGTTCGTCTTTGTCGTTAGCCGACTTTTGTCCGCAAGCCGCCAAAATCGACACACTCAACGCTGCCGCCGTTACCATTGCACCGGCTTTAATCATTCTTTTAAACTTAAACATCTGAATCCTCCTTAAAATGTCTGTTTTTATTTATATCCTATTTGTTTATTATAATTTTTTACTTGTTATACTTAACAAATGTCGGTGTGTACGGTTCGAGAGACAGCACTTCACCGACCGAATCGCCCGAAAGCAGATTTTCGCCCGTCAGAACTTTGCCGCCAATCACAAGTTTCACTTTCTTTGCCGCACCCCATTCATAGTTCAGCATATTAACTATTACGCTGCCGTCGCTTTCGACCGCAAGCCACTCTGTATTTTTCACTTTCTCACCCGTATCGGCATCGATAAGGCTGTAACTCGGCTTTAAAACCTCATCGTATCTGTCGCCGAGTATCTCAAACAACTGTGCCGCAATCGCCGTCTTTTTCTCGCCCGGCTGCGTCCCTGTCGGGATTACCTCCGACACCGAATACAGCTCATCGATAAGCTCACGCGGATGCTCGATATTGTTCAAATCATACTTAAACGTATTCTCACCGAGCAGGATTACGCATCCGCCGCTCTTTGCATAATTAATCACCGTCTCGATTGATTCGCGGCTTGTGTGCAATGCCTCGGGAACAACAAAGACCTTATAATTGTTCAAATCGGATATGTGACTCTCGGTTATGATACAGGGTTTGTAACCGTTATAGAGCGTATTGCAATAACTCTCATAGAACGCGCTTGCATGACTTGTATCAAGCGTACGCGATGCGTGAGAATAGAGCAGACCGACATCCGCCGCTTCGTTTTTAAATGCGTCAACCTCGTATGAAAGCCGATTAATATCACTCATCGTCTTCCCTATACCCGACATACAATCCGCTCTGTACTGCATTGTTGTATTTCTGAAAGCACCGTTTTCCTTTCCATCGTTAATACCCCAAAGCCATACTTCGTCCGCGGCGATGTAATGTATCGCGCCTTGCCAGATGTTTGTGATAAGCCAATTATACTGTCTCGGGTCTAAATTAATTGTCTTATGGTCGATTATAATATGATTTTCCCAATCGGCAACAGCCGTTCCGTTGAGCGAATGCTGAATATCATACCACGCAAGCTTTGTTTGAATCGTTGTACCGCCGAGGTATGCGAACGCATCATTGCCCGCAATCGTAACATACGGTTCAATCTTTTCAAAATCTATTCCCCATTTGAGAGTGTTCTCCGCAAGGGTCGGTGATGTCTCAGCCATATACTTTGCCGAATATGGCACCTCGGGTGCAAGTGCAGCCATTTCTTCCGCAACAACTTTAAAATAATCGGTCAGAACGGATTCATTAAAGACCTGCCAATCATAAAAATACATAGACGTATCTCTTACCGTCGGCATTTCAATCTCTTCAAATGTCGCATAATCCGAATTATAGACCTCGTTCAGCTTTTCAACCGTTCCGTACTTATCAATGAGGAATTGCGTATAAAACGGCTTATAATAAGTCGAGTCCGATGTGTTAAAGGTCGGCTCGTTGTGCGTGTCAATTACCGCAAGGCTGTCATACTCCTTTATTTTAGGCAAAACCGCCCGATAGAATATGCGCACCGCTTTTTCGACTGACGGGGCGGTGGGGTTTGTTTTCATAAACACTCCGTAAGCCTTTCCCTCATCCTTTGCGTTTTCGAGGGTATAAAGATATTCGTTGGGGTCATGAATCATCATATCCACCGCAACCTTAATGTTATAAAATTCCGCTCTGCGCAGCGCATCGCATACTTCATCGATTTTAGAATAATCCACCCCGAATTCGGTATCTTCCCATTTTTTATAATACATTTCAAACTCACCGTTTTTTATTATATTGGCATCCGAATCTTCTTTACAAAGAATAATATCATCGATATACGCGCCGTCCGTGATGTCGCCCGTCCGAACAACAATGTCGGTCAAGGTCGGATTTTCGCCCGATGTCCAGCTCAAAGTATAGTCCTTCCACTCATCCGTTGTACCCGAAAGAACGGTTGTGTTGCCGAAACGCACCTGCATTCCGTTCAAGTTTCCCTTTGCGCTGAATTTAAGCGTATATTTTGTGTTTGGTTCCGGTATAACCGACTGATATATATACGTTCCATACCCCGGCGTTTCGGGTGTGCGATTGACAAACTTTACGCTGTGTTTGCCGCTGTGTGATTCTTCGTCCGTCACCACTATATCGGCATCGGAATAATCAACCGAACCTCTCTGTTTTTTCCATACAGCGGGTGATTCCGCCTGACCAACAACCTCGCCGAACGAAACCCAAAGCGGCATGGCGTTAAATCCAAACCCCGACCATACGGGCATCTCGTCACGGTTTTCCCATCCGAGTATCATACTCGCAAGATAAACGGGGCGGTATTCCTCGACTCCGTTCGTGACGGTTTTTCCGTAAAAAGAATTGCCTTTCATCACAACCTTGCCGTCCGCAAGTTTGGGGACAGCCATTGACTTCTTTTCTCCGCTCTCATATGCTGCAAGGGCTGTTTTACATTTTGAAAGTATCTCTTCGAGAGCGTTGATATTATACACAACAACATCATAATCGCCCTGTGCCTGAAGCCTTGCAAGAACCTCGACCGAGCGCTCTGCCATATTCAAGTCAATATATTCATAATCCGTTGTGATGCCGCTCTTGTTAAGCTTTGCCGCCTTTTCTCTCAGCTCGGTTATTTTTTGTGTGTACTTATCGCGATACTCCTCTACCGCCGCCGCATCGGGCAAAGCCACATAATCAAACTTTGCCGCAACGGTTTTTTGCGGAAACTTTACATCCACCTTAAGAGTATTGCTGCCGAAATTATGTTTTTTAACGCTGAATTTCTTTTCCAAAAATGAATTTGCCGCCAAATTCACTTTTTCCGCACTACCGTCGGACAGGTCGATTTCCGCCGTTGTCGCCTCGCCCAAATTGATAATCGAAAGTTTAGGTCCAAGCTCTCCGTCGGGCAGCATTGGATTTTTGTCCTGCGCGGTCAAATACGTCAATGTTTTGTCGCCATCCGACATCGGAACCATTTTTTTGGCTTTATCGGCATTCTTGCTGTTAGTAATACCGTCATCAAGTTCAAGACAATATATTCTCTCGTTGCCGTCATTATTATTGAGTGCCGCATTAAACCAAAATTCGCCCGGTTTTTCGGGAATATATGTTCCCCAAGGCACGGCAACCTCATAATAAGTTATGTTACCGTTTCTGCCTGTACTGAATTCAATATTTTCATTCGTGCAATACGGTTTTCCACTCGTTATATACTGAATACCTATTTCTTCGCCAAATACCCCTTCTTGTGATGTCAGCATAAACTGCAGCGAATCCGATGACCAATAGTACATTCCCGTATCACAGTGTACGGGGTCGTCTGCCTCAACGAGAAAATAAAACTTTTTATCGTCATAGGCGGTCTTTAAGGTCGCCGTAATCGTGCATTCGCCTTTGTAATTCGTCATCTTGAAATATCTGAGAAAATCGACTGAATCCGCGCCGTTCCAATCGGAAAGGTCTCCGTCTATCTTGATATTTCTTTTAAACAAGGGTAATTCACTCGATACCGAAAGATAGTCCTCGGCATTGTTGATTTGCTTGTCTCTCCAAATCACGCTCTCATCCGTCTTTGTATCGGATGATGCCGCGGCGGCGGTCGATAACTCAAATCCGGGGTTATTCGCAATGCGGTTTTCACCAACATAATTTCCGTTTTCGTCAACCTCATACACAAATACATCGTCAATCCAGATGTCCTTTGCCGCACCGTAGCACATAAAGCCTATCGCTTGGTTCGCGTTGGTGTGAGGTGCCGTAATCTTAAATTCAACCTTTTTCCAATCCCATGTATGTCCGAGTGCGGACAGGTTTTCCATTCCGCTGTCCGTAAAATACATATTTATCTTTATCGCCTTATCGGCTTTAATCCAACATCCGTATACATACGTTTTTCCCTTTTCAATCGGTGCAAGGTTATAAAGATTAATATACTTTTGATTGCCGTCCAGCGGCGATGTCTTTACAAGATGCAATGCATTATTGCCGCTGTGAACCGTATCGGACACAAGCTCGGTATAACCCTCCGCGTCTTTATAAACCGTTGCCCAGTTCGGTATGTTTACACCGTTTTTATCCGTGATTGTCGCAAAGCTCACCGTTTCGGTGATGAGCATTGCAAAAACCAAGAACAGCATCCCTGCTCGTTTAAACACTTTTTTAAAATATGATTTTTTTATTAAACATATCATAATGTCACTCCTCTCTGTTGCTTGCGCTGTCTTTTAATAATTGAGCCTTTTATATAATGCTCGCTTAGCTGTATTTCAGTTTATACGTTCCCGCAAGAGGGATAATTTTGTTATCCCTCCACACAAACAATTCAAGATAATCTCCGGGTTTTAAATCGCTCGCGTCAACAACAACGGTTTCCTTGTTGTTACCGACCGCAAGCGTCTTTTGAACGGCGGAAACGCTCTTTAACATATTCTCGTTTTTTATTGCCGCGACAAGAGTTATACCCCCTTTGTCAGCACAATTATATATATCAATCGATGCAAATACGTTCCCCGATGACAAACTCGTTATGTTCGATTTCGAAACAGTACCGCCTATGCCGTCGGGCGAAAACGGATTTTTGTCAAATTCCATTTTTCCGAATGTTGGCTTTCCCACATCGAATGATGTTCCGCCGTCAACGGACAAAAGCATAGGCATATTGGGCTTTAGCGTGACCGTTCCATCATATACGCCGTTGTCAATCAGGTTCTTCATTGCGCCTTGTCGGACGTTGTTATAATCGACATAAACGCTGAGTTCGCCATCGGTATAGTTACAAAGATTTATCAAAACCTTTCCCGATTTCTCCGCGGTCGATATTTCAACCCCGGTAACGGGATTGCTGTTCGTGTCCGTAAGCTCAACACTAACCGCGTTGTTTTCTTTGTAAAAAGCCTTGACCTCGCCTTCAATATCGGATACCGACGCTTTGACTGAACCCGTAAAATCTCTTGTTCCTCCGCTAACCGTTGCCGCGGCATTTTTTATCGCGTTTACTTTATCAAGGTTCGCCCTCTCTTGCCCATCGGAATTATATTTTAGGCAATCATCCGATAGCACAAGCACCTTTCCGCCGTTTTGGACAAAATTATAAATCTCATCAACGACAGCATCTGTTGTGTGCGTTACCTCGGGGATTATAAGCATCTCATAATCGGACAGATTATCTATCTTGCTCTCGCAAATCAAATCCGTTTTAACGCCGCTGTACATCGCACCGAGATAGCTTTGATATAAGGCGTTTTCGTACTGCCTGTTATAGCTTTTCGCCGTTTCTGAAAAGAGTATTGCCGATTTTGCGGTCTTTTCTCTGAATGCAGTCACTTCTTCCATAAGCCGATTAATATCAAGACCCGTCTTGCCTATCTGTGCCATAACATCCGCGCGGTACTGTACCGTTGTGTTGATAAAATCGGGATATTTCTCATCGCTTCTGCCCCAGAGCCATGTCTGACTTCCCGACAGACCGTGAACCGCGCCTTGCCACAGCATCGCTGTCAGCCAATCGGCATACTCGGTTGAATAATTCACGGTATTTTTGTCAAGCGCAAAATGGTTTTCCATATTAAATACGGGTGCTTTGTTCACCGATGTTTGAAAATCGTACCACATCATTTGTGCCTGAATCGGCTGTCCCGCTGCATCGGGTCTTGCCCAGCCGTCATTTGCATTTATGGTCATATTCACGCCGAACGCCTCATAATCCGTGCCGTGATGCTGTACCAAAGCTGCTCCGGGCGAGACCTCTTGCATAACTTTTGTTCCGACATTCATACCCGAATCAATATCGGCTGTATACCCTTTGATTATATTATGATACTCCGTTAAAATACTGTCGTTAAATACACGCCAGTCATAATATTTTAACGTCAGTTTTTGCGCAGCGGTAAGGCTGTCCGTGTTCTGCATCGGTACATCCTCAAAACTCGTATATCCGCTATTGTATGCCGAGTTTAAGTTTGAAATATCGGAATATTTATTTTTGAGATATTCCGCCCATTTGTCGGCATAAAAGCTCTTTCCGTATGAATTAAAGCTCGGCTCGTTGTGTATCATAAAACACACCACGTTTCCGCACTCTTTCGCAATCGGAATAATTGACGCCAGATAGGTTTTTATCGCGCCGAGAATCATCGGATGCGTCGGATTGTACGGAACGTATGTTCCGTATGAAGCGTTTGTGTCTCTCACGCCGTCGATTCTCAAAACATAAGTCGGCATTGCGGCAAATTCGCCCGACAACACAACCGTATACCCTTTTGATTTGTAATCTTCAAGAGCCTGTCTTCCCCTCTCTGCCGCATAGGTGTTTACGCCGAACAAGCCCGTGTTATCGGCGGCACTCGGCTCAAACCATTCCTCAAAGCCGCCGTTTGACAACAGCTCTTCACCGCTCTCATTCATAAGCGAAATATTATCGATATACTCCCCCGATACTGCGCCGCCCACGCTTATTCGAAATTCGGGGTTATATGAGTTATTCGGTGTATATGTATACTCATAATTCGTCCAATCGTCGGATGATTGAACATCGGCTTTAAAATCCGTTTGTCCCGATGTACCGATTGATACACGGACTTTTCCCGACGCTTCGCCTTTGGCTTTGAATCTGACCGTATACTTTTCGTTCGCATTCAGCGAAACCATTTGGTATACCATACCGTTCGCACCGACTCCGCATTGAATTTTAAGCGTGCCGTCATCACCGCGCACAAACGCCGGGCCGTCCGTTGCCGCCGTTCCCGACGGCACCCACATATATGCGGTATTCGGCTTTCCTATCACGCGGTTTATGTTTATGGAATACGGAATCGTGTTCACGCCGACACGGCTTAAAAATCCGCTGTCGTCTCTGTTTTCCCAGCCGATATTATATCCGTTTAAAAAGACGGGACTATTATATTCCACTCCGCCGTCCAAAACAGTTCCGACAAGATTTTTACCGCTCACTCTGACACTTTCCGGTTCAATCTTCGGCACGCTGTACGGCTCGTTTGTTCCGTCAAGGTATCCGATGAGGTTTGTCCTCGCCTTATCCAAAAGCTCATAACATACCGAACGGTTGTAACTTATAATTTCATCACTTATTCCGACCTCTTGCATTATCTCTGCTGAACGTTCGGCGGTGCTTAAATACACACGCTCATAATCGGTCGTGATTCCCTCTGAATCGCATCGGTCAATCAGTCCTCGCACCTCGGATATTGCGTCGGATAAACTATCGAATATCGTGACCGTACTTACAAGCGTTTCGGTGTTTGCACTGCTTAAATTGAATGTATACGTTCCGCCGACCGTCTTTGATTCGAGCCTGAACGTGAATTCGGCTGTGCCGTCACAGTTCGGCTCTTTTTCGCGAACAGCGCATTGTGTGCCGTCCGATTTGAATGCGGCAAAAGTAACGCCGTTATATCCCGATGTCATTTTTTCCGCGCCAAGGCTTGCCGTAACGCCGACTTTTCCGTCATTATATGTAACCCCCGTCAGAAAAAGTCCGTCGGGCTGAGCCGTTACATTATATGCTATATAACTTTGTTCCTCTGCATAAACAGGAAGACACAGCATACTTGCAAAAACAGACAGTATCAAAACATATATTAAAATACGATATGCAATTTTTGACTTCATTTGATTACAATCCTCTCATTGTCTCTGTCGGTGCAAAGCTCACGCCGACAGAGTTATGCGCTGTTTTTATTTATTCTTCCACGACAGACTTCTGAGCAAAGGCTTCATTGTATCAAATCCGTTCCAGAAAAATGCGCTTATTTCGTATTCCGAATCTGCGTTATAATCCGAAACGCTGACGCTTGCATTAAGAGTTTTCGTTGTTCCGTCAGAGGGAAGTACATCATCGCTCTTATTGCACTCTATCAAAATATCATCTTTATAGAGGGCGACAATTAACGCAGGCGCAAAATTGTTTTCTCTGTAGTTTGTGACATCAAGCGAAACGCTGTATGTTCCGTTGCCGCTAATCGCGGTTGCCGCCGTGCCGCCGAGTTTGAATCCGAAATCACTCTCTATCTCGTAATTCGGAGGGGTCGGTGTTGCCGAAACGGTAACCTTATCCGATAACACGCCGTTCTTGTTCTGGGATTGCAGCTTAAACGTATACTCGGTGTCGTTGCTCAAATTCTCAATCGTAACGCCGCCCGAAGAAGGCTCGCATACCGCGCGGAGAACGTCTCCGTCATCCGTTGTCTCATACACACGTATATATCGGCTGTCCGCCGGTGCCGTCCATTCTATCGCTGCGTTCTTGTTGCCGCCCGTGGCTTTTTCGCCCGTGATTGCCGCCGCAGCGGTGTAATTTTCAAAACCGCCGTCGGTTATATGATTTATCGGATTTTCTACAACGTCTCCGTTTTGACCCGTTAATTCATAAAGAGTTATATCGTCTATCCATAAATCCTGAACATCATCCGAACCGAGGTACCATTGGAAAGGCCCGGGTGCCGCTCCGCTGCCGTCTCTTACGGGTAAGTCTATGGTCTTTTCTTCCCAGCCGTTGGTACTTCCTGCCGAATAAGGAAAGCTTGAACCGTCCGATGCACCGCCGCCTATTATAACTCTCTTTGTCGAGCTGCTGACATTCGTTGCGTTGTTTACCTTAATCTTATATGACAACCTGTAATACTTGCCCTTTTCGGTCGTTGTCATTGCCTGCTGTAACCTCGAAAAATACGAAGCCGTCCAGTTATCGCCGCTGACATCGGGTCTGTTGGCTGTATCATATGATTTGTTGGTGAACATATGCAAAGCTGCCGTTCCGCTCGCTTTCTCGGTCGTATCGATGATTACGTTATTTGGCAGGAAATACTGATTCTTTGTATCGGTGGCTCTGTCCGTGATTCCCCATGAATTTCCCGCCTTTCTGTCCTCGTATCCCACTCTTACGGGCTTTTTGGACAGGACAATCTCGCGGCTTTCACTATCACTGAATTCGAATCTCAATTTATATGTATAAACCGTTTCCGAATCAAGATTTGAATCATATTCCTCAAAAACCTTGTCGGCATCGGTTGAATACGCATCGCTTATCAAATTCCATTTTCCGTTCGCAAGCTTATAGAGACTAACCTTTGTCACCGTACCGCTTTTGGGGTTTCTCCACGAGATGTTATTTACTCCGCCGCTTTGAAGGGTCGAGATAATAAACGGATTTGACGGCTCGTAATCCGATGTATCAACATCAAACGTACCGTTTGCAAGCGCATTGTTTCCGCTCGCGTCCGTAAAAGTCATATCATCGATATATCCGTCAAATTCATCATATATAATGAACTTTAACGGTCCTTGTCCTGAGGTAAACGATGCCGTATACTTTTTCCAGCCCTGATGTTCGCTGTCATCCTCTACCGTGAAATCATTATAAACTTTTGTGTTATCGTTGAACTGCCACATAAATCCCGTTGTACCCATTGCGGATGTTTTTGCATAGAATGTAAGGGTGTATGTTCCCCCCGGTACAAGGGCGCTCGTCTCTAATCTCAGCATCGGAGACGTATTTTGATTATTTGTACTCTTTCTGATTATTCTCATTGAGCCGTTGCCGCTGCGCGCATTGCTTTTATCAAGAACGCTCTCTGCGCCCATTGCATTTGCATCATATTTGGCACCGCTGACACCGAATATATTCCACCCCAAAATATCGGGCTGATTCTTCATTGCATATTTCGTCGTTCCGTTATAACCGACTTTCTTTCCGCTTTCAAAATCTCCGTCCTCGATATAATCAACCGTTGCAATCGGCTCATTATTCTCATCGAGGGCATACATATGTACATTATCTATATAAAAATCACATTCATAAGCATCGCTTATGCTGAAAAACATACCGGGCAGGTTGTTTTTTCCCATAGAGTTTGTAGAGAATGTATATGTATACCAGCCGTCGCGTCCCGTTACCTCCGTTTTGGTACTTTCCAAATTCGACAGTGCCGAATTACGATTTACCGCAAGGAAAATCTTGCTTTCCGTATCGTTTGCGTCAAAGCCCTTCATATCAAAAACTATCTTTATGCCTTTTCCGAGCGGCATATTTGCAAAAGCATACGGATTTGTTATCTGTATCGACTTATTGCTGCCCGATACCGCCGTTGAATTCACTATATGCAAAGCGTAGTTTCCGTCAACACTTTCCGCCGCACAAGTCCAGTTATTGACATTTGCGCCGTTATTGCGCACCCACCAATTAAAGTCGTCGGTATATGTTGCCAAAGCGGCAGACACGCCTACCGTTCCGAACGCCGCGAACATTGTTACAATCATCGCAACGGTCAACACAACCGAACTCAGTTTCTTGATTAACATACCTTTTTTCATTATAAAAACCTCCTGTTTTTAATAAATTTATATTGGTTTTTAAACTAAAGCCAACAAAACAAATATTTTTTAATCTCTTACAATAACCGCATTATAAATGCTTGACGAGCGGCTGAAAAGAACCGCATAATCATTGGGCAAAATATCCCTCAAACTTGCGTCACGCACAAGATTTTGTTCCTTGTGATAAATCAAAACCCTTCCGCCGTCTCTTAATCTAAGCGGCTGAATTACTCCGCCCTTTTTTAACACAATCAGGTTTTTATCGGGATAAACAGAATTTATGTGTCCCGTAACGGCAAGGGTTGCCTCACCTCTGAGTGTGTTCGCTGTCGGTATGTTTTCGACCTCGCCGTCGGATATTGACCACATCTTTACCATATTTTCGATTGTTCCGGCCGCGTTTAGGTATACTCTGATAATATCTCCCTTTTTTATATTCGAAACATCAATCCTATCGTTCAGGTTAAGCGTTTCGTTTGAGTATTTATCTATATAACAGGTTATACAATCCACCACGTCACCGTTTATATCAAGCCTTGACCCAACCCCGGTGACAAGTGCAAACATAAAGCTTTGATATTCAAGATTTTCATCGGTCAGATTAACGGTGTAATACGCCGCCGAGCCGCTCTCGTCCACATTATAAGCGGAATATGTATATTTTCTGTCGGCAATGAGATTCGCCGTGCCGCCTATAAAATACATTTCCTCACGCGTTTTATCCTCGGGTATAAACCACATATATGCACCGTTATCTATAAACACCGTGTTTTCAAACGAATTGCTTTGCAGGATATACCGATTTTCTTCATCGGCCTTTCTGCTGAATTCATCGATTCCCGTATCCGAAGTCACAACCGCAACATTCACCTCTTTGATTTTGTCCTCGGTGTCAAGCTTGTATTGAACAAGCTGGGGCTGAAAGCCGCTGCCGCCGATTTTTTCATATACTTCGCCCGGGGTATATCCCGACTTGCCGCCAAATCTGAGCTTATTCTTTAGGTCATATATAACCCATTCGCCGTTTTGGTCAAACATCTTAAATTTAACCTCTTTGTCAAACACTCCGTTTTCCGATACATACGCAAGATATGCGTACTTGATTGACGAATTATCCGATACGGAAACCGCTGCGATTTTTCCGTTAATGTCGGTTCTGAACGTATATTCCGTGCCGACCGTCGGATATTTGGCATAAGCCTCGCCGTACTCTGACATCTTTTCAAACTCTTTTGTATAATAAAACTCTTTTCCGTCAATCGTCAGCTTTTTATCACCCTTATCGATTTTTTCGACATAACCGTCAAAGCTTTTGTCTGACACATAAATATCCGTTACCCGACCGCTTTTGCTTTGAACAACCGACAGAGTATTACCGACTGCTGCCTTTGATATGCCGATTTCGGCACCGTTTTTTACAATCCTCTGTTTTTCATTGCTTGAATCAAGCTTTATTTCTTTAAGTGCATCGGCATTTTCGAATTCGTTTATTATTTTCATCTCATCGGACGATACATACTTCGCAACCATTGTCTTGTATTCGGTCACTTTTATAATGTCATATCCGCCCGAACCGTCATTGTCTATAAGCTCGATAAATCCGTTTTTCAGGTCAAGCTCCGCCGCCGTGCATTCGGGGTACGCCTCGCCGTTGTATATTACTTTCGCAAGGCTGTTCACCGATGCCGCCTTAATCTTTGAGTGTTCGTCCGAATACTTTATAACCGACAAATCCGCTTTTACAATATCCTCATCGTCTATTTTCAAAATATTGTTATCCTTTGCGTATACATAGATAAGTCTTGCATCGGTCTCGCTGTCCGAACGGGTGTATATAACAACGTTCATACCGAGGTATTCTCTCATTTGCCCCGGTTCACAATCTATAAGATAATCGCCCACATACGCCTTATCCGTGCCGATTGTGCTTTCGCCGTATATGTTGCTGATGCCGTTGTCCGTCACAATATCTTCAAGCTTGCTTATTTTTCTGTAATGACTCAGTATTGTTTCTGTTTCGGAGGTTCGACTCTTTACATATCCGTCCGATATTGAATAAACATATAACACCTTTTCATCAAGCATATTGCAAATCAATGTGATTGCGTCACTTGCTGTAATGTACTTATTCTTTGTGTTTATGTTTTTTTGCAAAGCCTGTCTCGCTTTCGCATCGGGCGCATTTTTGTATCCCTCAAAAATGCTATAGCCCAGCGCGCCGAGCGCCATATTTATTGCCTGCTCCCTGCTGAGGAGCTTATTCGGATTATATTCGTCTTTGTCGGCAATCTTCATTCCGAAAATCATATTATTGATAAGCTCGTTATCATCGGAATCAAAATTATCAAACATCGACCTCATTATCATAACCGCAAAAGATTTTTGTGAAATACCCTCTTCCCAAATCGTATTATCAATATCCGTATCCGTAATATCAAGCGCGTTGAGCAGCACCGCATTATTTCGAATTTCATCGCTCACCGTTGTATTCTCTTGTGCAAAAACCGTCGGAACGGACGATAAAATCATCAGAATTATCAGGATTTTACTTATTGTTCTTTTCAAATTGAATCCTCCTTTCATTATTGCTTTGCAAACGCTTGGTATATAATTTTTGCCGCCTGCGCTCTTGTGCTGTTTTCTGTCGGCGCAAACATATTTCCGCCCACTCCGTTAATTATCCCTGCGCAATACAGCTCTTTTATACTCTCTTTTGCGTATTCGTCTATCAAATCGCTGTCGTCAAATTCCGAGTAAGCCTTATTTTGAACAAAGGTTATGTTTGCCGCGGCTGCCGCACGTCTGATAATTACCGCCATATCCTCTCTCGTGATATTCTCCGCCGTGCCGAATCTTCCGCCGCCGATTCCCGTAATAATTCCGTTTTTCGTTGCCGAGGCGATGTATCTGTAATACCATTTATCTCGCCCGACATCCAAAAAGTCGCATTCCGCGTTTTCGTCATATATTCCGCACGCCAAGACAACCATTTTTGTGAATTCTTCGCGCGTAACATTGTTGTTGGGGTTGAATTTGCCGTTATCATCGCCCGAGATAATACCCTTGTCGGCAAGAGCGTTAATCGCCGAAACAGCCCATTCCGCATCGCTCAAATCCGAGAATCTTTCCGTGTTGTTTTGTGTTTTTTCAACCTGATATTCGTTCACGGTTTCGCCGCTGCTATAGCTGCCCGTTCCCGTTCCTCTGCCGCCCGAAGAACCTCCCGACGAGCCGCCCGATGATGTAGTTCCCGAGCCTTTAACTGCTTTGACGGCGGATTCAAACGCGTTCACAATCTCACTTACTTTAATGGTGCTGTCGCCGATAGTCCGTGACATATTATCCGCAACCCTGCCCTTTTTCGTCAGGTTCATCTCGGCATAATCGTAATAACCGTCGGATGAGCTGAAGTTAAAATACTTGTCATACGTCTGTATCGCCTCAATAAGCTCTGCTGACCTTAACTTTCTAAACTCCGTAATCTTATTCGCCAGAACATATGACTCATTGAATTTTTCCAAAGAATCAAATGCCATATTGTATTTCATCACCGTGACAAGCTCCGCTTTATTCGCCGCCCAATTATACTCCGTTCCGTTATAAGACGGATTTATCAGCTTCAAAGCCGTTTCGGCATCTCCGAGCTTTGCATATTCCAGACCGAGCAGGCGATTAAACACCGTCACGACCTTGGTCATTTCCGCATTCTCTATATCGCACAGCTTGAACCATTCGTTTGTAATATTATTGAGTTTTGAGCTTATGTTTTTATCATCGAGTTCATCCACCGCGATTCCCATAATTTTAAGTGCCGCCTCGTCCTCGTCCGCAAGGTCGGCAAAGATTACATAAAGCTCGTCACCGCTCTTTGCTGCTCTGATTTTCCTTAACATATACTCAAAATTCACATACTCAAAATCGGTTTTTGTGCTTGCCCCCGTTATGTAAACGCTGTATGTTCCGTTTGACGAAACGCCGTTTATCTGTTCGGGAATCCTGAACAAAAAGCTGAAATTTCCCTCATCGTCCGATGTCGTTTCTTTAATCGACACATATTTGAGGGTTTCTCCGCTTTTCGCAGCCTTTAGAGCAATTTGGCTGTTTTTTTCATCGGTTTTGCCCGATATGCTGACATAACCGTCCGATAAAAATTTCGTCTCGCCGACAATTGTTTCCGCCGTGCAAGGCGTTCTCAGAATCAAGCTCAACACCGCCGAACAAAGAATAAATTTTTTCTTCATTTTCCTCCTCCTTATTTCAGTAAAACATTTTTTCCCGTATCGAGTTTTATCTCTTTTCCGTTTTGTGCAACATATACCGCCGGTATATCGGAGGTAATCTCAATCTTTTCTTTATCATAATGCACCGATATTCCTCTGTGGCTTGCCGTCACACAATCAATTTCAGGTATATAGCACGGCTCAATTCTGACCGAACCACCGCCCTCGTCAATCCGTATTCCTGCTATGTATTTATATATCCACATATCAACCTCGCTGAACATATGATGATTGCACGAATTCGACATATCCCATGTTTCGCACAGAGTTGTCATTCCGTTCAAAATCCAATAAGCATAGCTCGGATATTCGGGATTTGTTGTGAGCTTATACGCCGTTTCGGCATATCCGTATTCCGACAGGGCGGTGTACAGATACTTTATACCCAAAATGCCGCAGTCTATATGATATCCCCCCTCGGAATAAAGCTCGTTCAACCGTTTTGCGGCAAGCTCCTTTTCGTCATCGTTATACAAATCCTGATATATCGCACAGGCAATGGCGGTTGTGTTATCGCCTAAATAAAAATCGTTTTTTATATATTTGTCTCTGAACGACTCTTTTATCTCCGCCGCTCGTCTTTGATATACACCGTCATCTTTTTTCAAAAGTTTTGCGCACCTCGCCATAACTTTGTTATCAACATAAAAATACGCTGTGTCCGTTATCACGGTCGGACATAATTTCGCACCGCTCGGAGCACACCAGTCACCAAGGCCGAAACACACTTCGTTTTTGTTGGACATCGATTCGATGAACTCCATATACAAAGCCATATTCTCCCACGTTTTTACCAATACCGATTTATCACCCGTATATTTATAAATATAGTACGGAATCAGTATAAGTGCACTGTCCCACGCAGGGCCGCTGCCCCAGTTATAGCCCCAGCCGCTTGTCGGCGCAATGCACGAAATCTGTCCGTTCGAGCGTTGGGTATCGCAAATATCAACAAGCCACTTTTTATAGATAGAAACAATATCAAAATTCATAAGCGACTGTTCCGCCGAAAGCAGAGCGTCACCCGTCCAGCCGTTTTGCTCGCGCTGGGTACAGTCGGTAATGATTCCCTGAATATTCGTTATCGTTGACCAAACCGAGGCATCGTGAATTTTGTTCAGCATATCATCGCTGCACTCAAATTTTCCAATCGTTTTCACATCGGAACGAACAACTTCGCCGACAACCTCGATAATTTCGGCGTCGCCCGTAATCTCGGCATATCTGAAACCGTGATACGCAAATCGCGGCGCCCATTCTTCAACACCCCTGCCGCTCAATATATATTTATCGGCATGGGTATCGCTGCCGATAATCGTGTTAAGTCTCTCGGGTTCTATGTCTCCGTTCGCGCAGACTGCCTCGGCGTATCTTATTTTAACCTCCGTTCCTCTCTCGCCGCTGACTTTAAGCCTTATCCAACCGCTTATATTCCGTCCTATATCATAAACGTTCGGTGAAATACGCACCGCTTTGAACCGATTCGTTACTTTAATGACGGGAAAGTCAATCTTTTGAAGAACTCCGCCCGCTCCGCGGCAAATAAAGGCGTTATTCCACTTATAATCGTCAAAATCAGGCTTGTTCCACCCGTCGATATAAAGCCTTGCGTCATATATTTCGCCGCGTCTGTCCTCGTTATATACGATTGCACTTTTGGCGATTTTCCATGTGCTATCCGAAACAACCTCGTCTGTCGAACCGTCCGCGTATTCAATCATAAGTTTCAGAATAAGCTTGGGGTGGTGCATCCAGTCGGGCTTGTAAAAATCCCACCTGGGATATGTCACAAAATACCAGCCGTTGCCCAAAACGCAGCCTATTGCGTTTTTGTCCTCCGTCAAAAACCGGGTTATATCAAACTCGCTGTAATAAACTCGTGTATCATATTTTGATATTGGCGTAATCATAACCTCATCGGTTATATTCCTACCGTTTATGTAATAACAAGCATGACCGAGACCGCAGGCATACATTATTGCTTTTTTTATCGGCTTATTCACACTGAAAGTTTTTCTGAACAGCGGAGCGGCCGTAATCTCTTTTATGTTATCACTCTCGGCAATCCACTTTGCGTTTTCAAACATCCTGTATCAACCCCTTTCTTTTAATTTATTTTAAATCGGTTTTTCCGATTTTGTCTTGCTCATTTCAACCCTCCCGCGGCATCCGCAGAATTAAATTCGCACCGTCCCTTGTCAAACATTCTCCGGCTTTGTTTCAAGCTTTAGCGGATAGTCACCCAACTTATCAACCTTAAATTCGTTTTTCTTATATGTTGCGTAATCAAACGCCTCGAGTTCGTCAATCGCAAGTTTGTGGAACTCATAAAAATTGTGCCACCATTCATAACCGCTGCCGAGTTCGGCATTTAAATACGCATCCGCTATGTCGCATCCCATTTGCGGCGCAACATAAAACGCGCCCATCGCAAGAACGTTTACGCCGTTACCCGTAATCGCGCGCAATGCCGCCGGAACACTCTCAACCACACCTGCGTGAACGTGCGGACACTTGCTCGCCGCAATGTGTATTCCCATTCCCGTTCCGCAGAACACCAACGCACGCTCAAACTCGCCCTCGGCAATCATCGAGCCGATACGCAAGCCGATTCGATGAAACATTAAGTCGGTATCGTCGGGGTCTGAATCGGCTCTCACACCTATATCGGTTATCGTCCAACCCTTTTTTCGCAGATGTTCACATACCGCCTCTTTAAGCGGAAATCCCGCAAAATCCGCACCTACCAAAATCTGTTTGTCTTTAATTCTTTTCATAATCTTTTCCCTTTCTTAATTTAAAATTTCCGTATAATTTCAACTTTCACTCTTTTTATGCCGTAAATATCGTTTTGACAAAGTCTTGCTCCGTTTCGTCAAACATTGTCCTCACAAGTTCATACGCAAAAAGTTTATTCATATCACGCGTGGGGTGATTGATTTTATTCGCCAAAAGCTCTGTCGTGTCAACACCGCCGCGGTGAAGTTTTTTCCACAGTGAATAACAATCACAGACGGGAATTTTACGCTCGCCGCACAATTTTTTTGCCGCGTCAACATATAAATCAAGCGTTCCGTCATTTTGAAGCTTTGCTTTTATCTCGGCAATATCGATATAATCCTTATCCGTCAAATGCGGACTTATCTTTGTGTTCATCATATTGGGCGTCATAAATATTATATCGCCTCCACCATCTTTAAGCTTATCGAATATACTGCTGAGCGAAGTGATATATCTTTCAAGGTCTGTCTTTTCGGGTGCACAGTCATTCAATCCGTAACAAACCACCGTTAGGTCGGGTTTGTGACTCAGAACATCGTTCTCGACCCTCTCTGCGCCCGAGTTCGCTCTATCGCCGCTTATCCCTGCATTTATAATATTTAATGTAACGGACGGGTACAGCATACACAATATTTCAAACACATACGCCTCATAAGAATGTCGTTTATCAAAAACCGTTTCAACAATGTTTCCTTCTTTTTTATAAAGTTCAAAACACCCCTGCGTAACGCTGTCGCCCAAGAACGCAAGCGTTACTCCTTCGTTATGAGCGTTATCCTCTGCTTTCGCTTTTATCTTTTTGATTATGTTCATAATTTTCTCCGCAATATCCTAATATTTTATTTTTTTACACACAATTCTATCCTGTATTTTTTGCCGTTTTCCGTTATCTCTTTTATAAAGTTTCCGCCGTTCATAAACTCATCTCCTCTAATCTTCATTATATCCTCAATGACTATGATTATCGGTGCGCTTGCCCACGGATGACACAGGCTTGTGTTCCATTTTTGGTCTTTTCCCCACGCCTCAAAACAAGTGGTCGCGCCCTCTCTTATCATATTAACCCACGAATGTTCGCCTTCGTTCATAAGCAGGCGGAATTCCTCGTCATACGCCTCGATTTTTCCGAGCGCTTTCAACACAAAATATGCAAAATGCACTCCGCAGGACAACCCTTTTTTCATAATAAAACCCTTAATGTTTTCATATGCGTCACTCGGCGCAATATCAAAAAACAGTGGAAGCACATTCGAGTGCAGAGCGCTGTGCGTATGCTCGGCATCGTCAAAAAACATCTTTTTGTCTTTGTCATAAAATACATCCAAAAAAGCCGCTTTAAGTTTATCGGAATTTTTATGCTCCGTCAACCCCAAAATCTTTTGAATTTCTTCCATTATTTGCACCGCGCCGATGTAATAAGCGTTTAAGACGTTATGTATCTCAACGGGGTTCCCGCCGCTTCCGAGTTCCACGCAATAGCCGTCTCTCAGATTTTCGGGCCAATCCACAATATTCCATTTATCATAAACATCCTCTATCAGCCCGTCGGGTCTTTCGAATTGTTTAAAATGCGCTATTAACCCCTCTATAATCGGATAAAGCTCTTTTAACGTTTCTTTATCCTTTGTCAGGTTATAATAATTCAGAACCTGCAAAGGGTATTGCAGAGAAAATTCCGCAATTTCCTGCATAAAACTTCCGGGGGCGACCGCCATAATTCCCTTGCACACTCTCGTGCTTTCGGCGAAATCAAAAAGCGCTTTCTTAAACATTTCCGTATCGCCCGTCAGATATAAATGAGCAAGCCCCGAAACGGTAAAATCGCCCAGATATTGCGCCTTTTCTCGGCTCGGGCAATCAAGATATCCCTCTTGCACGGAATACTTGACACCGTTTTTGCAAATTTCCCATATCTTTTCAAGATACGGAACATCCGACTTTATCACACACTTTTCATCGAATTTGTGATGCCGAACCGTTACATAAAGTTCATCGGGGCTGAATACATCTCCGTTACATTCGACCTGTACATATCTGAAAGCCTTATAGTCAAAAAAGTCAAATTCATCGATTTGCCCCGACAAGGTACATTCGTCATAATAGTCACAGTTACATCGCATCATAAACCGAACCGTGCCGTTATCATCGAGTTCTTCGCCGTACTTCACCGTTACCTTTTGACCTCGCTCGCCTTTTGCCTTAAAATAAACACACCCCGTAATCTCATGGCCGAAATCCATAACGTAGGTTGTTTCATCATATTTAAAGATTTTCTCGGGCTTGACTTTATATGTGTCAACGGTCGGAACGGGCTTATCCTTAAAGCGCCAATCCGCGTATTTTACGTATCTTGCGTTTTTATACTCTCCGCTTTTGATGTCCGTTTTCCAACTCGGGTTCTTTTTATTGAAATCAATATCCTCGCGGAATTGCGTGCAGTAATAATAGGTTGTGTCGCCGCTGTATTCATACGCCCTCTCGCAAAGCCAGCTTTCATCCGTTCCGCAAACAAATTTTCCGTCACATAATATATCGGCTATAAGCCCTATTCTGTTATCGCCGCTGTTCCAAACCCTGTTTATCTCGCCCTGGTAATATATATGAACCGCAATTATGTTTTTCCCCTCGTTCAAAAAATTCGAAATATTGATTAAGTTATAATTATATGTATCAAAATACGCCGGTGCAGGTCCTTGACATACGAATTCGCCGTTTATATAAAGCTTATAATAATCATCCGCCGATATTTTCATCTCATAATTACCGTTTTTTTCAATATTTAATTCTTTTATAAAATGAGAGTGATAGTTTTTAAACTCGGTTTCCGCTATCTCTTTTGGTTCAAATTGTTTATGGAAAACGTCTATCGCTTTTATTTTTTCAAATTCATCCGTTGTTATCCAATCAGAAACAAATTTCATTTATCCGACCACCTCTGTGTTCATTATTTTATATTTGCCGTGAAATATCTTTGTACATCCTATATTCTATACAAGAATTCATAATAACACAATATATTATTTTGCACTTTTAACCTTTTTTAAACAATAATTATTTTGAATTTTAACAAAATCCGAGATTTTCTTGACATTTGCAATTATATTGATATAATTATAAATACCGATATATTTAATAATTTATCGGCGATAACCGACATATAAAAATGTAAATATATAATATCAAAAACTTACACTGACAAGACATCGGTCGTCAAATTTATGCAAAGCCATATAATTCCCATATTTTTCAAACTTTGCCCGTGACCGAAAACGATTATAAAACCGAGGTGGAAATTTTGTCCTTTTTTAACAAAACAGATTTAAAAATAAACATAACGCGTGCCTGGGGTATTTCGCACCCCATTGACTATGGCGACCATCCGTCCGTTGAAACACATTCGCCCGAGCTTAATGTATACGAGCTTATTTTACAAGGGCCGTGCAACCGCACATTTTATTATAACGGAGAATCGATTCATATAACCGAACCCACGATTATATTTCTTCCGCATTGTATGACAAAAATAACCAATCCGACGGTCAGAGAGTACAAAATCAAAACCTATTACAGCAACGGCATCATTGCCCTGCACTTCACTTGTGACACACCTCTTGCAACCTCTGTTGAAACATTCCCGTGCAGGGCGTACTTCAACGAGATTCAAGCATTGTTTTTAAAGCTTAAACAAACGCACAACGATAAATTATTGGCGTATAACTCCATTTCCGTTTCGATACTTTATCAGATTTTCGCAATGCTCGAAAAGCGAAGTTCTTCCTCGTATCTGTCGGGCAAACAATATACTATTATAAAGGATTCCATAAGCTATATTGACGAAAACTATTTGGATATTTCATTGGATTATCGCAAGCTTGCGGCAAATTCAAACATAAGCCTTACATATTATCATAAGCTGTTTAAGAAAAAGACCGGGCTTTCGCCGAACCAATATATCCTTATGAAAAAATTAAACTATGCGTGCAACCTGCTTACCGCCCCCGATCTTTCGATTAACAGCATAAGCGAAATGTCAGGGTTTTCAAGCGTTTATTATTTTTCAAAGATATTTAAAAAGCACTTTCTTGTCTCGCCGCACGATTACAGAAAGAATTTTTACGCAACCCACTGATAAAAATATACCGACAAATCACTTTTAAAAAACTTGTATTCCGATTTAACATAATCTCAGAATACAAGTTTTTTGTGCCGAATAAAGCGCCGCTGCGCTTTATTTCACGCTTCATTTAACAATCTCGATTTCATCGGGTGCGTCTATTTTAAGGCTCTTTGAATCGGCATAAACATTTATGTTTCCGAACGGAGTCGGATAACTCACCTTTATCCGCTTTAAGCCCCCGAGGTTCGGATTTATCATCACCTTGCGACAACCGGGTTCCAGTATCGTGATACCGCCTATTATCTTTGAGAGAAACGGCACAGGTCCGCTCGCCCAGCCGTGACACAGGCTCTTTCTGAATCCGACATAACAATAATCGCCGCAATCCCCGTGAATATCTCTCTTGCCGTCAATCGGCAATTCATCGATTCCGTATGCGTTATCCGTCCAAGACATATCAAATTCTTCCCAGAACGTTGTCGCGCCCATTTTTATCATAGAACCCCAATAATTCTTAATAAGCTCTGTCGCACCGTTGTAATCGCCCAGCTTTGCCTTTGCCAAAAGGATATAATACCCAATAAAACACGATACCTCCGCACCCGAGTTATCCGCCAATTTTTCGCGTATATCCGAATTTATCCTGTCTGCCAAAACGTTCAGCGCGCAAAGCCTTTTGTTGAGCGGTGATTTTATTGTCCGATTCCTCAATTTTTCGGCGTATCTCTCACATATTTGCTCATACTCATTATTTTTTAAATACCCAAAGATTTTTTGCGAATGTTCCAGCGCAAGAATCAAAACAGCTGTCAATCCCTCAACTTCTCCCTCGCAATCAACGCTGCGCCACTCAACAAACGGACTGTCGCCGTTTGAAAAGTCCGAATCAATCATTTTCGTAAAATGCCTGACTACGCCTTTTAAATATTCTTCCTGTTCTTTTAAATATTCAATATCACCGCCGTGCATAAAGACGTCGTAAACAATAATTATCCACCACGCCGTGTATGACGGATAGTTATTCATCCACTTGTCGCACGGCGTTTCCGCTTTAATCAAATCAAGACTTTTTCTTACGCAATCCGCATCGCCGTACACCGCTTCTATTGTCGAGGTCTCGGGGTGCATATCGCCTATCCAGATTAGCCTGTCGCGCTTTACCCCGTCCCATAAATAGACATTCATATTGAGCTGAACCGTGTATGCGCCGACTTTCCATATTTCGTTTATAAACTCATCATCACACTCAAACGAGCCTTTATACTCTTTGTCATAATAATTCATCTCTGCCTTTACGGAAGATATTTCGACATCGGCATATATTGCGGAAATCTTAACGAATCTGAATCCAATATCACCTACACGCTGTGTTGACAAAAACCTTGCCGGGATTCTGTAATTTCTTATCGAATGATGATTGTCGGCATTTTTTATTCCGTTTTTCGTCAACGCCTCTGACACGCTTTCGCCGAATGTAATATCAAATTCGGCCTCTTTACTGCCGACATTATTGACGGTTATACAAATTCCGCCGCTTATTTCACGCCCGAAATCCAAAAGCAGATACCCGTTTTCTTTAATTGTTGAATAAACACGATTATTGTTATTTGTCAGTATCGCCTGGGGCGGATAATCGTTAATTATCTCTTCTATGTTTTCGCAACTCTCACAACACACGACTCTTGTCGGTTTTAAGTATTTTGACATCATTCATATTCTCTCTTTCTTATCATATTATATCAATATGATAACAGAATAAGTCGGAATTATCAATCCTATGCAATTGCTCAATTTTTATTACTTATTTAACCTAACGAAAAAGGCTTTCGAAACAAAATGTTCCGAAAGCCTTCAGACCGCTGACAAAGTTAAAGTCAGCGGTCAAATTTTTTGTAAAAAACCTTTTCA
>OIYO01000314.1_pt1 | contig 43998 bp, 41 predicted proteins | sample 1588191 | NCBI WGS metagenome assembly OIYO01 (sample SAMN03283275) | human gut metagenome | biome: human-associated habitat; material: feces | host: Homo sapiens | place: Peru | collected 2012 | reverse complement strand
TATGGCTTCCAACCGTCTTATGAATCCTATGGGTGTTGTTAGTCTGAGTGGTGAGTTGAAGGAAGCACTTACTAATACCGATCAGATGTATTTCGAGGTAAACAAGGCGGCTTATCGTGAGTCCATTAATGACGCTAAGAAACTGGCTGACGGCAAGACTCTTCTCAGTTTGCTTACTCCGGCTCAGCAGACAAAACTTAATGCTTTCCTCAAGAAATACATGGAGGTGGATTTCCGTAGTTCCTACGTGCAGAAAAAGTATGGTAACCTGACTCCTGCAGCTTTGATGGAAGACATGGAGCAGTTGCTTTTTGTGGCCAATCACATGGGTATGTATGATCCTACTCATACTTTCGACCAGTATTTTGAAGCACAGGCAAAGGCAAACAATGAGACTGTAGGCGGTTTAAGTGATGTGGATGCTTATATCAACGATACTTATAAGAGTGACCTGAAGCAGCAAGTGGCTCGCTTGGTAGAGTTTCTTGAGAATGAGCCTACAGAGTTGGCCAAGTTGAATAAAGCTGTAGGTGCTTTCAAGGCACAGGATGTAGATGCTGCAGCCAAGGCTACTGGCGCTCATGTTTCTCAGGCAACTCTTGAGGCTTGGGCTGCAAAGGTGCAGACTGTGATGGCAGAGAAGCCTACATTCTTTGTTGTTGATGCCGCCAATTTAGGTGGTGAGAATGGTCTTCTCCAGTTGCTCCGCAATGCCGGCTGCAAAGTAGAGAAATAATCAATAGTATAATCCAAAAATAAATAGGGTAAACCAAAAAAGTCCCGCTGTCAGGATGAAATTCCTTACAGCGGGACTTTTTTCGTGATGTCCTCGACTCTCTATCGAGCGGGGGATAAAGATCATAATCTTACAGCATAACCTTCTTCCAGATCAATGGAATTTACCACATACGAGTGCCTTCCCTCTGGAAGAAAAACAAAGCTGCACACGAGAATCTCTCTTAAAAGATAATCTCTTTAATTTCTGCTTTTAGCCTTAGAGGCAAGAGCCTCGCGGCGATCACGAAGAATGCTCTGGCATCTGCTGATAGCCTGATTCTGATTCTCTTCGTTAACCTTTATTAGACAATCATTCATAACCTATTGTGTTTTGATAAACCTATTGTGATTTGAATACGTTGCAAAGATAGGGCATTCTGATAAAAGATGAAAGGAAATTCTATTAAAATGCATTACTTTTAGTCGATTTTTTGATTTACGTCAATTTTAAAGCCTTTTGTATCCCAATTTTCATGTTATATTCATACGATTCGTAGTATTTATAGGGATATTACTATGAGAAAATGGGGAAATCCTTCTGAAATTTCATTTTTTTTTGCGAACTTTGCAACCGAAAATGGATTCTTCTTCTAAAAGAGATTGTTTTCTTCCAGAGATAATTCCATACATGAATAGAGAGAAGGGAATGAAGAATTCCATAGGAATATTGGTATATATAAAATAATAAAGGTATGAAAAAAGTAATTCTATTGACTGCTATGGTGCTGGCTTGTACTACTGGCAGTATGGCAAATGAACTCAGCGAGTGCTCTCTTTCGGAGTTGATCAGTACTCCTGTCAAGAAGACAACAAAGAAAACAACAAAAACTGCTACAACAAAAAAATCAGAAGCAAAAACTGAAAAGAAAGAAGTAGCAAAGAAATAAAAATTAAAACCTACAGCTCATGAGAGCATGTGGGTTTTTTGTTGCACCGATTTCAAAAGTGTTGCAAAATACAATAAAATCTTATATAATATATACATGTTTTAGGAAAGTTAAAAAAGGAAAGAAATATGAAATTTGGTTTAAGTATACAAAGTTACGAAAAAATAAAAAAAGTTATAGATAAATATAATCAATATGTCTTTATATGGTGGATTTAGTTTTTATACAAGATGTTACTAAAGAGGATTTTTTGAAATCGATAAAAAGGGATGGAGTGAAATTTTATGAGTAGATTTGATGAAAGAAAAAAAAGATAAGTATATAGTTGAGTTCGAGAAAATTGAAGAAAAGTTTGAAAATATTTTATAATAAAAAATGGAGGAAAGTAAAATGTTAAAAAGAATTTTAACAGGTGATAGACCAACTGGAAGATTACATATAGGACATTATTTGGGGTCTTTGAAAAAGAGAGTTGAGATGCAAGAGTCTGGTTTGTATGATCCATATATATTAATTGCAGATGTTCAAGCATTAACAGATAATTTTAATAATCCAGAAAAAGTTAGAAAGAATGTAAGAGAAGTTGCAATGGATTATTTATCTTGTGGAATAGATCCAGAGAAGACTACAATATATATTCAGTCTATGATACCAGAGACTGCTGAGCTTACAGTGTTTTATTCTAACTTAGTTACAATAGCAAGATTAGAGAGAAATCCTACTGTTAAAACTGAAATAGCTCAAAAAAGAAATATATTTGGAGAAAGTGTAACATATGGGTTCTTAGGTTACCCAGTTAGTCAAGCAGCTGATATAACATGTTTTAGTGGAGAGTTGGTTCCTGTTGGCGAAGACCAACTTCCTCTAATTGAACAATGTAGAGAGATAGTAAGAAAGTTTAATTCTATTTATGGAGATGTTTTGATTGAGCCACAAGCTGTATTGTCTTCTGGAAAAAGAATTAAAGGATTAGATGGAAATGAAAAAATGGGTAAGTCGTTAGGCAATGCGATTTATTTGTCTGATTCAGAAGAGGAAATTACAAAAAAGGTAATGGGAGCTATAACTGATCCGGGAAGAATAAAAAAAGATGACCCAGGAAATCCTGATATTTGCATGATTGCGTATTATTTCAATTTATTTGCTGAAAAGGAAGAATATGAAACAGTATGTAAAGAATGTAGAGCAGGTTGCCGTGGATGCGTGGCATGTAAAAAACAATTAGCTGGAAAGATAATTGAAACATTAAGACCAATAAGAGAGAAAAGAAAATACTATGAAGAGCATCCAGAAATAATAGATAAGATATTAATGGAAGGAACAGCAAAGGCAAAAAAAGAAGCTGAGAAAACGATGAAAAAAGTAAAGAAGGCAATGAGATTAGATTATTTTGCTGAATAAATATAGATAAAGAAAATAAAATAATGATTAATAAGATTTTTAGGAACTGCTACAGATTGTGTTAAAAGCAGTTTTCTATTATTGAAAGGAAGATAAGATGTTTACAGATTATGTTAAAATTTATGCAAAAGCAGGAAATGGTGGTAATGGTGCGGTTTCTTTTAGAAGAGAAAAGTATGTTGCATCAGGTGGACCTGATGGTGGAGACGGAGGAAAAGGCGGAGATATTTATTTCGAAGTTAATCCTGATAGCAATACACTTGTAGATTTCAGATACAAGAAAAAATTTAAGGCTGATAATGGTAATAATGGAGAAGGTTCACACAAGTATGGAAGAGGTGGCCAAGATTTGATAATAAAAGTTCCAAGAGGAACTATTATTAAAGATGCCCAAACAGGAGAGGTTTTAGCAGATTTATCAGAAGAAAAACAAAAAGAATTGATATTAAAAGGTGGCAAAGGAGGAAAAGGAAATTCTCATTTTGCTACATCTACAAGACAAGCTCCTAGATTTTCAGAAGCTGGTCAAGAAGGAGAAGAGAAAGAATTAATATTAGAACTAAAATTATTAGCTGATGTGGGATTAATAGGATTTCCGAGTGTTGGCAAGTCTACAATCTTAGCAGTTGTAACTTCGGCTACCCCAAAAATTGCAGATTATCATTTTACGACTTTGGAGCCAAACTTAGGAGTTGTAAAAGCTGAATATGGAGATAGTTTTGTAATTGCAGATATTCCGGGACTTATAGAAGGTGCTAGCGAAGGAACAGGATTAGGGATTCAGTTTTTAAGACATATTGAAAGAACTAGATTACTATTACATGTTGTTGATGTTTCAGGTTCTGAGGGAAGAAATCCAGTTCAGGATTTTTATACAATAAATAGAGAGTTAGAAAAATATAGTAAAAAATTAGCCGCAAGAAAACAAATAATTGTAGCTAACAAGGCAGATATTGCTCAAGACGAAATGTTGTACAAAGAATTAGAAAATCTTGCAAGAGAACAAAAAATGGAAATATTTAAAATATCAGCAGCAACAGGTCAAGGTCTTAAAGAATTAATGACTCATGTTTCAGAAGTATTAAAGACATTGCCAAAAGAAGAACTAGTAGAGGTTTCTAGCGCAAGAAAAGTATACAAACTTGAAGAAAAAGAAAGCTTTACAATAACAAAAGAAGATGACACTTATGTTGTAGATGGTCCAGCAATAAGAGATTTGATGAGAAGAGTTAATATGGAAGATAATGAATCTTTATATTATTTCCAAAAAAGAATTGCAGAATTGGGTGTTGATGCAAGATTGAAGAAAATGGGTGTAAAAGATGGAGACTCTGTTCGTGTTTATGATTATGAACTAGAATGGCAAGATTAAAAAATAACAAACTTATGTTTGACAAACTGATTTTTTTATGATATTATATTGTCAGATGTTTTTTTAGGAGGTTTTTTATGGGAAGAAGAAGAGATCCTTTAGAGTTAAATAAAAGGGAAAAAGCCATATTAAGATTTATTGAAAAAGAGATAGATGAGAATGGGTATCCACCATCTGTAAGAGAAATTGGTAAAGCAGTTGGGCTAAAATCTACTGCAACAGTTCACTCTTATTTAGAGAGATTGGAAGATAATGGATATATATCTAGAAAAGATAAAATGGGTAGAACATTACAATTAATTAAAGGTGGTAAACCATACAGACCAGGTCAAAAGCAAGATACAGAAAAAACAGTTTTTGCTGGCAAAGAGATGGTTGATGTCCCAGTAGTTGGAAGAATAACAGCTGGTGCACCAATTTTAGCTGTTGAAAACATAACAGATACATTTCCTATTCCATTAGATTTTATAGGAAATAGCGAATGCTTTATGCTTACAGTTAGAGGCGAAAGTATGATTGAAGCTGGAATATTGAATGGAGACTATATATTAGTAAAAAAACAAAACACAGCTGAAAATGGACAAATAGTAGTTGCTTTGATAGAAGACGAAGCAACCGTAAAAACCTTCTACAAAGAGAAAGACCATATAAGATTACAACCAGAAAATAGCACTATGGAACCAATAATAGTTCCTAATTGTGAGATTTTAGGAAAGGTAGCTGGAGTATTCAGAAGAATGTAAAAAAACACAAGAATAAGATATTTTAAGTATAAGATTAGCAAATTTTATAAAATGAAACGAGGAATTAAATATGGGCAGAATGAAAACTTTTAGAACATACCTTATTCTATTTTTACTATTTTATGTATTTGTAAGCTTTATGTCTTATGAATTTATAAAGTCAACATTGATTGATATGACGGGATATGAGATAAATGTAGAAAATCCTAAAGTTGAAATTTTAGAAGCAAAGTCATCAAGAGTAAGCGGATATGTAAAAGGAAAAGTAAAGAATACATCAAGCGAAAAAACAGGAACAGAATATTTAAAAATTGAATTAATATCAAAAACAGGAAATGCAATAACAAGTAAATATGTGGATATATCTGATATGCAACCAGGAGATGAGAGAGAGTTTAATACAAAATTTAACGCAGAAAATATAGAAAGTTTTAAGATATTGACATCTGAAACTAGTGATATAACACAAACAAATCCAAAATTCAAAGTAAAAGCTATGGAGGCTGTATCATCTTTATTTATAGTTCTTACATCAATTAAAGTTTTGAGATTTTTAATATAAATTATATAAAATATAACAATATATGTACTAAAAGAAAGGCAAATTAAATGTATTATTTTATTGCTTTTCTTTTTTTGTCACAATTAAAAAGTTAGAAGTTTTATATTACAGAGATATTGAATAACAATTTGGATAGAAATGTAAAAAAATTTAATAAAACACTTGAAAAAATTTGGATGTTAATGGATAATATATAATGTAATATATAATGTAAAGCTAAAAGTTTAAAGTATAAAATAAAAAAATGAGATAATGAACAAAATTGAAAAATAAAAAGGAAATACTAAGGAGGAAAATATGTATATTTTTAATAAAATAACTGTAACGCCACAATTACCAAAAAGAATAGAAAAGCTTTCAGTGATAGCAAATAATTTATGGTGGTCATGGAATACCGATTTTTTGAGGATGTTTAAGACAATAGACAATGATTTATGGGAGACTGTTGATAAAAATCCAGTTAAATTTCTAAAACTTGTTTCACAAGAAAAATTGGAAAAAGCATCAGTGAATCCAGAATTTTTAAAGGAATATGATAAAATATCTAAAAACTTTGAAGATTACATGAACAGTAAGAATACATGGTTTAACAAAAATTATCCTAACAATAAAAATGATTTAATAGCATATTACTCAGCAGAATATGGATTAGATAGAATTTTGTCTATTTATTCTGGTGGGCTTGGAATATTATCAGGTGACCATCTAAAAGCAGCAAGTGATTTAGGGATACCTTTAGTTGCAATAGGTATGTTATATAAAAAAGGTTTCTTCCATCAAAAAATAGATGGATATGGTGGACAACAAGAAGAATATCTTATGGCAGATATAGATAGCCTTCCAATAAAACCAGTAAAAGACGTTGAAGGTAAAGACTTATTAGTATATGTAAAAATGCCTAAGAAAAACTTGTACTTAAAAGTATGGCAAATAGATGTTGGAAGAATAAAGTTATACTTATTAGATTCAGATATTGATGCAAATATAAAAGAATATAGAGAAATTACATCAACATTATATGGAGGAAATCAAGAGACTAGAATTCAACAGGAAATCGTTTTAGGAATGGGTGGTACTAATTTATTAAGAGTATTAGGATTGAATCCAACTGTGTATCATATGAATGAGGGACACTCGGCATTTCTAATATTAGAATTAATGAAAAATATCATAAAAGAGAAAAAAGTATCTTTAGATATTGCCGAGGAAATAGTTGCTTCTAAGACTGTGTTTACAACACATACACCAGTTCCAGCAGGAAATGATGTATTTCCAACATACCTAGTAGAACAATACTTTGACGGTTATTGGAACAGATTAAGCTTAACTAAAGAGGATTTTCTAAGATTAGGAATGAAACCAGGTGCTGATGTAAATGCTACAGGATTTAATATGGGAATATTAGCCTTAAAATTTTCTGGTAAAAAGAATGGTGTAAGCAAGTTGCATGGTGCTGTTTCTAGAGAATTGTTTGCGGAAGTATGGCCTAATATTGCAGCAAATGAATCTCCAATAGATTATGTTACAAATGGTATTCACACCTGCACATGGTTAGCTCCTAATATGAAGAAATTATACAATCAATATTTAAAACCATATTGGCAAGATGATATTCAAAATGACGAAACATGGAAAAAGATAGCTGATATACCAAATAAAGAATTATGGGAAGTACATCAAGAGAGAAAAGAAAAACTACTAAAACTTGTTAAAGAAAATGTTACTAATAGACTAAGAAGATGTGGTTATAAATATGAAGAAATTGTGCAAATAACAAATGGACTTAATCCGAATGCTTTAACAATTGGATTTTCTAGAAGATTTGCAACATATAAAAGAGCAACATTAATATTCAAAGATTTAGAGAGAATTACGGAAATATTAAACAATACTGATAGACCAGTTCAAATAATATTTGCAGGTAAAGCGCATCCATCAGATGAAGCTGGAAAAGATTTAATAAAGTATGTTCATGAAATATCAATGAAACCACAGTTTAAAGGAAAAATATTCTTGCTAGAAAATTACAATATTGCTATGTCTAAATACTTAGTAAGTGGAGTTGATGTTTGGTTAAATACTCCAAGAAGACCAATGGAAGCATCTGGAACAAGTGGACAAAAAGCATCAGTAAACGGAGTTGTAAACTTTAGTGTATTAGATGGATGGTGGGCAGAAGGTTATAACCAAGAAAATGGTTGGGCAATTGGAAATAATTTAGAATATCCATCATATGAAGAACAAGACAGAGCAGATAGTGAGAGCATATATTACACATTAGAAAATAAAATAATTCCTTCTTACTATGATAAAGGAAAAGACGGAATATCAGAAAAATGGATGAAGTTAATGAAAAATTCTATAATATCAACAGGTGAAAAGTATAGTACATCAAGAATGCTTATAGATTACACTTCAAAATTCTATATACCATTATGCAACTTGTATAATAAATATTATAGTGATTTAACATCTGTTACAGAGTTTAATGATTGGAAAAATAACTTGTACAGAAATTGGAATGACATAGAGATAAAACAAGAGAAGGGCAACTCAGACAATATTACAATAGATGCAGGTAATAAGATAGAAGTAAAAGCAAAGGTTAAATTACCGGGTATTTCAGAAGATAGTGTAGAAGTTCAAGTGTATTATGGTCAAATTTTAGATAATGGAATAGTAGATAATATATCTATAATTCCAATGAAGTTAATAGGATCTGACAAAGAAAAAAGAGAATTTGAATACTCAGCCACAATAGAATTACTATCAGGTGGAAATTATGGATACACATTCAGAGTAATGCCAAAAAGTGAAAAAATATTAGACTCAGCCAATTTAGACTTGGTGAAATGGATAACTAAATAAAATATAAAATATAAAAAATAGATAATAATAACAAAATAAATTAAACCACAAAAAGCCTTGACTTTCAGGGCTTTTTGTGGTTTAATGGTTACATAATTTAATAGAAACAGGAGGAATAATTAATGGCAGATATAAATGAATTGATGAATGCTCGTAGAGAAAAAATGCAAAAGTTAATAGATGCTGGAGTAAATGTACATCCAGAAAGATATGAAAGAACACATAGTATAAAAGAAGCAAGAGAGCTAGAAGACGGAACAAAAAATGTATCAATAGCAGGAAGAATTCTATCTAAAAGAAAGTTAGGTAAAATTAGCTTTATAGATTTAAGAGACTTAGAAGGACATATTCAGTTATGTATTAAAAGAGATGATTTAGGGGAAGATGTATATAAGTTTTTACATGAAACTTTAGACATTGGAGACTTCATTGGAATAAAAGGAGATATATTCACTACACAAGCTGGAGAGAAAAGTGTACAAGTATATGAATATACTTTTTTAGGAAAAGCACTTCGTCCATTACCAGAAAAATTTCATGGACTTACAAATCAAGATGCTGTATATAGAGAAAGACATTTAGATTTGATAATGAATGAGGAAACTAAAAAAAGATTTGTGTTAAGAACAAAATTTATAAAATTGATGAGAGAATTCTTAGACAATAATGAATTTTTAGAGGTAGATACACCAGTGCTTCAAAACACAGCGTCAGGAGCAACAGCAAAACCATTTATTACACATCATAATGCTCTAGATATGGATGTATATTTAAGAATAGCACCAGAATTGACTCTAAAGAAACTAATTGTTGGTGGGTTTACTAATGTGTACGAGATTGCAAGAGACTTCAGAAATGAAGGAATGGATGCAAACCATTTACAAGATTTCACAGCAGTAGAAGGATATAGTGCTTATTGGTGCTATAAAGATAATATGAAATTCTTAAGAGAAATGATAATTTATATATTAGATAAATTGTTTGATGGCAACCTTGTATTAAAAATAGGCGACCAAGATATTGATTTTGGTATGGAATGGGAAGCTGTATCTTTTAGAGACTTAATATTAAAAGATTGTGGAATAGATATTGATAAATATCCTACTGCAGAAAGTTTACTTGCAGAAATTAAGGCACAAGGCATAAAATTAGAGGCAGATAACTTAGAACAATTAGGAAGAGGAAATTTAATAGATACTTTATACAAAAAAGTTAGTAGACCAAAGATAATAAACCCTACTTACTTAATAAAACATCCAATAGATTTATCACCTTTAGCAAGAAGCAATGATGAAAATCCAGAACTAACAGATAGATTCCAATTAGTAGTAAATGGACAAGAGATAATAAATGGATATTCAGAATTAGTTGATTCTGCTGAACAAGAACAAAGATTAATAGAACAAAGCAAATTAAAAGCACAAGGCGACGAAGAAGCAATGACTGTTGACTATGAATATATAAGAGCCATGGAATATGGTATGCCACCAATTTCTGGATGGGGACTAGGAATAGATAGATTCTTACAATTCTTGACAAATTGCGATAATATTAGAGATGTAGTGCTATATCCATTAATGAGACCAAGAGCAACAGAAGAAGAGGAATAGATTCACAAAAGGTATGCATTTTAGCTTAGCTAAGATGTATATCTTTTTTATATAATAGGAAAGTTATACTGACTTTCGAGAACAAATTTACTGAAATTTTCAATTTTATAAAGAAGCATAAATAGTAGAGTAAAGACTGAAAATTAAAAATTTTCAGATTTGTTTTATATTTAGCTATTCTTTTGAGTTATGATTTACTCTAAAGTATTGATATTTAAGATGATATAGTATAAAATAAAAGCCAGAGATTTAGAATAGAGGTATACGGATTGAATAAAAAATGGGAAATTTATAATGTAGATGAAAAATTAATAAAAGAAATAGCAAAAAAATTTAATATCAGCGAGTTGGTTGCCAGAATAATAGCACATAAAGGAATAGAAAAAGATGAAGATATAAATGAATTTTTAAAACCAACAAGAAAAGATTTTCATGATCCATTTTTGATGCCTGATATGGAAAAAGCAATAGATAGAATTGTAAAAGCAATAAAAGGCAAAGAAAAAACAATAATATATGGAGATTATGATGTCGACGGAATAACTAGTATTACAGTTTTAAAAAGATATTTAGCTGAAAGAGATTTGAATGTAGATATATATATTCCAAATAGAATAGATGAAGGATATGGATTGAATGAAAATGCAGTAAGAGAAATTGCAAGCAAGGGTTATACATTAATGATAACAGTGGATTGTGGTATAACAGGAAATAATGAAGTTGAACTTGCAAAGAAATTAGGTATTGATGTTATAATAACAGATCATCATGAACCATCAGAAAAAATTCCAGAAGCATTAGCAGTAGTTGATGCAAAAAGAAAAGATAATAAATATCCGTTTAGAGGGTTGGCAGGTGTTGGAGTAGCATTTAAAACTATACAGGCAATATCTAAAAAAATGGGATTAGCAGAAGAAACATATTTAAAATATTTAGACATTGTATGTATAGGAACAATATCAGACATTGTGCCCTTAGAAGATGAAAACAGAGTTATTTCTAAGTTAGGACTAATGCTTGTAAAGCAAACAAAAAATGTGGGATTAAAAGCATTATTAGATAGTATTGGATATAAGCAAATTGATTCAACTACAGTATCTTTTGGAGTTGCACCTAGAATTAATGCTTGCGGAAGAATGGGACATGAAAAAGTAGCTGTAGATTTGTTCTTAACAGATGACCCAGCAGAAGCAAGAAAATTAACAGAGGTATTAAATAAATACAATCAAGATAGACAAGAAATAGAAAAAAGAATATTTTGTGAAGCAGTAGATTTAGTTACAAATACGGATGAGCCCTGTATTGTAGTTGGAAAAGAAAATTGGCATCATGGTGTAATTGGTATTGTTGCATCGAAAATTACAGAAATGTACTATAAGCCTAGTATATTGCTTTGCTATGAAGATGGAATTGCGAGAGGCTCTGGAAGAAGTATAAAGGGATTTGACTTGCATGAAGCGTTAGAAAATTGTAATACATATATAGACCAATTTGGCGGACATAGCATGGCAATTGGCATTACAATAAAAGAAGAGAATATAAGCAAATTTAAACAGCAGTTTGAAGACTATGCAAGAAGTCAAAAAATAGAAGAAATTGTTCCGATTATCCAGGTTGATCAAAAAGTTGAACTTAGCAATATTTCAATAAAAGATATAAAAGATTTGAAATTGCTAGAACCATATGGGGAAGCAAATAATGTACCAATATTCCAAATAAACAACTTAAAAATCGAATCCATAAGGGCTATATCAGAAGGAAAACATTTAAAAATGTTTTTAAAAGATGAGAACAATAAGGGAATTGATGTAATAGGATTTAATATGGGATACTTATCAGAAGAGTACAAAATTGGAACAAGGGTAGATGTAGTAGGAAATTTAGAAATTAATAGTTATAAAGGAATTGAAAATATACAAATCAATTTGAAGGACATTAGACATACAGTATAGAAAGAGGTGGAAGAATGTCGGAAAACAAAAATTATGAAATTGAAGATGTAATAAATGTAGCAAAAAAGAATAATAAACATGTTGATACAAAATTGATAAAGAGAGCATATGAGTTTGCAAAGGAAAAGCATGGAGATCAACTAAGAAGATCTGGCGAGCCATATATAATTCATCCAGTTCAAGTTGCATATATATTAGCGACTTTAGGACTTGATGCAAGTACTATTGCTGCGGCTTTGTTACATGATGTTATAGAGGACACTGATGTAACTTTGCAAGTTTTATCTAAAGAGTTCTCACAAGAAATTGCAGAAATGGTAGATGGAGTAACTAAATTGGGCAAATTAAGTTATTCTAGTAAAGAAGAACAACAAGTTGAGAACTATAGAAAAATGTTTTTAGCAATGGGAAAAGACATTAGAGTAATCCTAATAAAACTTTCTGATAGATTGCATAACATGAGAACTTTAAAATTTCTAGCTAGAGATAGACAAATAGCAAATGCCAGAGAGACAATGGATTTATATGCACCTCTTGCAAATAGATTGGGCGTGTATTCTTTAAAATGGGAACTAGAAGACTTATCTTTTAAATATTTATATCCAGAAGAATATAGAGAATTGGTTGAAGGGATAAATAAAAAAAGAGAAGAACGTTTGAAGTTTATAGACCAGATAATGGACGAAATAAAGGTGCAATTGAAGAAGCAGAAGATAGAAGCGGAAATTACTGGAAGAGCAAAACATTTATATAGCATATATAGAAAAATGCAAAGAGATAATAAATCATTAGACCAAATATATGATTTATTTGCTTTAAGAATAATTGTAAATTCAGTAAAAGATTGTTATGCTGCTTTAGGAGTTGTTCATGAACTGTATAATCCTATGCCAGGCAGATTTAAAGATTATATATCAGTTCCAAAGCCAAATATGTATCAATCTTTACATACAACACTTATTGGTCCAAAGGGAACACCTTTCGAAGTACAAATTCGTACATGGGATATGCACAGAATTGCAGAATATGGAATTGCGGCACATTGGGCATATAAGGAAGCTAGCTTTTTAGGAGGAAAAAAGGCAAATGTAACGGTTGGTCAAGATAAATTGTCTTGGTTAAGAGAAACCCTAGAATGGCAAAAGGATATGCAAGACCCACAAGAGTTTTTAAATACACTAAAAACAGAGCTTTTTGAGGATGAAGTGTATGTGTTTACACCAAAGGGAAAAATACAGGTTTTACCTAGAGGGGCAACGCCAATAGACTTTGCATATAGTATTCACGAGGAAATTGGAAATCATATGACTGGATGTAAAATAAACAGTAAAATGATGCCAATTGTAACAACTTTAAAAAATGGAGATATTGTAGAGATACTAACATCAGAGAAATCTAAAGGGCCAAGCAGAGATTGGTTGAAATTTATAAAAAGTAGTGGAGCAAAAACTAAAATACAGCAATGGTTTAAAAGAAATGAAAGAGAAGAAAATATTGCTAAAGGTAAAGATTTATTAGAAAAAGAAATAAAGAAAATTGGAATAAATTATTCAGATTTATTAAAACAAGAATTTTTAAATGCTGCAATAGATAGATATAAGTTTAATGGTTTGGATGATATGTATGCAAGCATTGGGTTCGGAACAATAACTCCAAACAAAATTATATCAAAAATGCTAGAGGAGTATAGAAAGACTCATAAAGAAGAAAACCTAGAAGAAAAGATAGAACAATTAGCGAAAGAAAAGCAGAAACCAACTAAAGCATCTTCAACAGGTGTTGTTGTTAAAGGAATTGACAATTGTTTGGTTAAACTATCTAAATGTTGTAATCCTGTTCCAGGAGATGAGATAATAGGCTATATAACAAAAGGTAGAGGAGTATCAGTACATAGAAAAGATTGTAAAAATGTTAATGAGCTATTACAAGAAGAAAATAGAATTATAGATGTATCATGGTATGTAGATAAACAAACATCTTATAATGTTGAAATAGCTATATTCGCTAATGATAGAGATGGATTGTTGTCTGATATAATTCAAGCTGTTGCAGTAGAAAAAACTAAACTTATTGCAGTAAGCTCAAAAGTTACAAAAGAAAGAATTGCAATAACAGAAATTACTGTTGAAGTTGAAAATCTTAATAAGTTGAATAGTTTACTAAAAACACTTAGAAAAGTAGATAGTGTATATGAAGTACGTAGAAAGAAATAAACAAGAATATAGAAAAGAAGGAAAAAAGATGATTTTAAAACTGATTAGAGTTAAATCACATCTAAGAGAATTAACTAATTGTTATATAGTAATGGATGAAGATACTAAAGAAACTATGGTAATAGATCCAGGTGGAGAACCAGAAAAGATAATAGAAATGTTAAACATATTAGATGCAAAGGTAAAATACATATATTTAACCCATTGCCATGGTGATCATATTGGAGCTGTGAATAAAATAAAAGATGAAAAGGGTGGAAAAGTATTAATCCATAGATATGATAGTGCAGGATTAAATAATAAAGATGTAAATCTTAGTCCAATAATAGATATGGGAGACATAGAATTAGAGGCAGATTCTAGAGTTGATGACAACGACTTAATCCATTTAGGAAACTTAGAGTTTAAAGTTATTCATACACCTGGACATACAAAAGGAAGCTCTAGCCTATATTGTGAAAAGGAAGGACTGGTATTTACAGGTGACACTTTATTTAGAGGAACATGGGGAAGAACAGATTTACCAACTAGTTCATTCGTAGAAATAATGGATTCTATTACAAATAAATTATTAAAATTACCAGATGAAACAATAGTATATCCAGGGCATGGAAAGTCTACAAAAATAGGAGAAGAAAGAATTATATATGAAGAGCTAAAACCAAGAGGATTTTAGAAAAAAGAAAGGAATGTGAAAAATGAGTAAAACAGAGCCAAGAACATTATCTGGTTTTATGGAATTATTACCAAATGAACAAATTTTATTTGACCAGATAAAACAAACAATAGAAGAATCATATAAAAGATTTGGATTTTTGCCAATAGATACACCAATAATAGAATTAGCGGATGTGTTACTTGCAAAAGCTGGAGGAGAAACAGAAAAACAAATTTATAGGTTTCAAAAGGGAGATAATGATTTAGCATTAAGATTTGACTTAACAGTTCCACTTGCAAAATATGTTGCTAAAAATTATGGGGAATTGAGTTTTCCTTTTAGAAGATATCAAATTGGAAAAGTATATAGAGGCGAGAGAGCACAAAAGGGAAGATATAGAGAGTTTTATCAATGTGATATAGATATTATAGGTGATGAACAATTAGATATAATAAATGATGCAGAATTGCCTTCAGTAATTTACTATACATTTAAAAAATTAGGATTTGATGATTTTACTATTAGAATAAATAATAGAAAAATATTAAATGGATTATATGAAAGCATTGGACAAAAAGAAACTTCAGTAGAGATTATGAGAATAATAGACAAAATAGATAAAATTGGTCCTGATGCAGTTAGAGAAGAATTAGCAAAATTAAATGTTGATTCAGATAGTATAGAAAAGATAATGTCTTTTATAAAAATAGAAGGAAACAATGACGAGAAAATACAAAAGTTAGAAGAGCTTGACATAGAAAATGACACATATAAAAAAGGTGTAGAAGAGTTAAAAGAAGTTGTAAAATATATAAGAATGTTTGGAATGGCAGAAAATAATTTTAGTGTAGATTTAACTATAGCAAGGGGTCTAGACTATTACACAGGAACCGTATATGAAACATTTTTAAATAATTATAGAGAATTAGGAAGTGTTTGCTCTGGAGGAAGATATGAGAATTTAGCGGAAAATTATACAGATAAAAAGCTTCCTGGGGTTGGAGTTTCTATTGGATTAACAAGGTTATTTTACAAGCTAAATGAGTTAAATATAATAAAGGCAGAAAATAAATCTATATCAAAAGTTTTAATAGTTCCAATGACAGAGAATATGCAAGTACCAATGAAATTAGCAAGTGATCTAAGAAATCTGAATGTAAATACAGAGATATATTTAAATGATAAAAAGATGAAAGCTAAAATTAAATATGCGGACAAGTTGAATATACCTTATATAATCGTGGTAGGTGATGACGAAATTGCCAATAATTCTGTAAAAGTTAAATACATGTCAACAGGCGAAGAGAGCATGGTGAGCTTAAATGCAGAAGAGATAGTAAGTTGTTTAAAATAATTACAATGCATAAAATTTTAGTGCACAAATAATTTGTGGGTTGAACTTTAAGAAAAAGGTTCAACCCATTATTGTTAGAATATATGAGAGAAAATTTGAACATTAAAATGTTATTCTCTTAATACTTCGTCAAACACTTTTGATAAATATTTCATGCTTAACAAAGATTGATCGAGTGTATTACCAGTTGCACCAACTTCAATAATACAAGCAGCATTACCAAGTTGTTGATTATATCTGCTGTTACGAAGAACAATTGGCTTAAATAAACCTGGATATAATTCATTAGCCTTAGATTGAACTTTAATTGCAAATTTTAAATTATTCTGCCAAGTTGGATGTTCTAATCCACCTCCATCAGTACCTATTACAAACATTAATTGAGAAACAATTTCATCTCCTATTTTTACACTGGGAGCATAAGAGGTATCTCCAATTGCGTCTCTATGTAAATCAATAATAATGTCTGTATTAGGATGAGTAATTAACATATTTTCAACAGTTGCCATAGAGCGTCCATAAGAGCCAGAATAAGAAGGATAGTCATGATATGTTGTATCATGAAAAACATTGTAGCCGTATGATAACAAATAAGATGTAAGTTCATCTCCAACTTTGGCAACAGAACGTTCTAAATTAATTGTTCTGAAAGTGCCACTTGCTTCATATTGATAATTATCACTTGGGGTGTAACTTTCGCAAGTGTGTGTATGAAAAATAATTATGTCTTTTTTATTTATATTTATGAATTCAGGATTTAAAATATCATCAGTTAATGTATAATTTGTTCCGTTTTTTATTTCAACACCATTATAATCATTTGTATATTTATTTGGAACATTATTGGCAATAACTTCTGTTTGTACATTGTCAGCAGCGTATGTAAGACTAGTTGGTTCGGTGGATGACTGTGTGGGAGGAAGGCTACTGGTATTGTTGGGGATAGAGGATACTAAAAATGAACTATTTATAATTGGAATTTCAGCATATAATACACGTTCTATAATATTAGGAGAATGGTATTCCGAATCATCTCTTGTAGCGAATAATTTCAAGGTTGGAATATTTTCATTTAAAATCTTAAGTGAAACTGAATCGAGTTCAGTATCAACATTATGTGCAATATAGTCCATGTCCACATTATTTTTTGTATTATTATATATCCAATACAGGCAAGCTAAAAGGATTAAAACAAAAAATAAAAAACGTATATATTTTATAAGATTCTTAAAACTAAAAACAGTTACTTTTACCATTAGATAACCTTTCAAAATTTACTCTATATATAAATATATGCTTGTACTAAAAAAATATTCTTGCATTTTATATTTTTGTGTGATATAGTATGATACAGTTACATTGTAACTAACATTTAATTATTTAGTAGACTATATTTCCTTCACAAAGGTTTATTGTGTCAAAAAATATTAAATAGATATTTAAGAAGGAGGAAAAAGTCTATGGCAGATAAAACATTAGTATGCAAGGATTGTGGTGCTGAATTTGTATTTACAGAAGGCGAGCAAGCTTTCTATGCTGAAAAAGGATTCACAAATGAACCACAAAGATGTCCAGAATGTAGAAAAGCAAGAAAAGCTCAAAGAAGAAATAACAATCATAATGCTTAAGGTTATATAATAAAAAAGAATCCAGTTAGTAATAACTGGATTTTATCAAACCTTAATATAATAGATGGAGGAATTTATATTGAAAAAAATAAACAAAAAGACAGTACTAAAATTGTTAACAATAATAATATCATTGGCTGTATTAATATTTGTTGTATGGGAGTTTTATCCATTAATGAAAACCTTAATAACACAAGAGGGTAGAGGACAATTTAAACAAAGAATCTCGGGGATGGGATTTAAGGGACTAGTTATATTATATTTAATTGAAGCTGTACAGATGATATTTGTAGTATTGCCAGGAGAACCAATAGAAATCTTGTATGGAATGTGTTACGGAAGTATTGGAGGGGCAGTTCTTTTAACATTAGCAGTTTTTATAAATACTGTGATTGTTTATGAATTAGTAGAAAAGTTTGGAAGAAAAGTTTTAGTTTTCTTTTTTTCGGAAGAAAAAATAAAGAAGGTGGAGAATAGCAAACTTTTTAAAAACAAATCTAAAATTGAGTATATTATGGTTTTATTATTTTTCCTTCCAGGTACTCCAAAAGATTTGTTACTATATATAGGTCCGCTTTTACCAATTGAAAAGAAAAAATTTATTATGATTTCTACATTTGTAAGATTTCCGTCTGTAATAACATCAACAATAGCTGGTTCAAATATAGTTGATGGAAATTTGTGGATTACAATAGGTGTTTATGTTTTTACTGCACTTATGATTGCACTTGTAATGTTATGGCAAAATAGAAAAAAACAGAAAGATGATTATGATATAATAAAAGATGTGATGAAAATGTGAATTAATCTGGAAAAAATGCTTTGGGAACCGAATTAAAAAACAAAAAATAGGCAAAATTCAGGATAAAATATGTTTGTGTTGAAATAATAAATAGAGAATGATATAATATTTACATTGGAAATTTTACAGTGAATTAGCAATTTCCTAAAATAATGGAAGAAAGGAAGTTATAGTATGAAGAAAACAAAAATAGTATGTACAATTGGTCCTGCAACTAAGGACGTTGAGGTTTTAAAAGAAATGATGTTAGAGGGAATGAACGTTGCAAGAATTAATTTTTCTCATGGTAGTTATGAAGAACAAAAAGTATATGTTGAAGCAATTAAGAAGGCAAGAGAAGAGGTTAATTTGCCAGTAGCATTATTATTAGATACTCAGGGACCAGAAATAAGAACTGGAAAATTAGAAAATGATAGTGTTGAACTAAAAACTGGAAATAAAATTATATTAACAAACAAAGAAGTTTTAGGAAATGAAGACAAAATTTTTATGAATTTTGAAGATTTGTATAAAGATGTAAAACAAGGAACTATAATACTTGTTGATGACGGAAAAATAGAGTTGGTTGTTGATAAGATTGAAAACGAAGATATTTTCTGTACTATTACAAATGGTGGAAAATTAGGTAATAGAAAAAGCATTAATCTTCCTGGTACAGAGGTTAATTTGCCAGCTTTAAAAGAAAAAGACGTTCAAGATTTAAAAGATGGATGCAAAGCTGGATTTGATTATGTGTCAGCATCATTTGTAAGAACTGCAAATGATGTGAAAGAAATAAGAAAAGTTTTAGATGAAAATGGTGGAGAAGATATAAAAATTATATCTAAAATAGAAAATAGACAAGGTATGGATAACATAGAAGAGATTGTAAAAATATCTGATGGTATTATGGTTGCACGTGGAGATTTAGGTGTTGAAGTTCCTCTTGAAGAAGTTCCTTTAATGCAAAAGAGAATGATAAAATTGTGCAATAAATATGGTAAAATTGTTATAACTGCAACACAGATGTTAGAATCTATGACAACAAATCCAAGACCAACAAGAGCTGAAGTAAGTGATGTTGCAAATGCTATATATGATGGAACAGGTGCCATAATGCTTTCTGGTGAAAGTGCTATGGGAAAATATCCAGTTGAATGTGTAAAAACAATGTCTAAGATTGCAAATACTGTTGAGCGTGACATAGACTATTGGAAAAATTTTGATAGCAATGAGTATGATGCAGACAATCCAAATTATGAGTTCAATATAAATCATTCGATATGTTTAACGGCTAAAGAGATGAGAGCTAAAGCATTTGTTGCATACACAGAAGGTGGGGATACTCCAAGAACAATAGCAAGTTTCTTGCCTGAATGTCCAATATATGCAATAACAGCAAATGAAAGAACATATAGACAAATGGCTTTAGGCTGGGGAATAATACCAATTTTAATTCAAGCAGGTGTGAATGCAAAAGAGTTGATATCAATGGGAATTGAGCAATTAAAAGAAGATGGAATATTGATAAAAGGTGATATTATTGCAATAGCTGGTGGTAATTTAATAGTAGAAAACAGTAAAGATGTAATAAATAGAACAATAGGTGGAGTTTTAAGAATTTAAAAAAATATAAATGAATAATAAGTTTATATAGAACGGGCAGTACTTTGTCTGTTCTATTTTTATGAGAGGTAACAAATTCAATTTTTTGTCATAATATGTATTATAAACATTAGAAGGAGGAATTATAATGAATAATTGTGATAGAAATTGTTGTTGCCAAAAGAACAACGAAGAAGACAATAAAGCATTAGAAACGGCATGTAATGATGTTGCAACCACAAATAATAATTGGTGTGAAGCAGATTGTTGCGAAACATGTCAGTGTGGATTTGATAAAGAAGAAAGTCTTTTCCCAACCAATCCAATGCTTGCTCAAAGCTATGTACCAATACAAAATATGGATAAAACATTCACACCTTGTTGCGGACTGAAAAATGGAACTATTTTTCCAGAACTTGTTACTACTTATTATCCAGGCCAAAGTATGATGGAAATAGACTATTTGAGAATGAAAAATGAAATAGGAGAGGGGTGTAACAAATGTTCTTAAGAATGAATAATTGCAAATATGATGTGCAAGGAATAAATGCACAATTTGGTTATAATACAGCAAATGAAAAAAACGCTCCCTGTTGTGATACAAATGAGGAATCTTGTGAATATAAAATGATGATGAGAGACAAAATGTTAAATGAAATAAGATGTTTAACATTTGCTATAAATGATTTGGGAGAATATCTAAATACTCATAATACAGATGAAAGAGCACTTTGTTTACATCGTGAATATTGCAAGCAATTAAGAGATTTAAAAGATAAATATCAGAAGGTATATGGACCTCTTAGTATATATTATCCATGCAACAAGTGGAGATGGCTGGAAGATCCATGGCCATGGGAAAGGAGTGAAAACTAATGTGGACTTATAACAAAATGTTACAATACCCAATAAATATAAAATGCCAAAATCCAAGATTAGCAAAATTTATTATTTCACAATATGGAGGACCAGATGGAGAACTTGCAGCTTCTCTTAGATATTTGTCGCAAAGATTTGGAATGCCAGATCAAAAAGCAAAGGCAACTTTGAATGATATAGGAACAGAAGAATTAGCACACTTAGAAATGGTAGGAACCTTGGTACATCAGCTTACGGATGGATGTTCGGCAGAAGAATTGGAAAAAGCAGGATTAGGAGCATATTATACGGATCACGGTGTTGATGTATATCCTCAATCAGCAGCAGGAATGCCATTTGATGCAAATTGTTTAGCATGCAAAGGTGACCCAATAGCAAACTTGCAAGAGGATTTAGCAGCAGAACAAAAAGCAAGAGCAACATATGAAAAATTAATAGACCTATGTGCAGATGATAGTGATGTAGTTGATGCTTTAAGATATTTACGACAAAGAGAAATAGTTCACTTCCAAAGATTTGGAGAAGCATTAAGAGGAGTACAAGATAAATTGGCAGAAAAGAAGTTTTATATGCAAGGAATGAAGAATAATTGTGACTGCAGTTGTGGTAATAGAGAATAGAAAAATTCAATTATGGATGAGTTGAATTTATTTGCTGAAAGTGCTATAATTAAAACTATGGTAAAATCTTTACTAAAATTATAAAAGTACGTTTAGAGGCATTTATTAGGAGGTATGAAAATGCTATTAAGGGAAGTTAATAATTTCTTGGAATCATCAAGGAATCGGAAAGGAGTTCAAGAAAAAGCTACTGCCTTTATAAAGTTTACGGGAGCTTTTCATCGAATGGAAATTGCTGTAATTACTTATGCTAATTATATGCAAAACGCTGACTGTAGTGCAAAACAGAGACACGAGATTCAAAAGCAATTTGACTTTGAAAAATCTGAAACCATAAAATTCATGAATTTTTTAGAAAAAATGGGAGTAGTAATTCCTAAAGATTTAAAACAGACAATTCTCAAAATTAAAGTTGATGAACTTAAAGATGGGATGTCCTGTGAAACTTTCCTTGATATGATGGAGGAAAAACAGCAAAGAATCATTCTTAATTATGAATAGCGTACATGAAAGATCGAGCTTATTGCTCGATTTTTCATATATATATAAATTTTTTATAGCTTTTTTATTATAAATGTGATAATATAGAAAAGAATAATATAAAAATAATTTAAAGGAGAGGAAACAAATGAAAAATTTGAAAAAGGCAATTGTGATTGTAATAATTATAGGATTAATTATTTATGGATGTTATTATGTTATAAGAGGGGTATCAAAAAATAGTAAAGAAGAGCAATCAAAATTGAATCAAAATGATTTCAAATCTAATGAAATAAATGAAGATATAGAAAAAAATGATGGATTCAAGGAAGAAAATGTTTATAGAAATGTAATAGAGGATTATAAGGCTGCTCTAGAGGAATATAATATAAATGAATATATGAAAATAGAAGATAAATATCCATTAGTAGGAGAGAGTCTTATTTCTTATGTGAAAATAAATTCAAAAAATAATATAGGTTTGGGATATACTTATTATGATATTGATAATAATGGAAGAAAAGAATTAATTGTTGGAATAACTAATCAATATGATAGTACAGTAAACCCTGCAGCTATATATACTTATACTAAAGATGAACAGGTAAAAAAGATTTACGTTTTAGGTACGATTGAAAGAGGACTACTTTCGATATATGATAATGCAGTGATTTTTTCGATGGAACCAGATGGAGCAGCAACTTATTATTATAAATTCTGTAAAATATCAGACGAGGGAGATTCAACAGAAATATTAGAAGAAGTGAGAGAAGAATATAAAACAGAAAAAAATGTTATATATTACAATGAAAAAAATGATGATGAGTTGGATTATAAAAATAATAACGAAATGATAGAAAAGTATATAAAAGGAAATGAAGAAGTTAAATTTAATGTAATAGGGAAGATTTAACAGATAATAATAGGAAAGACTAAAAATAAACTATATAGATAATTAGAAGGGCAACAAAAAGTAAGAAAGAAGGAATATTAAATGAAGAATTATTATTTTACATCAGAAAGTGTTACAGAGGGACATCCAGACAAGGTATGTGATAATATATCAGATACAATATTAGATGAATGTTTGAAACAAGACCCAGAATCAAGGGTGGCAATAGAAACTTTTGCATCTAATAATACAATTACAATTGCAGGGCAAATTACGTCTACTGCAAGAATTAAAATAAGCGAAATAGTAAGAAACAAATTGCAAGAAATAGGTTATGATAATGAAAAAACAGACATAGATTACAGAACTTGTAAAATAAATGCAGATATAACGAAACAAAGTCCAGATATTGCTTTAGGAGTTGATGTAGGAGGAGCAGGCGATCAGGGAATAATGTTTGGATTTGCCTGTGATGAAACACCAAACTATATGCCATATGCAATAGACATGGCACATAAATTAGCAAGAAGATTAACAAAAGTTAGAAAAGAAGAAACTATACCATATTTAAGACCTGATGGCAAAACACAAGTTACAGTTGAATACGAAAATGATAAACCCAAAAGGATAGAAACAATTTTAATTTCTACGCAGCATTTAGATAATGTTACTTTAGAAGTACTTAGAAAAGATGTTATAGAAAAAGTTATTAATGAGGTTGTTCCAAGAAACATGATGGACGAAAATACAAAAATATATATAAATCCAACTGGAAGATTTGTAATAGGAGGACCTTTAGGAGATACTGGATTAACTGGTAGAAAAATAATTGTTGATACATATGGTGGATATGCAAAACACGGAGGAGGAGCTTTTTCTGGAAAAGATGCAAGTAAAGTAGATAGATCGGCTACATATATGCTAAGACATATTGCAAAAAATTTAGTTGCAAATGGATATGCAACTAAATGTGAAATACAGGTTTCGTATGCAATTGGAATGAAAGAACCGCTATCTATATGTGTAAATACATTTGGTACAAGCACAAAATCTGAAGAAGAATTAGTTGAATTGATAAAAGAAAAATTTGATTTAACACCTGAAGGAATAATAAATTATTTAGGGTTAAAAGAGCCAATATATCAAAAAACAACAAATTATGGACACTTCGGAAAAAATGATTTGCCATGGGAAAAGATAATTAAAATGTAATGCTTAAGCATTTATATAAAAGATTTTCGAGTTCTGATGTATCTACAATTGATTTTATGCTTGCTTCTAATAAGTGTGAGGAACTTACTTGGTGTAGATTTAAAATATAATTATTTTTTAGAGCAAGTTGTCTTAAAAATTCTCGTGTTGTACGTCCATTCCCTTCACGGAATGGATGTAACACATTTAATTCTGACCAGTAATAAGCTAATCTTTTGGCAAAATCTTCTTTTGCTAGATTGGCTAAAAAATTTTCATTCTTCAATTCATTTAATAATCTTTTTAGTTCATCTTCGATAAATTCCCAACTAGCAAATTGAAAATAATCTTTTGCAATATTTTCACTACGAAATAGACCTGCAAAATTATAAATATCTTCAAATAGAAATTTATGAATAGAAACAAAGTGCTGTACATCAAAGTTTCCTGTGATACCTTTCTTGGCTAAAGCCATTAATTTTAAAGAAACAATGCTTGCTTCATATTCATCTAATTTTTTTGCGTCTTTTATATTTAATTTATTTACTAATGTATGAGTTCCTTCATAACAATAAATAGAATTTTGAGCTTCGTACATAATATTACCTTCCTATTATATAAAAAACGCACATATAAATATGTGCGTATAATGTTGAAAACACAATCAAAAAATTAAAAAATCATTTGTTTAACTTTTTGAAGTGCGTCCTCCATTGTTATTTTATTATCTGCAAAGTCATTTAATATTGCTATATCGCTAGCAGTTAAACTTTGATTTTCCATTTCCATTGTGGTTTTAATATTATTAATTATATTAATTTTATTTTCTTCAAAATTCATAACATAAATCTCCTTCTAAATTAAAATCACTACATATTTATTATACCACAAAATCAAGAAAAATACTAGCTTTTTAGTCTAAATTGTTTAATATATTTGGTAACATTTGTTTCTTTCTAGAAACAACGTTTTCTAGCATTGCAGTGTTATTATCTAGGTTTATTCCAAATGCTTTTTCAACTGTAGCAGCTTTATTTCCCATAGCAATAATTTTAGAGTTAGCATTTAAAATATCAGTTGCAGCAAACATATAGAAATCAAGATTTTTTTCTTCAATTTCTTTTTGGATTGCTGACTCTAACTCAGATTGTCTGTTAAATATTGAATCTAAATCAACAGCATTTACTTGAGAAATTTCGAATTTAGCATTTTTATCATTAAATTCTTTTGAATCTATATTTATAACTTGAAATGGAGTAAATTCGCTAATGTCTGTACCAGCTTTTAACATTTCTTTTCCATATTCTTCTAAGTCAACTCCGGCAATTACAGCTAATTTTTCAGCTATAGCTTTATCTTCAGCTGTGCAAGTTGGAGATTTAAATAATAATGTATCAGAAACGATAGCACTAAGCATTAAACCTGCGATAGGTTTTGTTATTTCAACATCATTTTGTTTATATAATTTGTATAAGATAGTTGCTGTACATCCAACTGGTTCTGCTATGTAATAAATAGGCTCAACAGTTTCGAATTTTATTTTATGATGGTCTATAACCATTTTTATATTAGCTTTTTCTATACCTTCAACACTTTGTGAAAATTCGTTATTATCAACCATAACTACATTAGCATTTTCTTCAATGCTTTCAAGTGTTTCTGGCTCTTCAACTTCAAATGTTTTTAAAGCATATGCTGTTTCTTTATTTATATTTCCTAATTTGCATGCAACAGCTTCATTTCCTAAAGCTTTTTGTAAGTTAGCTGCAACTATAGCAGATGCAATTGAATCAGTATCTGGTTTTTTATGTCCAATAACATATAATTTATCCATGACAATCTCTCCTCTTTTTAATAAAATCTCAAAATCAAAAGTTAAACATAAATACTATGTCTAACTATTTAATTATAGCACGTTTTTATGAAAACGTCAAATTTTTCCTGTGATTAAAATTGATTTATATAATGGGAAAGTAATACTGACTTTTCTACTATATAAAATATATTATACAGAAAATTTATTTCATAAATTTTTGCACGAGAACAAATTTACTGAAATTTTCAATTTTACGGAGAAATCTAAATAGTAGAGTAAAGACTGAAAATTAAAAATTTTCAGATTTGTTCTTTGTTCACAAAATTTTCACAAATGAATATAGAAAAAACTATTGACAAATGACACGGTGTCATGTAGAATAATGACACTATGTCATTAGATGCAAAAAAAGAAAGTAAAGGAGGGAAACAATGCCTACAGATACATTCTTTAAACTTTCTGAAGAAAAAAGAAATAAAATTATAGAAGCAGGAAAAGAAGAATTTTCTAATGTGAACATTGATAATGCTTCAATAAAAAATATTGCGGAAAAAGCAGGAATTGCCAGAGGAAGTTTTTATCAGTATTTTGAAAGTAAAAAAGATTTGTTACATTTTATTTTAGAAGAAAATAGAGAAACAATGGAGAAGAAGTTAAATAAAATAGTAACAGAGTCTGATGGAGACATTTTTTCAATATATATTTCTCTGTATGATGATATGACAGCAAAATGTTTTAATAATATGAATCAAGAAATATACAGAAAAATATTTGAAAACATTAAGACAAATGATGAATCAATTTATGAAGGAATGGAACAGAAAAAGGAGCAGGATTTTAAAAAGTTTAAATCTATGATTAATACTAGTAAATTAAAGATAGAAAATGATTTAGACTATAATCTGATTATTCAAATTTTAAATGCTGTTACAATGTCTTCAGTAGTAAGAAGCATAAAATATGAGTCACAAGAAAAAGCTAGAGAAGAATTTTTAAAAAAGATTGAATTAGTAAAGAAAGGAATTGAAAAGAGATGTTAAAGATTTTAAAGAACTTAAAAGAGTCGGCATTAGGAGTAATTGCAATTGTATTATTACTTATAGTGCAAGCAAATGCCGATTTAGCACTTCCAGATTATACATCAAAAATAGTTAATGTTGGTATTCAGCAATCTGGAGTGGAAAATACTGCACCAGAAGTTATTAGAAAGTCGGAAATGGATAATATTTTATATTTTACTTCTGATGATGAGGAAATTTTAAATGACTATACACTTTTAAAAACTGATAGCAGTAAAGATATTGAAGAAGGCAAAATAAGCCAAAAGGATTATGATAAATATTTAGAAAAATATGAGGCATTAAAAAATGAAGACTTATATGTTCAAAATAAATTAAATCCTGAACAACAAGATAAACTAAATGAATTGATGGCTCGACCTATAATGGTATATCAAGTGCTAACAGGAGATACATATGCTGATGCAATGAAAGAGCAAATGTTAGCAAATGTACCAAAACAACAAAAAGAAATAATGGCACAAATGTCTATGATGGATATTGTAAAAGGAATGAACGAAGAGCAATTGAACCAAATGTTAGAATCAATTGATGAAAAGCTAAGTTCATTATCTGGAACAATTATGGACCAAGCAGCAATTTCATGTGTAAAAAAAGAATATGAAGCAATTGGTGTTGACATGACATCATATCAAAATAAATACTTAATAAAAGTTGGACTTCAAATGTTGGGAGTTGCTTTTATAAGTATGATATCTGCAGTAGGAATAATGTTTTTATCTTCAAGAGTTGCTGCAAGATTAGGAAAAACTTTAAGAGAAAAGGTATTTGAAAAAGTATTAAGTTTCTCTAGTAAAGAATTTAGAGAAATTTCTACAGCATCATTAATAACTCGTAGCACGAATGACATTCAACAGATTCAACAGTTATTGGCAATGTTATTCAGGGTTGTAGTGTATGCACCAATAATAGGTATAGGTGGATTACTAAGAGTTATCCATAATAGCAATACATCAATGGCATGGATTATAGGATTTGCAGTTATGATAATACTAGGAATTGTTATAGTGTTATTTATAGTTGCAATGCCAAAATTCAAAAAATTACAATCTTTAATAGATAAAGTAAACGGAGTATCAAGAGAAATTTTAACAGGTATTCCAGTAATTAGAGCATTTAGTAGAGAAAAGCATGAAGAAGACAGATTTGAAGAAGAGAATAAGCGACTGATGAAGGCTAACTTATTTGTAAACAAAGCAATGAGTATAATGATGCCTGCATTAACATTAATAATGAATGGAATTTCATTATTAATAATCTGGGTTGGTGGACACAATGTGGATTCAGGTGTTATGCAAGTTGGTGATATGATGGCTTTCATCCAATACACAATGCAAATTGTAATGAGTTTTTTGATGATATCTATGATATCTATAATGCTACCAAGAGCATCTGTATCTGCTAACCGTATAAATGAAGTATTAGAAAAAGAAGACAGTATAAAAGATCCTGAAAATCCTAAAAAGTTAGATTCTAGCAAAAAAGGATTAGTAGAATTTAAAAATGTTTCATTTAAATATCCTGATGCAGAAGAAGAAATACTAGAAGATATAGACTTTACAGCTGAACCTGGAAAAACAACTGCAATAATAGGAAGTACGGGTTCAGGAAAATCTACAGTAGTAAACTTAATACCAAGATTTTATGATGTAACAAAAGGTGAATTATTAATAGATGGTGTTAATGTAAAAGATGTAACTCAAAAGGATTTAAGAGCTATAATAGGATTTGTACCTCAAAAAGGTGTATTGTTCTCTGGAACTATAGAATCTAATATCAAATATTCAGATGAAAATATGACAGATGAGCAAATGAAAAATGCAGCTGAAATTGCACAAGCGACAGAATTTATAGAGAGCAAAGATAACCAATATGAATCTGAAATTGCTCAAGGTGGAAATAATGTTTCAGGAGGACAAAAACAACGTTTATCTATAGCAAGAGCAATTGCAAAAGACCCAGAGATATTTGTTTTTGATGATAGTTTTTCAGCATTAGACTTTAAAACAGATAGTAAATTAAGGGCAGCTTTAAAGGAAAAAACAGAAGGAAAAACAGTAATAATAATAGCACAAAGAATTAGCACAATATTGGATGCTGACCAAATAATAGTTTTAGATGAAGGAAAAATTGTTGGTAAAGGAACACATAAAGAATTAATGAAGAACAATGAAATATATCAACAAATTGCTTTATCTCAGTTATCAAAGGAGGAGTTGGAATAATGGCGAATAATGAAAATGTAAAAAGAACTCCAATGAAACGTGGACCAATGGGAGGACCAGGAGGTGGTCCTAGGGCTGTTGAAAAACCAAAGGATTTAAAAGGTACAACTAAAAAACTTGTACGAAATTACTTTGCTAAATATAAGTGGCAAATTATAATAGTATTTGTATTTGCTATTGCTAGTACTATATTTACAATTGTAGGACCTAAAATATTAGGAAATGCCACAACAGAAATATATACAGGACTTGTAAGTAAGATAAATGGTGGTTCAGGAATTGATTTTGGAAAGATAGGAAAAATTTTAATTACATTATTAACTCTATACACAATAAGTATGATATGTTCGATTGTACAAGGTTTTTTAATGACAAATGTTGCACAAAAAATAACATATAAATTACGTAATGATATTGCTCATAAAATCAACAAATTACCAATGAAGTATTTTGATAAAAAAACGAATGGAGAGGTTTTATCAATAATAACAAACGATGTTGATACAATGTCACAAAACATGAATCAAAGTATTACAGAGATAATAAGGGCTGTATGTACATTAATAGGAATTTTAGTAATGATGTTGTCTATTAATGTAACAATAACAATGATTTCACTTATTATTCTACCAGTAGCTGCATTTGTAGTAAAAATTGTAGTTGGAAAATCACAAAAATACTTCAAGAAGCAACAGGACTATTTGGGACATGTAAATGGTCAAGTTGAAGAGGTATATGGCGGACATATTATAGTAAAGGCTTTTAATGGCGAAGAAAAATCAATAGAGCAATTCAAAAAAGCAAATGAAGAGTTGTATAAAGCTGGTTGGAGATCTCAATTCTTATCTGGACTAATGCATCCGCTAATGAATTTCATATCTAATATTGGGTATGTTGCGGTTGCAATAGTTGGTGGATATTTTGCTGTTAAAGGTAAAATAACAGTAGGAGATATTCAATCTTTTATAACATATAATAAACAATTTACACAACCAATTGCACAAATAGCACAGATTTCTGGAACCTTACAATCTATGGTTGCAGCAGCAGAAAGAGTTTTTGAGTTCCTAGAGGAAGAAGAGGAATCGCCTACAATAGAAAATCCTAAACATATTGCAGGATTGAAAGGTAATGTAGAGTTTGATCATGTAAACTTTGGATATGATGCAGACAGAACTATAATAAACGATTTTAGTGCGAAAGTAAAAGAGGGACAAAAAATTGCGATTGTTGGCCCGACTGGAGCAGGAAAAACTACAATGGTAAAACTTTTAATGAGATTTTATGATGTGAATTCTGGAGCGATAATGTTGGATGGCAACAATATAAAAGAGTTCGATAGAGGCGAACTAAGACAAGAATTTGGAATGGTTCTTCAAGATACATGGCTATTCGAGGGAACAATAAAAGATAATATAAGATATGGAAGATTAGATGCAACAGATGAAGAAGTTGTTGCAGCAGCAAAAGCAGCAAGGGTACATCATTTTATAGAAACTCTTCCACATGGATATGATATGGTTCTAAATGAGGAATCTAGTAATGTGTCACAAGGCCAAAAGCAGTTATTAACAATTGCAAGAGTAATATTAGCTGATCCGAAGGTTTTAATATTGGATGAGGCAACAAGTTCAATAGATACAAGAACAGAGATAGAAATACAAAAAGCAATGGATGAGTTAATGAAGGGAAGAACAAGTTTTATAATTGCACATAGATTATCTACAATAAAGAATGCAGATTTAATTTTAGTAATGAATCATGGTGATATTGTTGAACAAGGAAATCATGAAGAGCTACTTGCAAAAGATGGATTCTATGCAAACTTGTATAATAGTCAATTTGAAGAAGTTGAAGAATAATATTAAAAAATTTTTAAGCAAGTAATTGAAAGTTACTTGCTTTTATGTTATAAATAAATTATAAAATATAAATCTAAGGAAATTTCTTAGAATAAGGGGAAAGGAATGAAGAAACATGGAGAAAAAAGTTGAAAAGACAGAGAAAAACGAAGGAAAGGAAGTAAAGAAAGTAGTTGCAAAAACTGAAAAAAAGGTTGCAGATTCAGGAGTAAAACAAAGTGTAAAAAGCAGTAAAACAAAAGAGCCTAAAGGTGATACAAAAAAGAAAGTTGGCATTGGCAGAGTGATATTAATAATCATTGCAGTATTAGTTGTATTATTAATAGTTCATACATTTAGAAATTATTATATAATTTTAAGTATGCAAAATAAAATTTTAGAGTATAAAGATAGCACGAATTTCCATTTTACAAATGTAAGCAACTGGAATGATGGAACAAAAGTTACAATGAATTATTACAAAAAAGGTGAAAAACAAGCAGTATTTATAGATAGAGAAGGAAATGATAAAACTGTAAAGATGTCAATGTATGATAATGGAAAAAGAGTTGATAATTTCTATGAAGTAGGAGATTCTAAAACAGCTAAATTGGGTGGAGGAATGATATCAGTAGAAATTAGCAATAGATTAGAAACAGCAAATGCAATGGAAACACTAGCTACTTGTATTGGTTCAAGAATAAGATCAGTAGAATATAATGGAAAAGATTGCTATGCAATAAAGGGAGTTATATCTTCACTTACAATAGCATCAGAAGATGAAACAATATATGTATATAAAGATACTGGATTGTTAGCAGGAAGTGAAAATGATAATGAAAAAGTAGTAAGAGTAACAGAATTTAATAATGTGTCAGATTCTGTATTCGTAGAGCCAGATATAAGTGAATATACATTACAAGGAAGTAATTAAAAGTGGAAAATAAAATACCAGAATTTTTAGAACAAAAATTGGAATTACAATATGGAGTAGAGTTGAAAGCAAAAATAATAGCTGGATATACTAAAAAAAGACAAGTGACTATTAGAGTAAATACACTAAAAGCTACTGAAAAAGAGGTGGAAGAAGAATTAGCTCAGAATAATATACAGTATAAAAAAATAACTTGGAGTGATGATGCTTATATATTGGAAGGAATATCAGAAAGAGATATAGAAAACTTAGCTTTTTATGAAGATGGAAAAATATATATGCAAAGCTTATCATCAATGATACCACCATTAATATTAGAACCAAAAGAAAATACAGATATATTAGATATGGCAGCGGCACCAGGCGGAAAAACTACACAAATTGCAGCTTTAACTAGAAATAATTCACATATAACGGCATGTGAAATGAATGCAATACGTGCAGAAAGACTGAAATATAATATAGAAAAACAAGGGGCAACGAGTGTATATACTTTGGTTACTGATAGCAGGAAAATGGATTCGTTCTTTTCATTTGATAGTATTTTATTAGATGCACCGTGTAGTGGAAGTGGAACATTGAGCTTACAGAACGATTCAATATCACATTTTTCAATAAAACTTATAGAAAAATGCAAAAAATCTCAATTAGATTTGTTAAGCAAAGCGGTAGAGATTTTGAAGGTAGGACATGAAATGGTATATTCAACATGTTCTATATTACAAGAAGAAAATGAGGAAATAATTAATAAAGTATTAAAAAATGGAAGAGTAGAAATAGTTCCAATTAATCTAGAAAAGTATGCAGATATACCAATGTTACCAACGAAAATTAATGGAACAATGTGTATAATGCCAAATGCCCTATATGAAGGATTTTTTGTGGCAAAATTAAAAAAGATAAAATAAAGAAAATCCCGGCTAATCTGAAAAGTATTAGCCGGGGTTAGTGATTTATAAAGCTACTTTTATAAATCTTGTGCTAAGTATAGCAAAAAGCTAGTAATTAGCAGAGCAAACTACCTAAGTGCGATAAGCGGAGCACTTTTCCCTTCGGAGATGTAGGTTTTGCCATCGAGTTTGATAAAAGTCATAACATCCCGAGGAAGAGGTTTGATATTCACTATATTATCAATATTTAAAATATAGGAATTCTCCAGAGCCGGGTAACTGCCTATTGCACAAGTATGAATAGTGGTGAAAGTTTCGACGATGTACAAAACCAGTTTCTCATAAGATTTGTCCGAAATATAAGGCTTCCAAAAGTTAGCCATTCTGATAATCTGGTCTATCACATGAGGAGAAAGAATAGAGTTACCTTTAGTAGATAAAGATACGTCAAAGTTACGTATCGCCCAATCTTTGGATGCAAGAATATTGCGACCTCGTAAATGTTTTGCCAGATCTAAACTATTGGAAAAAGGAGAAAAAAAGGCATTTCTTTTACGGTAGTTTCTTCCTACATCAGGTTCAGGGGAGCTTTTAGAAACGTTGTCTTGAACAGGCATATCCTGAACTCCGCCGATAACCATAGTCCGAGAAGTCGGATTTGTGGTTGGAGCGAAAGTTGCCGATGTGTTGCTTGTAGCATTTGTAATTTACTTCATTTGTAATCCTCCTAAAAATTATTTGCAAGGATAAAAAATATTACCACAAGGGTAGCAAAATATATTATACAATGAAACAAAGATTATGTCAATTAAAAATAGTTTGAAAAATAGCAAAAAAAGATAGACAAGCAAAGAAAAGTGTGATAATATATATAAGTATTTAATAAAGCCGATGTGGCGGAATTGGCAGACGCACTGGATTCAAAATCCAGCGGGAAACCATGTGGGTTCGAGTCCCACCATCGGTACCAGAGGAAAATGTAGCAAGGCTACATTTTTTTTGAGTATTAGAAAGGTGGGACTCGAAAAGGAACGTGCCAAGTTTAGACTGGTTAAGGCCAGGCTAAAAACATCAATTGACATAAAATTGGAACGGTGATATAATATTCACATAACTTTTGTTATCTTGCCAAGTGCAAGTTTATATAAACAATCCGCAATAAATATTAAGGAGGAATAAATGTGATTATTCAATTTGAAGTCAAGACAGAAGAAGCCCGGACAAGAGCTTATCAGGAGGCATTGGATAAGTGGTTGGTGATTGCGTATAACAATTACACAACATATGAGGCGACAGAGTGTATGGAATTGATGGAGCTTTGCCTACAGCTTGGTGCTAATCCCAGTGTTAATGACAACCAGATACTTAAGAATGCTGTTATTTTCAAACAGGAAGAAGTAATTCGGTTGTTAATGAATAACTGGAAGGAAGGTAAAAAAGCAAAGGGGAAAGCTATTATCGAGGCTGTGCACAAGGGAGAAATCGAAATTGTGCAGATACTTATTGATGCAGGTGGAGATGTCACGGCTGATAGCAATGAAGCAATTTGCGAGGCTAGCAGAATAGGAACTGTGGAAATGGTTGAGCTGCTGCTAAAACATGGTGCTAACCTAAAAGCAAGGAATAATGAACCTATCTGCAATGCAGCAGCAAACTGGCGAGAACCTAGAATCTTGGAACTTCTTCTGAAAAATGGAGCAAATCCCCAGGCTAGATGCAATTCTCCACTTATGGAGGCTGCAAGGGTGGGAAGTGCAAGAAATGTAAAAACATTGTTGGAACATGGTGTAAAAGCAAATGCAAACAAAAGTGCAGCTGTTTGTTTGGCTGCTAAACAGTACAATCCAGAGTGCTTGCGACTCCTCTTGGAAAATGGTGGTGTTGCAAATGCAAACTATGATGAGGCGATTTGTTGTGCTGCAGCTTATGGAAGTCCAACTAATATTGAGCTTCTTATTGAGCGTGGTGCCAATATAAGTGCTGAAGATGATTTGCCAATTTGTGAAGCTGCGGCGTCTGGAAGAGCTGAAAATGTTAAGGTACTCTGCGAACATGGTGCAGATGTATCTGCAAGGCATAATCAGCCTATTTGTGTGGCAACAAAAGCAGATGCTCTTGATACGACCAGAGTACTGTTGGAAAATGGTGCAGATGTGATTGCAAGAAGGGGGATTCCTCTTACAAATGCAATTCGCAATGGTTCGAAGCAAATGGTAATGTTTTTATTGGTAAATGGAGCCGATAAAATCTTTATCGAAGGCAATGATGCTGATTTGATGGGAGATCAGTGTATTTACCTGGCTGAAAAATATGGCAGTGAGGAGATTGTGAAAGCTCTGAAAGACCATGGTGCAAGGAAAAAGGAATAATAAACATTAAGGAGGAAGGAGCAAAATTGCTCCTTCTTTCTTTTACCTATAAAAAAGAGTATGAGTTGTATTTGAAATTAATGAGAATGAAGTTTCGAGTAAAAATACATAAATTTTATTGAAAAATAAGGCATAGTATGATATAACTAAAAAAGCATGAATGGAGGCAATATGAGCAAAGTAAAAACTGTATTTGTGTGTAGTGAATGTGGATACGAGTCACCTAAATGGCTTGGAAAATGTCCTGGATGTAACAGTTGGAATTCATTCTATGAAGAAAAAATTGCAGATAGTAAAAATTCTAAAGGTTCAGCTAAAGAAACAAAAAAGGCAACCATACAAATATTAAATGAAGTAGAAGGAAAACATGAATCCAGAACTGATACTGGAATATCGGAATTAAATAGGGTTTTAGGTGGAGGTTTGGTAAATGGTTCACTAGTACTTTTAGGAGGAGAGCCAGGAATTGGAAAATCTACATTAATATTAGAAGTATGTGATAAAATAAATGGAAATGGTAAAGTTCTATATGTATCAGGCGAAGAGTCGGCAGAACAAATAAAGATTAGGGCTGATAGACTGAATATAAAAAATAATAATATTATGTTTTTAGGAGAAACTGATATAGATATTATAGAACAAACAATTTTAGAAATGTCTCCAAAATTAGTTATAATAGATTCTATACAAACAATGTACTCAGATGAAATAACGTCAGCAGCAGGCTCAGTGAGCCAAGTAAGAGAAATTACAGCAAGAATAATGAGAGTTTGTAAAGGACATAGTATTTCAACAATAATAATTGGACATGTAACAAAAGATGGTAATATAGCAGGACCAAGAGTATTAGAACATATGGTAGACACGGTTCTATATTTAGAAGGAGAAAGGTATTTTTCATATAGAATATTAAGAAGTGTGAAAAATAGATTTGGGTCAACCAATGAAATTGGAATGTTTGAGATGCAAAATGAAGGAATGGTAGAAATAAAAAATCCTTCTTCAATATTGATATCAGAGAGAGAGGACAATCCCGCAGGTTCTGTGATAGTTGCAAGTATGGAGGGAACTAGACCACTTCTTATAGAACTACAAGCACTAACTACTCCAAGTGTATATGGAATGCCAAGACGAGCTGCCAATGGTATAGACTATAATCGCCTTACAATGTTGATAGCTGTATTAGAGAAAAAGGGAAGAATTCCATTAGGATCACAAGATGTTTACTTAAATGTGGTAAGTGGAATTCGTTTAGTTGAACCAGCTGTTGACTTAGGTGTTGTATTGGTTATAGCATCAAGTTTTAAAAATGCAAGTATTGATAAAGGGATAGTAGTAATAGGCGAGGTTGGATTAACTGGCGAAGTTCGTAGTGTAAACTTTATAGAAAAACGATTAAAAGAATGTGAAAAAATGGGATTTAAGAAATGTATAATTCCAGAAAGTAATAGAAAACTTTTAAAAGATAAATATGATATGGAGATTGTGGGAGTTAGGTGTGTTAGTGAGGCTATGCGCTCCGCTGGACTGGTTTAATCAATAGTATTATATGATTAGGAGGTTGAAAAGTGGCAACTAATAAGGATGATATTACAGATGTATTAAGAACGATTGCTCCGGGAACTCAAATTAGAGAGGGGCTTGAAAATATTCTAAAAGCTAAAACAGGAGCTTTAATTGTTGTTGGTGATGGAAAAGAAGTTATGGATATTGCAGATGGTGGTTTTAGTCTAAATATAGATTATACGCCAGCTAGATTGTATGAGCTTGCTAAAATGGATGGAGCTATCATTTTAAGTTCAGATATGAAAAAAATTCTATTTGCAAATACTCAATTAATTCCAGCTTCTGATATTTCTACTGTTGAAACAGGAACAAGACATAGAACTGCAGAACGTACAGCTAAGCAGACTGGAGATTTGGTTATTAGTATTTCACAAAGAAGAAATATAATTACTATATTTAAAGGCAATAGTAGATATGTATTAGAAGATACTTCAAAAGTTATTACTAAAGCAAATCAGGCACTTCAAACTGTAGAAAAATACATGAAAGTGTTTGATAGCAAATTGAGTTTACTAAATGAATATGAGTTTAATGATATTGTTACTTTAGAAAATGTAATAGTTGCTATTCAAAGAGCAGAGATGGTAATGAATGTAGTTGATGAAGTTCAAAAGGCTATCTTTGAGTTAGGAGAAGACGGAAGATTATTACAAATGCAGTTAGAAGAATTGGTTGGAGATTTACCAAAAGAAGAGCTTTTAATGGTAAAAGATTATATTGCGGCAGGTAGAAAACGTACACCTGAAAGAGTGGTAGAAGCAATAAAAGGTTTATCTAGAGAAGATTTAATGAAATCTCAAATTATTGCAAAATTGCTAGGATATGAAGCATTTGATAATTATGACGAAGTAGGAGTATTTACAAAAGGTTATAGGGTATTAAGTAAGATTCCAAGAATGCCAAGTAGCATTGTAGATAATCTAGTGAAGTCTTTTAAATCTTTCCAACATATATTGGCAGCTGATATTCCACAGCTTGATGAAGTTGACGGAATTGGAGAGGTAAGAGCAAGAACAATAAAGCAATCGTTAAGAAGAATGCAAGAACAATTTGTGTTTGATAATGCGATGCTATAAAACATAAAAAATTAAATAAAATTATTGCAAGATTCATTGTGATATTGTAAAATAAAACACAGAAATTAAGAAAATGTCAAAATAGGAGGAAGTACAAAATGAAAACTTATCAAAAAATAATTATGATAATAGCAATAGTGCTAGTTATAGTAGGAATAGGAGCATTAGCATATGGCTATATAAGAAAGGCAACACAAAAGGTAGAAAATCCAGTTGCAACTATCGAAATCGAAAACTTTGGAACAATAAAAGTAGAATTATACCCAGATATGGCGCCAAACACAGTGGCTAATTTTATTGCATTAGCAAACAATGGATTCTATGATGGATTAACATTCCACAGAACAATTCCAGATTTTATGATTCAAGGTGGAGATAAAAAAGGAGATGGAACAGGTACACCATCTTTAGCAGACTTTGATTCTAGTATAGAAAGAGATAGCAGTGCTGATACAGAATATTGTATAGAAGGAGAATTTATTGCTAATGGTCATAACGAAAATACATTAAAAATGGAAAAAGGTGTAATTGCTATGGCAAGATCTGACTATAGTAGTATTAGTTCAAGTTTAACAACAAAGGGATATAATTCAGCAGGTTCTCAATTCTTTATTATGCAAGCTGATAATTATAATTTGAACGGAGCATATGCAGGATTTGGAAAGGTAATAGAAGGATTAGACATAGTAGATCAAATTGCAAATGTTGAAGTTGTAACTAGAGATGAAAATGCAGAAGAAGGACTAAATAAACCTGTAAATCCACCAGTTATAACAAGTATTAAAGTTGAGACTTATGGAGTTGATTACGGAAAGCCAAAGACTTTGGAACCATTTAATTATTACAACTGGTTAATGAAGAATCATTATTCATCTTCTAGCAATTAGTAATAAAAAAATATAACATAAAAAATGAATGCAAACTAAGATGTTTGCATTTATTTTTTTATGTATTATATAAAATTGCTGAGATCTTTAATTTTGTAGAGTAGTATAAAAAATAAAGTTAAGACTAAAAATTGAAACTTGTTATTTGTATGGGAAAAATAAAAATGGTTATTATAATATTGTAGAAAAATTGCAAAAGGAAGGAAAATAAAAGATGAAAAAAACAATAATGATAATAATTGTTTTAATTTTATTATGCTCATATGTATATATATATAACTTAGCAACAATTCCCGGTAATATAGTTATGTTTGAAGGAGAAAAGTTAAATATAAAAGTTGCAACTGGATTAACTATAAAACAGACTGCAAATTACAAAACACAGTTAACTTCTACAAATCTAGGAGAGTCAATTAATCAGGTTGGAAGTAATCAATTAAATGTGAATTTGTTTGGAAAAATAAGTCTAAAAACTATAAATTTAGATGTTATTCCAACAACAAAGGTAGTTCCGCTTGGACAAGCAATAGGAATGAAGCTGTACACAAAAGGCGTGTTGGTTGTTGGTATGGGAGAAATAGAGAGTGATGCAAACACGAAGCAAAAGCCATATGAGAATTCTGGTATATCAGAAGGAGACACGATAATTGCAATTAATAATACAGAAGTTTCTGATACCAATGAACTTATAGAGGAAGTAAATCAAAGTAATGGAGAAGCGGTTAAAGTAAAATATATAAAAAACAATGAAGTGTTAGAAACTAGTATAGTTCCGGCTAAGTCAAAAAATGAATATAAATTAGGATTGTGGGTTAGAGATGCTGCAGCAGGAATAGGCACATTAACATTTTATGAACCTTCAACAGATTTGTTTATGTCTTTGGGACATGGAATCTCTGATATAGATACGGAAGAAATAGTTGAGATATCAAGTGGAGAACTAGTAACAGCTAATGTTGTATCTGTGATAAAAGGAAGAAAAGATGCACCCGGAGAAATTAAAGGAACGATAACAAATGGAACAACAATAGGAAAAATTTATAAGAATACTGATTTTGGAGTGTATGGTTTGATTCAAAATAAACAAAAAGTAAAGAATAGTAGTTATGGAGAAATAGAGGTTGCTACAAGAGAGAAAATACAGGAAGGTAAGGCATCTATATTATGCCAAGTTGATAATGAGGGAGTTAAGGAGTATGAAATAGAGATAGAAAAAGCGTATAAAACAAATAATAGGGATAATAAAAGTATGCTGATAAAAATTACAGATACAAATTTAATAGAGAAAACAGGCGGAATAATACAGGGAATGAGTGGAGCACCAGTAATACAGAATGGAAAGCTTATTGGTGCTGTGACAAATGTACTTGTTAAAGATCCAACACAAGGATATGCTGTGTTTGGGGATATACTAATAAAACAGATGAGAGAAACGTAGGTACTAAATTGCAAAAAAACACCGTCCCTATTTACAAATTTTTATAGTAACTTACAAAAAATGCTTGCATTCTAAGCATTTTTTTGTTATAATAGTTTTTGTTAAAAAATACGCACATAAATTTAGTTCAAAGGCAGTGCTTTTTATATAGTAAAAAGTTCTTTTGAATGTAAAAGATTTATGGAGGGTAAAACTAAAAGGAGGAATAAAATTATGGCAGTAGTTGCAATGAAACAATTACTAGAAGCTGGTGTTCATTTCGGACATCAAACAAGAAGATGGAATCCTAAAATGGCTGAATATATATTCCAAGCTAGAAACGGAATCCATATTATCGATTTACAAAAAACATCTAAAAAGCTAGACGAAGCATATAGCTTTATGAAAGAACAAGCTGAAGATGGAAAAACAGTTCTATTTGTAGGAACTAAAAAACAAGCTCAAGACTGCATGAAAGAAGCAGCAGAAAAATGTGGTATGTACTACATTAATCAAAGATGGTTAGGTGGAATGCTTACTAACTTTGAAACAATCAAAAAAAGAATTGAAAGATTAAATCAATTAGAAAAAATGCAAGAAGATGGAACATTTGATGTTCTACCTAAAAAAGAAGTTATACTTCTAAAAAAAGAAATGGAAAAACTAGATAAAAACTTAGGCGGAATTAAAGAAATGAAAGAAATGCCAGGTGTATTATTTATAGTAGATCCTAAAAAAGAAAGAAATGCTATATTAGAAGCAAGAAAATTAAATATTCCTATAGTTGGATTAGTTGATACAAACTGCAATCCAGAGGATGTTGATTATGCTATACCAGGTAATGATGATGCTATAAGAGCAGTTAAATTAATAGCTGATGTTATGGCTAATGCAGTTATAGAGGGTAGACAAGGTGAGGCTCCAGAAGTTGAAGAAGAAAGCATGGAAGAGAAAGTTGAAGAAGCTACAGAAGAGCCAACAAGCATTGAAGAAGTAGTTGAAGCTTCTGAAGAAACAGCTGAATAATAAAAATGTTTTTAATAAACAATAATAAATACCAAAGGGTAGGGCCGCTGCCCTATCCTTTAAATGTAAAAGGGAGGAAAAATAAATGATAACAGCAAGTCAAGTTAAAGAATTAAGAGAAAAAACAGGTGCAGGTATGATGGACTGCAAAAAAGTTTTAACAGAAACTGATGGTGATATGGAAAAAGCTGCTGAATTACTACGTGAAAGAGGAATTACAAAAGCTGCTAAAAAATCAAGCAGAATAGCTGCAGAAGGTTTAGTAGATGCTTACTTATCAGATGATAAGAAATTAGGAGCAATAGTAGAAGTTAATGCAGAAACAGATTTCGTTGCTAAAAACGAAGAATTTAAAACATTTGTTAAAGATGTTGCAAAACAAGTTGCATTAAACAATCCTAAAGATGTAGAAGAATTATTAGCACAAAAATCTATAGCTGAAGAAGATAAAACAGTTCAAGAAGTTTTAACAAACAAAATAGCTACAATAGGGGAAAACATGACTATTAGAAGATTTGCTAGATTTGAAAGCAATGGAATGATAGCTGATTATATTCATGGTGAAGGAAGAATAGCTGTATTAGTTGATATGGAAGGTGCTACAGAAGAATTAGCAAAAGACGTATGTATGCAAATCGCAGCTGCAAAACCAGAATATTTAGATAGAGAATCAGTTCCAGCCGAGCGTGTTGATAAAGAAATGGAAATTTTAAAAGCACAAGCTATGAATGAAGGTAAACCAGAAGCTATAGCTGAAAAAATGGTTCAAGGTAGAGTTGGAAAATTCTATTCTGAAATATGCTTATTAGACCAAGAATTTGTAAAAAATCCAGATATAAAAGTAGGTCAATTATTAAAAGAAAAAGGAGCTACAATTTCTAGATTTGCAAGATTCGAAAAAGGTGAAGGATTAGAGAAAAAAGAAGAAAATTTTGCAGAAGAAGTTGCAAAACAATTACAATAAGAAATAAAAAAATAAGGTTCGTCGTAACCTTATTTTTTTGTCGTTTTATTGTTTTTTAGAATAACTATGTTAAATAAAGCTTCTTGTAAAGTTTTTGAAAAGTTAACATTATATTTTTCGGCAACTTCATTTAGCCAAAGTGGAATAGTTAATGTTTTTTTTACTGATTTTCTGTTTCCGTATTTTTGAGAATATAATCCTAAATCAAGTAATAATAGAGATGTGAAGCCATTTGCGTATTCAAGCTTTATGTCTTTTATATCACTGGCTTTAGGTAGTTCTTCACCTTCTTCTACAGAAGTTAATAGCCAACCTAGTGCGGCGTCTTCAGCCATTTGTATAGCTTCTTGCAATGTGTCGCCCTGAGTAATACATCCTTTTAAGTCAGGGACGGTAACGCTAAAACTACCGTCATCTTCTTGATAAAAACATGCTGGGTAAACTAATTTCATAAAAATCACCACTACTTTAAACCTGCCTGTTTAAATATTGAATTTAAAGTACCTTTCTTTATATCTTTACTATGCCTCGGGATTGTAACCTTTCCGAGTTTTATAAGGATGCTTGTATTGTATGTGCGAGCCTACGGAATCATAATAATACCAACCATCAGCTTTTAATATTTTTTCGATCTCTTTAAATGTCATTTTGCTCCTTACTTAATATAGTATAATACGTATGATACGTATTGTCAATATTATATAGAAATTTTGGAAGATTTAATTCGAAATGAATTAAATAAGATAAAAATATATTTTTATAATAATACAGAAATGATGAAAATGCAAGAAAAAACGTAAGACAAATTTTGACAAAAAATTTATATTATTTCTTATTAAAATATGTTGAAAAATAAAATAATTTGTTATACAATTTAAACAAATCAAAGATAAAACTGGTTACATAAAAATAGATTTTGAATTAAGTATATTACTTAAGGAAATTAAACGTTTTTTTAATCAGCATATAATCAGGAATTTCTCATATTTTTAGCAATTTTATTTAAAAGTTTCCAAATATTTTTTATAAAAATTATTTAAAACTCTTTGTTATTAAATGTTGATTTTTCTAAGCATTATTGCTATACTTTCAGTATAAATAAATTCCTTAAGCTATATACTTAATACAAAATTACAATATGTCTTGAAGTATTGTGTTACACATGATTGAAGCGATTAATACGGAATTTTCTGCGAAGGACATCCGCTCTTTTGACTAATAATATGATTCAAATTAGGAAAAGAAATTTCCCTTATCGTCCTATGAACAAGACGTGTGCTCATAGTTAAGCGAAAATTTCAATCCCTAATTGTGTCTCATATTTATTAGCCAATGCACTGAGTAGAGATAATTTTATGTTTTTTACTTAACTAAAAAATCTTCAAAAAAAGTATTGAAAAAGAATAAAAGTAATGGTAGGATAAGTATGATGTAT
>OIYO01000312.1_pt1 | contig 44520 bp, 37 predicted proteins | sample 1588191 | NCBI WGS metagenome assembly OIYO01 (sample SAMN03283275) | human gut metagenome | biome: human-associated habitat; material: feces | host: Homo sapiens | place: Peru | collected 2012 | reverse complement strand
TAAATCCGACGATCCTGCCGTGCTTTGCCGCCTCTCTTTTCGCTTCGAGCGGGGGCAATGTATACAGCGAAGGGATGTTTTTCGGGTTGTCTGCGATGCTTTCAAAAACCTTTGAGCCCTGAAAAACATTTTCAACCGGTATGCTTTTTCCGAGACTCGGTACAAATTTTTGCAAATTAAATGCGCTTAGCTCACTTCCGCCATCCTGCGTTGATTTGCTCGAAATCTCCAGAATCCTTTTATCAGGATATTTTTCAAGAAAGGACGCGTGAACAGCGGCAATGTTCTTTTGCTTTTGCTTGACATTTAATCCTTTATTCCATTCAAATTCTATCTCATGCGCCGCGACATACGGCTTTGCTTTTATCGCTTCAAATACAATTCTTTTCGCCATAACGCTCTCCTTTTTATTTATTTTATCACATCTGCCTATATTATACAATACACAATGGGGTAAATTCGGTACATCCTTCCGCTTGTTGAAATTCGAGCGCTTTCGGGTAGTTTTCTCTTTCGTGATAAGGTTGTTCACGACTTTTTTTCGCTTGTTTGAATCAGATCGAAACAAAAAAGCTTGACTTTACAACAAATGAGCACTTCACCGGAGGCGCAATACAACTTTTGCGTCGGTGAAATATATTTTTGATTTCGGCGGGCATATTAGCGAACGCACAACGCTTCGTTGTGCAGTTTTCTGTTGGAACAATACCAAAGTGCTTCATGCTCTGCAATATTCAAGCTTATCGGAACATTATGCAGCGAATTCGACAAAAAACAGCGATAAACGGTTGTGTATTGTGCCAAAATTGCTTGCAAAATTAAATATATGTTGACAAAATACGAATATAAGTATTATAATCTTGGTGAAGAGATGGTAATTGAGAGAATGCACAAAATGACAGCACATTTTAACAGACAAACTCAAACAGAACAATCGCTCACCGCTCACAGCAGAAATACGGCGGAGCTGACCGCATCGCGCCTTAGCTCTGTCGGATTCCGAAATACCGGATATCTTGTCGGGCTTTTACATGATCTCGGAAAGGGAACCGAGCAATTTAATCTATATATACACGCTCCTGAAGAGTATAGGCGCGGGGAAATTCATCACGCGCCGTCCGGCGCGATTTTTGTTTATGAGCGCTGGTATTCTTCCGAAGCAGCTCGCTCTCAAGAAAGGCTTGCCTCACAGATAATCGCGATGGTCATTTACGGTCATCACGGCGGGCTGATGGACGTTATCGCGCAAAACGGAGAGGAGACTCTGAAGAAAGCGCTCGGGCAGGATAAGCGTGCTCTCGGATACGAAGAAGCGGTAGAAAATTTTCTAAATGAAACGGCGGGACTTGATGAGCTTGACAGGCTTTTTGCAGAATCGGCAGATGAATTTTCGGCATTTTTCGGAATGCTTACGGAAAGATGCCGTCCCGAGCGCCGCCTTGTATTTATCAGTCTGCTTGCGCGACTTATTCTCAGTGCTCTTGTAGATTCCGATAGGCTTGACAGCGCGTGCTTTGAGTATTCAGCCGATCCGTTTGCGGCACGAGGTATGCCCGACTGGGGTGCGGCGCTTTCGTCGCTAAACCGGACTCTTGCTCGCTTCCCGTGCGTGAGCGAAATAGACCGAATAAGAAAAAGAATATCGGATGAGTGTCTCGCCGCCGCAGGGAAGAACGGGGGTGTATTTCGCCTTACCGTGCCGACAGGCGGAGGAAAAACCTTCTCGAGCCTTAGATTTGCGCTTGAACGTGCGGCTTTGCGTGAAGATATCGGACGGATATTCTATATTATACCGTTTAATACGATTCTTGATCAGAATGCGCGTGATATTCGTGATGCGCTCGGAGGTACGGTTGACATTCTCGAGCATCACTCGAATGTAATATTTGACGCCGACGATGCGGAAGGCTATGCCGAATACACGAGACTTACCGAGCGGTGGGATGCCGACATTGTTCTTACATCTATGGTACGCTTCATGGATGCCGTATACGGTCGAAGCAACACGGATGCCCGGAGAATGTCCTCACTTGTCGGCTCCGTTCTGATATTTGACGAGGTGCAGGCTCTGCCTATAAAATGTCGGGTGCTGTTCGAGTGTGCGGTGGATTTTCTCTCGTGCTTCTGCGGATGTACGGTAGTTTTGTGTACGGCGACGCAGCCGGTGACAAAACTCGACGCAGAGTCTGCGGAGATCATCGGTGATGTGGGGCGGCTGTTTTCGTCTATGAAGCGCGTGAATATTTATAATGATTCGCAGGAGAGGCTATCCGCCGAGAGCGCAGCGGATAGGGTATCCGAGCTGATAGAAAAATACGGTTCGGTACTTATGATAGTGAACACAAAGCCGATGGCGAGGAGAATCTACGAGCTGATGCGCGGACGGATCGATAGCGTTCACCTGAGTATAGGAATGTATCCGGAGCACCGCCTGCGGCTTATAGATGAGATAAAGTCACGTGATCGGTCAAAGCCTTTCTTTTGCGTTTCAACGTCGCTTATCGAGGCGGGGATCAACATCAGCTTTCCTTGCGTTGTGAGAAGTCTCGCCGGACTCGGAAGCATTCTTCAAGCGGCGGGACGCTGTAACCGTAACGGCGAGACGGAGCGCGGTGATGTTTTTGTATGGCAGCTTGACGAGGAGCTTTCGAGGCTTCCCGAGATAAAGGCTGCGGCGGAGATCACGAGAGGACTTCTAACCGATTGTGTTGATATTGACTCACTTGAAAATATCGGGAGATATTTTGAGCGCGAGCGGGCGAATCTCCCGGAAATGATCGCGAAATTTTCCGAAAAAAGCATAGGAAACTTCTCAAGGCTTGATGAGTTTCCGCTTCCGGAGATAAGCGAGGAGCTGACTGTCGTCGATCTGCTCGGAAATGGATTCAGAAACGGATCACGAAAAAGTGAATTCGCGATAAGCTCGGCATTTCGCACTGCAGGCGAGAGCTTTCGTGTCATAGACAGTCTGACGCGCGGTGTGCTTGTCCCGAAGGAGGGTGGAGCCGAGATATTTGCAAGGCTTTGCAGCGGAGGCTCGTATGACGAAACAAAGCGTCTGCTGAGAGATGCCGGAAGATACAGCGTATCGGTGTATAACGGAATGTACGGTTATCTCAAGGAGCAAGGGGCGCTGAAATATCTTGAGGATATCGGACTGTATGTGCTTGACGACGCTTGGTATGATGACGAGACCGGAATACGCACAGCTCCGGGTGAAATGAGCTTTCTTGAATTCTGACAGAAAACTAAGGAGGAAAAAATGAAATATCCGAATAAGGTATCATATCTGCTCTACGGCAGGTATGCGCTGTTCACCGATCCGTCTACACGTATCGGCGGTGAAAAGTCAACGCTTTCGGTTCCGACTTATCAGGCACTTAAGGGAATAACCGAGAGCATCTACTGGAAGCCGACCATTACATGGATCATCGACCGCGTGCGTATTATGAATCCCATTGTTACGGAATCAAAGCATATACGCCCGATTAACTTTACCGATTCCGGTAACACACTGTCGGTGTACAATTATTTGAAGTCACCGCGTTATCAGGTAGAGGCGCACTTTGTATTTAATGAGTTTCGCCCGGAATTTGAGAACGACCGAAATGAGGACAAGCATTTTAAGATTGCCGAGCGCATGATAGAGCGCGGCGGACGACGCGACATTTTCCTCGGTACGCGCGAGTGCCAAGGGTATGTCGAGCCTTGCCGCTTCGGAGAGGGAGTCGGCGCGTATGACAAAACGGGCAGTATAAGCCTCGGCTTGATGCTGCACGGCTTTGATTATCCGGACGAGACAGGCGTCGATGTGCTCGGTGTCCGATTTTGGCGTCCGACAATGGTCGACGGTGTTATAGAATTTATGGAGCCTTCGGCATGCAACCGTCGGCTATGCCGTGATATCAGACCGATGAAAAAGAAGAATTTTAAAGAGTTTTCGGGACTTGATGAAGCGGCACTCAGAAAGATCTGTGAGGAGGTGGAGGAGGATGAGTTGGCTCACATCGCTCAGCGAGACCTATGATAATTTTTACGGCGGCGAGTATGAGCAAACGGGAGTGCGCATAGTCCCGGTAGGCTATGTTGAAAAGAATGTGCTTTTTACCGTTTATCTTGATGCAAACGGGCGCTTTCGGGACGCCGAGCGGCACAAAAACAAGTCGGTACGTATGCCGTCGTCGCCTAAAGCTGCCGTACGAACCGGAGGTGCTGTTCCTTATCCGCTTTTTGATGAGCTGCGGTATATGGCAGGCGATCTGTCCGAGCTGCTCGGTCTCTCATTTGAAGACTATTTTGACAGCTATATTACCTCACTCGGTGAATGGTGCGGTGAGCAGGATGCGCCGTCTGTGCTCGGCTTGCTCTATGATTACCTTGATGGCAGAACCTTGGCAAGCGATCTAAAAAAGAACGGATATATAACCGATAAAGACAGTGCTTCAAACAGCTCGCGTGAGAATCTATATAAGGGCATTGTTGAATTTAAGGTATACGACGATACAAAGCACGATTATGTAAGTATTTCCGAACGGGATGATATACGAGATTCGTGGAAGAATCGGCTGATAGACTCGATGGGAAATCAGGGTCTCTGCTATGCGGACGGTAAGATGACTCCGATAATCGAGAAACATCAGAAGCTGTTCGGAAGCGCAAAGCTGATCTCTTCAAAATGCAATCAGCGAACGTTTCAATACAACGGACGTTTTTGCTCGGCAGATGATGCTTGTCTGATCGGTTATGAGACCTCGGAAAAGGCACATAACACACTTAGATGGTTGATAAAGCGGCAGGGCTTTAGAAAATTCAATCTTATTTTTGTCGCCTGGAGCAAGGAATGCTATGATATTATTCAGCCCGATAATGATCTTGATTTTCTCGGACTTTCCCCGGAGATCAGGCTTGATACGGCGGAGGCTTATTCGAATTTCATCTCCGCAAGGCTTGCCGGATATCGAAAAAGATCCCCGGCATATGAGCCAGAAAAACGTATAATTCTCATGGGCATTGAAACCGCTACCCTTGGCAGAGCCTCGATAAATTACTACGAGGAGCTTGGCGGCAGTGAATATCTTGAACGGATCGAAAGATGGTATAAAAGCTGCTCATGGCGAATGACAGTACGCGGCAACGACGGCACCCGGTATACCGCGGTGTCTACGCCGGTTCTTGATGATATTGCTTACGCGGTATTCGGCAAGGATACGGTGTTGTCTGCAAAGCGCAGCGGCAAGGAAGAGAACTCGGGTACAAAACAGCTGCGGCATTTTTGCCTGAATATGCTTGCCTGTATATACGGAGGCAGGCGCGTGCCGATCGGCTATGCCATGACCGCTTATCATAGAGTGCTCAATCCCCAGAGCTTTCGCGGCAGAGGTGGGAGCTGGCAGAAAAATGATTGGATCGAATGCATGGGGACAGCGCTCGCCATGCTGAATAGTGCGGATATAAAGGAGGAATATGACGTGGCTTTAAACGAAAAAGAGACAGATCGCAGTTATCTGTACGGACGGTTGACCGCGATTGCGGATATCATCGAGGCAAAGGTCTCGAGAGGGGCTGACGGCGGCGGTATGACAAATGCGGTGCGCCTGTTCACTGCGATGCAGCAGCGCCCGGCGACAACATGGCAAAATCTCGAGATAAAATTATCGCCGTATCTCGGGAAGCTCGGAGCGCCGTCACGCATGTGGTATGAGAGGCTTATCGACGCTGTATTTAATCTCGGCGACAACATTACCGGCAGCAATTCACCGCTTTCGCCGCGCTTTATTGAGGGATATCATAATCAGAGATATGTTTTGATCAACGGAAAGAAGGAGAACTGAAATGAATAACATCAAAAAGAAAATCGATTTTGCGCTTGTATTTACCGCGACAAAATGCAATCCGAACGGCGATCCGCTTGACGGAAACCGCCCGCGTACCGATATTGACGGCTTCGGTGAGGTCTCCGATGTCTGTCTGAAAAGAAAGATTAGAAACCGCTTGCTCGATATGGGTGAGAACATATTCGTTCAGTCGGATGATAATCGCAATGATACTTACCGTTCGTTACGCGACCGAGCCGATGACTGCGAGGCTCTCAAAGCAGCTAAGAGCGATAGAACGGGGTATGCGAAAGCCGCTTGCGGGGAATGGTTTGATGTACGCGCATTCGGACAGGTATTCGCATTCAAGGATAACAAGAAGTCAAAAAAGAAAGGCGATGAGAATTCGGAGGAGGGTGAGAATTCGGATTCGGTATCCATCGGTATACGCGGACCTGTCAGCATCCAGATGGCGGTAAGCTCCGATCCGGTCGATATCAACGTAATGCAGATCACAAAATCGGTCAATCTTGAGACAGGTGCCGATCCTGATAAGCGCGGCAAGGATACCATGGGAACGAAGTATTTTGTCGATTTCGGCGTTTATACAACATTTGGCTCAATAAATGTCAAGCAGGCAGAAAAGACCGGCTTTTCCGATGAGGATGCCGAACTGTTGAAGGAGGCTCTGCGAACGCTCTTTGTCAATGACGAGACCGCAGCTCGCCCCTCCGGCTCAATGGAGGTCGTACGGCTTATCTGGTGGATGCATAACAATGAGATCGGTCAGTATTCTCCCGCTAAGGTGCATAAGCTGCTCAAGGTAGAAAAAAAGCCGGGTGTTGTTGATGCAAGGAGCATTGACGATTACTTAATTACCGTCGGTGAGCTTCCCGGTCTCGCTTGCGAAGATGTACAGATCAACTGACGATTATCTGCAGATCTCGGGTATAAAGCATTTCAGGTTCTGCCGGAGGCGTTGGGCACTTGTTCACATTGAACAGCAGTGGGCGGAGAATTCGCTTACCGTCTCCGGAAATCTGATGCACGAGCGGGTACACGACGACGGATTTACCGAAAAGCGCGGGCGACTTATACTCTCTCGGGGAATGCCTGTAAGATCCGATAGGCTCGGAATTACCGGTATCTGCGATATTGTCGAGCTTATTCGTGATGATGAGCATGGCATAGCTATATACGGGCGAGAGGGCAGATATATAGTGAATCCTGTCGAGTACAAGCACGGCTCGCCGGACGAGGCTGATCTGTGGCAGTTATGTGCGCAGGTCATCTGTCTCGAAGAGATGCTTGTGACAGATATTCCGCAGGCAGATATCTATTACGGTGCGCTTCATGCACGTAAAACCTATGACATAGGTCAGACTCTGCGAGACGATGTGGAAAACGCTGTTTCGGAGATGAATTCACTCATGAAGTGCGGACATACTCCGAAGGTTCGACCGCAGAAGGCGTGCCGCAGCTGCTCGCTGTATGATATCTGTCAGCCGGGACTTTCAAGGCGCGGATCGGCATCGGAATATGTGAAGGGAGTGCTTTCTGAAGAATGAAAAAACTGCTCAATACACTTTATGTCACTATTCCAGATGCTTACCTACGACTTGACGGTGAGACGGTCGTTATTCTCGGAGATGAAAAGGAGATCGGCAGGATCCCGCTGATAAATTTACAGTCAATAGTCTGTTTCGCTTATAAGGGCGCAAGTCCCGCACTTCTCGGTGCATGTGCCGAGCGCGGAATAGAGTTATGCTTTCTCAGCACACACGGTAGGTTTCTTGCTCGCGTGAGCGGTCCGGTTCACGGAAATGTGCTGCTTCGTGAGTCGCAGATGCTTTTGGCGGCGGATGACGCAGGCTCGCTTGGGGTGGCAAAGACCTTCATCGAGGCAAAGATATATAATTGCCGATGGGTCATAGAAAGAACGCTGCGCGATCACCCGCAAAGGGTCGACACAGCTGCTCTTCGCGAGGCGATAGAACTGCATAAGGCATGCCTTACTCAGGTGCCGTCTGCCGCCGACAACGCAGAGCTGATGGGGATAGAGGGAACGGCTGCAAAAGCGTATTTCGGCGTTTTCGATCAGATGATACTCCGAAATAAGGATGAATTCAGGTTTGACGAGCGTAATCGCAGACCTCCGACAGATCGCGTCAACGCACTTCTTTCGTTCACATATACGCTTCTTACAAATGAAATTTGCGGCGCGCTTGAAAGTGTCGGGCTTGACCCATATGTCGGATATCTGCATAAAAAACGCCCGGGTCGATGCTCGCTCGCACTCGATATTCTTGAGGAACTGAGAGCTGCGTATGCCGACAGATTTGTGTTGTCGCAGATAAATCTCGGCGCTGTTGCAGTTGATGATTTTGATATCAATGAAAACGGCGCGGTATTTCTTAAGGACGTTGCAAGAAAAAAATATCTGTCTGCTTGGCAGACACGCAAGCAGGAGACAATTACTCATCCTTTTCTCGGCGAAAAATTGCAATGGGGACTTGTTCCATACAGTCAAGCTATGCTGTTTGCAAGATGGCTGCGGGGAGATCTTGACACATATCCGCCTTTTTTCCGGAAGTGAGGGACTATGCTGATACTTGTAACATACGATGTGTCGCTTGCCGACAGCGGTGGGCAGAAACGTCTCAGGCACGTAGCGAGAATCTGTCAGAAGTACGGAGTACGCGTACAGAACTCGGTTTTTGAATGCGTAGTTGACGAGACGCAATTTGTTCTTCTGCGCGAAAGACTGAAGAAAGAGATTGCCGCCGAGCAGGATAGCCTAAGGTTTTATCGGATTGGGAATAATTACAAGAATAAGATCGAGCATTACGGGGTGAAACGTGAGATTAGCGTTGATGAGCCGTTGATATTTTAAGGTGCGAACTTGTGGCGAACATGGATCCTCTAAGAGGTTCGCACCGTGATTTGGCGCGTTAAAGCGATTGTTAGTAAAGGTGGTGTTTGTGAAATAAAGTTTGGATGTGCAATATTTACGGTGATATACTTTACTTGAGCGTAATTACTGTTATATATTGCTGTCGCTCCCCGCACGGGGAGCGTGGATTGAAATAAGTATATCGGCGCAGTGGACTGATTACGAGACCGTCGCTCCCCGCACGGGGAGCGTGGATTGAAATACTATTAATACCGTTCTTGATAGTACAGCATCAGGTGTCGCTCCCCGCACGGGGAGCGTGGATTGAAATCGCTAAGGCTATCAGTACCCTGCGCATTTCACCGAAGTCGCTCCCCGCACGGGGAGCGTGGATTGAAATACCCATGTGCGTAGTGACAAGAACCCAACCATTATGTCGCTCCCCGCACGGGGAGCGTGGATTGAAATGATTAAATCGCTACAAGCCGCCATGCGCTCCGCCGTCGCTCCCCGCACGGGGAGCGTGGATTGAAATTCGGCGGAATTATCGCCGATTACATAAAGCTATGCGTCGCTCCCCGCACGGGGAGCGTGGATTGAAATGGAATGGGACATAGCAACACAGCAAGTCTTGACGAGTCGCTCCCCGCACGGGGAGCGTGGATTGAAATTCTTGCCGTGGGGCAGCCGGTCGGGGCTGCTGCAGTCGCTCCCCGCACGGGGAGCGTGGATTGAAATATCTGTCCACCACTTCACCCGGGCGGCAAGGTCGGCGTCGCTCCCCGCACGGGGAGCGTGGATTGAAATAAAAAGTATCTGATGGATATTGAAAAAGAGTCCGGTCGCTCCCCGCACGGGGAGCGTGGATTGAAATTCTCCGGCACGGTTCGCCGGTGGTCGCTGTCCGCGTCGCTCCCCGCACGGGGAGCGTGGATTGAAATTGTGTTGAAAAAGTGTATTGATGTATCGCAAAACGTCGCTCCCCACACGGGGAGCGTGGATTGAAATTTCGAGAGTTCCAAATGACGGTTAAGGAACTCCGGTCGCTCCCCACATGGGGAGCGTGGATTGAAATGCGTATGTAAACGGCGAGCTTGCGCAATATAACAGTCGCTCCCCACACGGGGAGCGTGGATTGAAATGTATCGTATGCCGCTATCTGGCTATGACAATGGAAGTCGCTCCCCGCACGGGGAGCGTGGATTGAAATATCGAGTACAATTATTGTCACGAACACGGAGGTTATCCTCGTTTCTACGACAAAGTATGTACCAAAGTATAGTGAACGAAAGCAGTTTTAACATATTGATAGGATAAAAAATATCAATATTCTCGAATTACGTGATACGAGCAAAGCTGCGAAAATTTATCTTGATTTTTCCTTTGAACTGTTGTATAATACATGAGTATAGTTCTATTGGGGTATCGCCAAGGGGTAAGGCACAAGACTTTGACTCTTGCATTACGATGGTTCGAATCCATCTACCCCAGCCACGAAAAAACGCGCTTACTTTGTTTGTAAGTGCGTTTTTTTCAGCAATAGTGATAAAGCAAGGTCGCGGCAAGAGAGCACATTTTCAGCGACGGAAAAGACAAAACCTTCAATTTTAATCTTCGTACGGTGTACGACATTGAGCGCAGCAATGCGTAAATAGCGAACTTAAGGGCTGAATTATCACGATTTTCTTATATTTATTAATGTTCAATCAAAATAAGTATGTGGAAGTGTTTAAGCAGTACGACGGATGCGAGGTATCGTCCATCGGCATTACAAATATTGATTTGAACAGGCTCAAGCAGATATACGACAGCCTCTCGGATACTGCTGACGACCGGTATATAACGGCATCGGCGGAGAGGTGAGGAGAGATAGAGCATCATACGGCAATGATTCGCGGCGGCTCGTGTTGTGTGCCGATATACGGACATCGTTTTCCTCATCATGCTAAACGGCACAAAATAAACTGTCGCTTGCGGTGAGCTTTGATGTAAATATCAAAAAATCGCGCCGGTCTGGTCGAAATATTGTCTATCGGAGCTTCATTTTAATATTGACCGAATCGCCCGGGCGTGTTATAATACTTTAAGTACAGAGAATGCACTCGGAAATGGAGAGAATTATGGCGTACTATTACAACGAACCAAGCAGAACCTTCAGCGAATACCTGCTCATCCCGGGCTATACTGACGAGAATTGTATTCCCGCAAATGTTTCGCTTCGCACACCTCTGACAAAATTTAAGCGCGGTGAAGAACCGGCTGTATCACTGAATGTTCCGCTCGTCTCTGCGATAATGCAGGCTGTCTCCGACGATAACCTTGCCATTGCACTCGCAAAGGAGGGCGGCATGTCCTTTATTTACGGCGCGCAGTCGATTGAGAGTGAGGCTGCGATGGTCGCAAGAGTGAAGAACTATAAGGCGGGTTTTGTTGTTTCGGACTCTAACCTCTCACCGGATGCAACGCTCGCAGATGTGCTTGCGCTCAAGGAAAAGAACGGCTTCTCGACCGTCGCCATCACCGACGACGCTACCCCGAACGGCAAGCTGCTCGGTATTGTTACGAGCCGTGACTACCGCGTGTCGCGCATGAGCCTTGATGAGAAGGTCACATCGTTTATGACTCCTCTCGAGCGTCTCGTTACCGCGCCTGAGGGAACATCGCTCAAGCTTGCAAACGATATTATCTGGGAGCATAAGCTCAACTCTCTCCCTATCGTCGACTGCGACGGCAGATTGAAATATTTCGTTTTTCGCAAGGACTATTCGTCTCATAAGGAAAATCCGCTCGAGCTGCTCGATTCGCAGAAGCGTTATCTCGTCGGCGCAGGTATCAATACCCGTGACTATGAGAAGAGAATTCCCGCCCTGCTCGAGGCGGGTGCCGATGTTCTTTGTATCGACTCCTCCGAGGGCTATACCGTTTGGCAGAAGAATGTTCTGTCGTGGGTTCGCGAGAAGTACGGCGACACCGTCAAGATAGGTGCGGGAAATGTCGTTGATCGCGACGGTTTTATGTTCCTTGCCGAGGCAGGCGCTGATTTCGTTAAGGTCGGTATCGGCGGCGGTTCGATATGCATTACCAGAGAGACCAAGGGCATCGGACGCGGTCAGGCTTCGGCTGTGATCGAGGTCGCTGCCGCAAGAGACGAGTACTACGAGCGGACCGGTATCTATATCCCGATCTGCTCGGACGGTGGTATTGTTCACGATTATCATATGACACTCGCGCTTGCTATGGGCGCAGATTTCCTCATGCTCGGCAGATACTTCGCCCGCTTCGACGAGAGCCCGTCCGACAAGGTGCTCGTAGGCGGCGTTTACATGAAGGAGTACTGGGGCGAGGGCTCGAACCGCGCACGCAACTGGCAGAGATATGACCTTGGCGGAGCGGGCAAGCTCGGCTTTGAGGAGGGCGTTGATTCCTACGTTACGTATGCCGGCTCGCTGCATGACAATGTTGAGATATCGATGTATAAGATACGCAGTACCATGTGCAACTGCGGTGCTGTCTCTATAAGCGAGCTTCAGGATAAGGCTCGGATAACTCTTGTTTCTTCCACTTCTATTGTCGAGGGCGGCTATCATGACGTGATGCTTCGCTCCGGCTCGAGGAAGTGATTGTTTGGCATTTAATCTGCTGTTTTTTCTGAATAATGCGCTGCTCGGCATAGGACTTGCGATGGACGCATTTTCTGTCTCGCTTGCAAACGGGCTTGCAGAGCCGAATATGCATAGACGGCGCAGATTGCTGATTGCGGGTACATTTGCGTTTTTTCAGTTTGCTATGCCGCTTACCGGCTGGCTGCTTGTCTCCTTTGCGAATAGCTTTTTCGGCGGCTTTTCGGTATATATACCGTGGATCGCGCTGCTGCTCCTCTGCTTTATAGGCGGTCAGCTGCTTATTGACGGTATAAAAGGCATTCGAGAGGAGTATAGCGGCGAAGAGCACGAGGATACCGACAGTACAAAGCTTGGCTTTGCCGCGCTTCTGCTTCAGGGCGTCGCTACATCTATCGACGCGCTTTCGGTCGGCTTTACTATCGCGGAATACGATCTTGTACACGCAATAGTCGCGGGACTTGTCATTGCATTCATTACGCTTATCATCTGCCTCTGCGGCATTGCGATCGGCAGACGCTTCGGCACGGTGCTTGCGGGCAAGGCAGCTGTGCTCGGCGGCGTTATTCTTATCTGTGTCGGGATAGAAATATTCATCTCCGGTATAATAAAATAATTTTTCACCGTCGGCGATATGAGGAGAGACTCATGCGCCGTCGGTGTTTTTTATCCGAGCAGCCTGCCGATAACGGGCAAGGCCAGGCGCACTTTATTCTTTCTGTTTTATTGACATTGCACTGCGTCGGTGGTATAATTCAATTTGCGAGCCGCAGAGCGCATGCTCTGCGATTTTGCAGTGCCGATGCGTCGGCAGACAATGTGATTGCTCGCTCACTTTATAACAGCGGTGCACGGATATACGGTACCGCACGATCTTGAGGTAAAAAATTGATTTCGGCAAATTTTCACACACATACCTTCCGCTGTCACCATGCCGAGGGCACCGAGCGGGAATACATCGAGACGGCGCTCGGACTCGGAATGAAAACACTCGGCTTTTCCGACCATTCGCCGTATTTTTTCGAGGGCGACTATTACTCCGGCTTTCGTATGAGATCCGAGGAGCTGCCCGGATATGTCAATACGCTCACCGAGCTGCGTGAGGAGTATAGAGGCAGAATAGATATTCATATAGGACTCGAGGCGGAGTATTATCCCCGTCATTTTGATAAGCTGCTCGAGTACGTGCGCAGCTGCGGTATCGAATATCTGATACTCGGTCAGCATTTCACGCGCAACGAGTACGATGGACAGAGCGCGTTTTATACCGGTGATGATATTGCCTTTATGGAGGAGTATTCATCTCAGGTGTGCGAGGCGCTCGGAACCGGTGTGTTCTCGTATGTCGCACATCCCGATATGCCTACATATACCGGCGCGGAGACAGAGCGGTACGAGCTGCTCTGTCGCAGAATATGTGAGGCAGCAAGGGCTGCGGATGTTCCGGTAGAGTTTAATCTTCAGGGTTTTGTTGAGTGTCGTACTTATCCGAAGGTCGATTTCTTCCGCATAGCGCACGAGGTCGGATGCCGTACTATCATCGGCTGTGACGCTCACCGTGCGACAATGATAAGCGAGACCGAGAAGATATCCGAGGCAGAAAAAATACTCTCCGAGCTCGGGCTTGAGCGTACGGAGAGTATAGATTTCAAGCTGAGCTGACCGTCCTACGGCTGCCGGAGCGGAATGGATGTATCCCGCTCTCAGATCTTCTTGCGAACACCGAATATTCTGCGGAGAATAGGTGCTATCAGCTTCGGTGATGTCATTACGACTATTTTCATAACTGCCTCACTTTCTTTATGTAAAGCCGCATGTCGGCTTTTTCACAGACAAAATTTCCCTCGCTTTAACAGTATATTCCCGCAGGCGGTAATGGTTCCATATAATTTGACGTGAGATAGCTCGGATCGGTATAGTATTTTTGCTTTTGTTCATACCGAATTAATAATTGTATTTTATAATGAATAAAATTATCCGGCAGGATGTCGGAATGATAGTGCAATTCTTTATTTAAGGGGGCATATTGCCGTGAATAAGAAGCTTAGAAAAAAGATTTCAGACGGATTTTTTACCGTTGTAATGATAATTATGGGACTTTTCCCGTTACTTTTTGTAGCGTGGCTCTGCCTGCGCCTTGTTTCCAACCTTGCATAACGGATGATCCCGTCTAAACTTCTAAGTAAAGGAATTTGATCTGATGAATAATATTGCAAAAAAGACCGTCAAGGCGGCAGTTCTGCTCGGTGTTGCCACGCTCACCTGCATTGCCGCTTGCAGCTGTACAAAGACCGCAAAATATGAGGACGACCTGAGCGGATATGTTACGCTCGGTGAGTACAAGGGACTTACGATATCTTCCGAGACGATAGATGAACAGCTCGGCTCCACGATCAATACGCTTATCTCAAAAAACACAAAGACAAACGATATCACCGACCGCGCACTTGTGAGCGGCGATACCGCCAAGGTCAAGTACACTCTCACATCGGGTGAGAGCGAGGTCGAGACTAAGGTTGATTATTCGGTGATCCTCGGTACTGCGACCGATCTGTTCGCGGAGAGCCTTATCGGTCACTCTGTCGGCGATGAGTATACCGTCGATGTAACTCTTCCGGATGACTATTCCAATGCCGACTACGCCGGCAAGGCTGCGACCTATTCTATTACCGTCAGCAGCGCTACCGAGACGGTCGTTCCCGAGCTTACCGATGCTTTTGTTGCCGAAAAGACAGACTATGAGACGGTTGACGAGTACAAGGCTGCTACCCGACTCGATGTCAGAAAGAATCTTCTCTGGGAGGATGTTATTGCAGGCTGCCGATTCAGCTCTTATCCCGAGAAGAACATCAAGATCTACTATGATAACGGCATTGAATACTACAATAATCTCTTTAACTATTACGCAAGTCTTTCCGGTTCGTCGAGCTCGAGCGGCGATATCTATTCGCGGTTCGGAACGACCAAGGAGAAGATCTACAAGCAGGCTGCCGACAACGCACTTCAGCAGGTCAAGCAGGATCTTGTTGCGCTCTCCATCGCAAAGGTCGAGGGTATTACGGTATCCGATGATGAATATAATACCTATATATCCGAGCACTATTCGAAGCTTGGTTATTCCGACGAAAAGGCTATGACCAAGGCGGTAAGCCATGACAACATTGAGCGTTCGGCAATCCTTGAAAAGGTTATTGATCTTATAAACGACAACGCAAGCGAGAATTAAGGCGGAACAGCATTAATCTGTTATCTTGTGTCTTTGTCCGGGTCCGCTGCACATTGCGGCAGCGGACCCGGATTTGTGATTTGCAGGAATTAATCAAATGATTTGCGGCAGATGTATATCCTGTCGACGAAGGGAGAATGTGCACAGTGAGAAACGCATTTAACCGTTTTTTATATCGTCTGAGTATTTTTATGAATCAGCGGTACGGCATAGACAGACTTTTCGTTGTATTGGCTGTTCTTTATTTTGTGCTTGCCGTGCTCAATGCGGTGTTTGCTCAGAAGTGGCTGTATGTCATTCAGCTGCTTATACTGATATACGCCATGTTTCGCGTTCTATCAAAAAATACCGCTGCTCGCAGACGGGAAAATGATACCGTTATGAAGCTATGGGATACGGTCAAGCGCTTTTTCTGCCTGAACCGTGACCGCATACGCTATCGAAAGACGCACGTTTTCCGCCGTTGTCCCTCCTGTTCCGCACAGCTGAGGCTGCCGAGGCAGAGCGGGGATCATACCGTACGCTGTCCGCGCTGCGGAAACCGCTTTAACGTAAAAATAAAGTAATAACAAAAAATACAGTAAGATAAATCAATTCAGAAGATTTGAGGAAAAGGTAAAAAGAGATGAGAAAAGATACCGCTCCGATGACATATTGTGTAGGCAATACACATTTCGATCCCGTTTGGCTCTGGACATGGGATGAGGCGCTCTCGAGCATTCGCGCTACATTTCGCAGCGCGCTCGACCGTATGAACGAATATCCCGATTATACATATTCGTTCTGCACTCCCGCAACATTTGAGATGATTGAGAAGATAGACCCCGCGCTGTTTGAGGAGATACGCGAGCGCGTACGCGACGGAAGATGGGATCTGAGCGAGGGATGGTGGCTTCAGCCCGATTGCTGCTCGGCGCTCGGCGAGAGCTATGCGCGGCAGGGGCTGTACGGACAGAGATATCTTGAGGAAAAGTTCGGTAAGCGCACAAGCGTTATGTACAATATCGACTCATTCGGTCATCCCGATTTTATCCCTCAGTACCTGCGCGGCTGCGGCATCGAGAGCTATGTTTTCTCGCGTCCCGAGTCCTATCACCGCGAGCTACCCGATCCCCTCTTTCTTTGGAGCAGCGCGGACGGCAGCTCGGTAATGGCGTATCGCGGTGCCGATCTTTTTCAGCACACTCCTGAGGAGGTGCTCGCGACCGTAGAAAAGTATCAGACCGACCTTGACGAGAAAAAGACCGACCGCATGCTGTTCTACGGCGTTACCAATCACGGCGGCGCACCGACTAAGGCTATACTCTCCGCGCTCAGTGCAGAGATGGACAAGGGTAGGGCGCTACGCTTTTCATCTATGGAGGAATTCTTCGAGATACAGCGCGGAAAATATTCCAATGTTCCCGGCTCGAGATCTGAGGACGGACGCGAGCTGCCCGTTGTCACCGGCGGTATAAACACCCGCGACTGCGGCGTTTTTTCTAACTATCCCGAGGTAAAGCAGGACAATCGCCGCGCCGAGTACACCGCGCTTTCCGCAGAGCGTGCCGCAGTTATGGCATCGCTTTTCGGCGAGAGCTATCCGCTCGAGCAGTTGCGCGGAGTGTGGAGCGATATAATGTTCAATCAGTTTCACGATATTCTCGGCGGTGCGTCGATAATGCAGGCATACCGTGATGCACGTGATCTGCACGGCAGAGCGCTGCAGAGCAGCTCTGAGATAATGAATTTTGCGCTGCAGCAGATCACCCGCCGCATTGCGACCGGCGACGGGATATGGAATTTTGTATATTTCAATTTCAATGCAACGCCCTACGAGGGTACACTCGAGGCGGAGCTTCAGTGGTGCTGGGAGTATGATCTCTATCGCGGAGACATTACTGTCACGGACGACGACGGAAACGAGCTGCCGTGTCAGATCATTCTCGAGCGTTCGACCATCCCCGGGTTTCGTACGCGCGTTGTATTCAGCGGCACCGTTCCGCCTATGGGCTATGCTGTATATCATTTCAATCAGAAGGGCGGAGATGTTCGTCATAGCTGCGACGGAGATGCCGATGTCCTTGACGGCGGAATCCTTACCGTCAAGACTATGAATGAAAACGGAGGCGTTGAAATACGGGACAATCGCGATGGCTCCGTATATGCTATAACCCCCGAGGTCAGAGCCGACGACGGAGATGTATGGAGCTTTAATACCTGCGGCTTCGGCGATGCGCTTGAGCCGTTTACGCCTATTTCCGCTGCACGCACCGAGAGCGGCGATATCAAGAATGTTGTGCGCACACGCCTCGGTTTCTGCTCGTCAAAGATGGAGCAGCGCATTACCGTGTATCCCGGTAGAGATTACGTAGATATCGCGTACCGTGTTGATTGGGATGAGCCGCACACTGCGCTCAAATACCGAATAACAACGCCGTCTGCACCCGACAGGATCGTTGCAGGCGTACCCGGAGGTCTGTGCGAACGCGGCTTTGACGGCGAGGAGTATCCGCTGTCCGAGACGATAGAGCTCGGTGATATTACGGTCATGGCTGATTCGATATTTGCATACAATACCGACAAGGATACCGAAACTGCAGCTCTGACGCTGCTGCGAAATCCCGTTTGCGGCGACCTCCGGATGGATGATCCGCTTCGCGAGGATGAGGATTATCTCTATGTCGGGCGGGGAATTCACGAGGGCAAGCTGCGTGTTTGGCTTCGTCACGGCAGCGAGCTTTCGCGTACTGCTGCAGCCGACCGCTTTGCGCTTCCTCCGGTATGGGTATGCGAGGCGCACCATGACGGTGAGCTTTCCGGCGTCGGCTCGTTCCTCGCATATGAGGGCACAGGCGACGTTACCGTTGATGCAGTAAAGAAAGCCGAGGACGGCAGCGGCGACATTGTAATCCGTATTGCAAACCGAGGCTTTGCGCCGTGCGACGGCAGACTCACAAGTGCTTTTTCCGGCAGCTCGCTTGAGATATGCCTCGGCGCTCATGAGATCCGTACACTCCGTGTACCCGACACGCTCACGCTTGATGAGGCGCGCACGGTTTCGATGCTTGAGGAGTAAGGCGCGCGGCTTGTACGCGCGGCTGCATGGAGCGGCTGTGCGTACTGCCCGCATAACAGATAGATTATATCTTATTATCATTTTATCATTGAAAGGTTGGTAGCATGTCATATTTGATTGAGGCATTTAAGGTTATTTTTCTCGGCATAGTCGAGGGTATTACCGAGTGGCTGCCCATTTCCTCTACCGGACATATGCTGCTCGTGGATGAATTCATACATATGAATCAGAGCGAGGAGTTCAAAAAGGTATTCTTTGTTGTGATACAGCTCGGAGCTATCCTTGCGGTGGTGCTGCTGTTCTGGAAGAAGATGTGGCCGTTTCAGAGGCCGGATAAGGCGCAGGGAAAATCAATTCTCAAGACCGATATTTTCGTCACATGGCTCAAGGTGGTTGTAGCGTGCATTCCCGGAACGATAGCAACGCTTCTGTTCGGAGATTTCATCGACGAGCATCTCGAGACACCGGTCGTGATAGCGATAATGCTGATCTTCTATGGCGCGGCATTCATCATCATAGAGCAGATCAATAAGCACCGCACGCCGCGTGTCACAACGCTCGGAGGTATTACATTTCTTGATGCTTTCCTGATAGGATTGTTTCAGGTGCTTTCGATAATTCCCGGCACCTCCCGCTCCGGTGCGACTATCATAGGCGCGCTGATAATCGGCATATCGCGTGTGGCTGCGGCTGAGTTTACCTTTTTTCTTGCCGTGCCTGTAATGTTCGGTCTCAGCGGGCTTAAGCTCATTCAGTTCGGCTTTAATTTTACGCCGCTCGAGCTGACTATCTTGCTTCTCGGCAGCGCTGTGGCGTTTCTCGTGTCGCTGCTCGTCGTTCGTTTCCTGATGAACTATATCCGCCGTCATGACTTCAAGGTGTTCGGCTGGTATCGAATTATTCTCGGCGCGGTGATACTGCTGTATTTTCTTGTCTTAGCGCGCTGAGCGCATAAAGTCGTATATCCGAAAAGAATCAGCCTCTCGGGGCTGATTTTTGTTTTAAGCTATAATATAATGGGCATTGCGGGAAGGGAATACCCGTAACGCAAATATAAAAAGTGTGCTGCTAAAAAGCCCATTTTAACAGCACACTTCGTTTACCGGGGATAGGTAAAAGCTCGGATCAGGTGTTATTGCCTATCCGCGGCAGGGTGAAGAAGAGAATTCACCCACCGGGAATGCCATGCACTTGAATACCGAGCAGGGATCGCTGTCCTCGTTCGGGCAGCATTCCTTGTCGGGTACAGAATATTCACTCGCGGATACAATGCACTGGCACGGACGCTCGATGCGAACCACCGAGAAGAGACCGAGGGAGACAAGGAGGACCTTGCCGCCGTTCTCTGCATCGGTCAGCATGCTGCCGAGCGAGCGCGAAATTCCGTCCGGAATATCTTCGACACAGCAGCAGGTGCAGCGCGGACGTGCGCACTTTTCTTCAATTCGAGAATCGAGAACGACGGGTGCGGCGACCTCGCATACTGCCACGGGCTCCTTTGTGCTCGGTCTGATACCGCCCTCGGACGGGCAGTTGTTTGAACTGCCGATACCGCTGCGGAATATGCTTACATTGCCCTCACCGCCGTAGAGAATAACCTTTTTATCAACGACGGCAACGCCCTCGATCTCCTGCGGTCTGCCGGGGCACATACCCGCCTCTGCGGTGATTCGGATGTAAAAACGAATGAGAACACTGTAAAAGCCGCGGTTGAACTGTACCGGCTCTACGTCGATATCTGCGCCGGTGATGCATGCGTCCTTGACGCGTATGCTCGTGCTCCGCTCTATAATATCCTGACCGCAATCGGTGAGGTAAACGCGGGTATCAGCGTAGCAATCCTTGTCACGGCAACTGTCAAGAATTCTGTTGACATCCAGACCGTAGTTTTCTCTGCCGCGATCGGACATCGTATTTCTGCAATCTGCCATAAAACTAACCTCCGTTATATTGTTGTCGCATGGCGACAAGAGAACGAATTTACGTCTCCTTATATTTTATGCATCAGTTTGCTTTTTGATATTTCATCATCGGAGCTTAAAAATAAAAGCAGCACAGTTAACAATTACTTTACCGCCGAGACAAATTTTATACATTGTTATAACGGCACTTTTGTGATATAATTACTTTCAGCGATTGCAACAATGGCTCTGAATTGAGAGCATACTGCGGTATCCGTCGCCTTTAGCAAGCGGCATACACGATACATCGCTTGACAAAAGCAAATCTTTGCCTTATTATTCGGAGAAGTACTCAAGTGGTGAAGAGGCGCCCCTGCTAAGGGTGTAGGTCGTGTAAGCGGCGCGAGAGTTCAAATCTCTCCTTCTCCGCCAACGGGAACCCCTTGTAAATGCTGAAAAGACCAGTGTTTACCGGGGGTTTTGTTTTTTTGTTGTTATCTTTTTGACACATTAAAACACATATTTCTGCATGGTTCGGCAGTAAAAAGTGCAGTAAATTTTCGAGCAGATTTTCCTACCGTTTGGCTTGCCGTTGGAGCTCATCGCGAAAATAGCGAGGAATGTACAGAGCCTTTGCATCAACGTTCTCTCGTCGGTCAATGTAAAAGACCGTACATCGCTTGTCGAGGAAAGCATTTCACCCGAAAATATAAGCGATATCTGAATCTGTTACGCAAAAAAGAAGCCACCATGCTGTCAGTTGCTGGGGTCCAATTCCCCAAACAGCTTCAGCGGTTGATAGCTTCTACTCCTATTATACACAAATTCAATGAGAAAGTCAATAGTAATATTTCGACCAAATATTTCATCGGGAGGGTGCGGAGCATGGCTGAGCAGCAGGCGCTTATAGGTACATATTCGGAAAAGACCGTGCATGCGCTGCTGAAACAGTATTTTGAGCCGGACAGCCGCTATCATGAGGTGAAATACGCGGGCTATATAGCCGATATCAAGCATGATAACAGAATAGTCGAGATTCAGTCGACACAGCTCTATCGGCTGCGAAAGAAGCTCGCGGTATTCTGCCAAGAGTGTGAAGTGAATGTTGTTTATCCCGTTCCGAGGCGCAAACAAATTGTATGGATAGACAGCGAGACAGGTGAGGTAAGCAAGCCGCGTCTGTCGCCGAAAAAGGGAAGCGTGTACTCGATATTTCCCGAGCTTGCCGATCTGCACGAGCTGCTGCTATGCCCGTCGCTGAGCTTTACCGTAGTACTGCTTGATATTACGGAGTATCGCTATACATCGACCGAGAGCGAGAAATACCCGCACAGCATGCGCTTCGGTGCGCGCCGTGCCGATCGTCTGCCGACCGAGATAGTCACGCAATATACATTTTCCGGTCGCGAGTCATATATATCGCTTCTGCCGAGCGAGCTCGGCGAACAGTTCACTATATCCGAGCTTGCGGAGGCGGCGGGGATCACCTATCGCTTGGCGCAGAAAATGTGTGCCGTTCTCCGGACACTCGGTTATCTGCGCGGCTGCGGTAAGCGCGGCAGATGTATTCTGCTTGAACTGTCATAATTTGCTCGGTATATGTCGATACACAGCGGTCCGAACGAGAAGCCGAATTGCATACACATGCTATACTAATGAAAGAAAGCATATATTGAAAATAAGCGAGCACCCGAAAGTTAAGCCTCTTTCGGGTGCTCGCTGCGTTTTGTTTGCTTTTTAACTTACTATGTTATCGGTTCTATATTTTAGGTGTCAATCAAGTCCCTTGAATTTCTTGATCTGGAATTTCATCAGGTCGAGATAGAAGGTGCCGAATGCGACAGACGGCTCAATATCCTTGGAAACCTCGGCGGAGGGCTGCTCTCCGGTCAGCCACTCGTTCCACGAGACGATAAGCGCTATCCGTGCGCCGAGATCGTCGGCGCGCTGGAATGCGCGCTTAAATGTAGCGCCGTTCTCTCTGCCGACTGCCGGTATCGTGATGTTGTCGCCGCTTCCGTCCTGACGTGTTGCGGCGGAGATGGTCACGCACTCAACATATCCGTCGGCATCAACGGTGAACGACTGCGCACCGCGCTCCTCCCAGCTCCAAAAGCCGCCGGAAACAAGATTGTCGCGATCCTTCATCAGGCTGCGCTGCTGCGAAACATATCCGCTCATCCATCTTATCTCAAAGCGATCGTCATTCCAGAGCGAAGAGGGATTGCTTGTGTACAGATTAGGTGTCGCGCCGTAGCAGATGAGCAGCGGCTTGCCGTTGTAATAGTAGTACATGCTATTGTACTCGGGATTATTGATATAGGTATTGTATACCTGATCGACCTTGCGCTGATGGTCGCCGCTCGGGATGGTATCTCTGCCTGCATGTCCGGGACCGACGAAAATGCAGATCTTAGGTGCGTTCGGGATATCCTTCCATATCTCAAACAGTTTAGTGGTAGAGTCCTCTATCATCGACATGCCGTAGTTGTAGTTGTCCTCTGCATGGTAGGTGGTGTTGTTTGACCAGTCCACGAATACAAAGTCAACTCCTGCTGCGGCGAGCTGCTCACCGTGCAGACGGATGATGGACTCATCGTCGGAGCGATAGGTGCCGTAGAGCGGGGTGCTCCATGTACCGTAGCCCCAGCGCGACATATCGGAGTGCCATGTTGTATAGGCGATGCCTACCACACGCTCTGATTCGGGGACTTTTTTATACATTCCTACGCCGACCTGACTCGATTCGACATCGGAGGTGTCGGTAACTATCGTTCTGTATTTATTAAAGCTGTCGCGGAGCTTGTTGCGCTTTATCTCGGTGATAACGCGCTTTGCGGTATAATAGAATGTTATGCCGTTTTCGCTGTCGTGCTCGAGCCTGTAGCCGAGCTCGGAGGCGAGCTTGTCCGCTGCGACGAGCAGGCGGCCGTCCTCAGCCTCTGTTTTTATAACAGCTACCGATCTGCCTGAGGATATCACCGTTCCGGTGCGCTCGTTAAGCTGAAGGAATTTTTCGCCGTAGGAGAGCGTAACAACTCCGTTCTCGCGGGTGCAGCCGAGACCGAGTATCTTAGCGAGCATCTCGACATCTGCCATGAGCACGCCGTCTGTGATGCGTGATTTCGCAATTCCGTCAAATGCCTCGAGACCGACAAAGGCGTATTCATCGTTATCGCCTACGGCATAGAGCGGATTTGCGGCTGTGTACCCGAGCTCTGACTTGAGCGTGACATCTGAGAGGTTTATATCTGCTGCGATAGCCTTCATGAGAGCAACAAGATCTCTTGTGTCATAGCTTCCGTCGCCGTTAACATCAATATGGGCGCTGTCGGCAGCCATATCCTTCATCAGGCGTACAAGATCCTTGGTATCAATGCTTCCGTCTCCGTTTATATCGTAAGCATCGTTGCCGCCGTAAATGCTCAGAACAGTAGGCAGGGACAGCGCGATTGCCGATACTGCGGCGATAATGCGGTGGGGTATTCTTTTCATATATTTCTCCCGAAAATGGTTATTGTTTATTCGGAGCCATACGACTCCGTATATCAGTTTATATGTTATTTCGCCCGAGTTCAATTCTAAAATGTTAACATTGGATTAAAAAAAGAGCAGACGATGGGAACAGTATTCCTATCGTCTGTCTCATTATACATTTTTGCTTATGATTTCCGAAAATGCAAAATTATTCGAGGACGAGAATGTAGTCGTGTGTGGGCTGATCGCCGCGAATGTGAGTGAACTCGGTCGACGGGAACTTCTTAGACAGCTCCGCCGTAAGCTCCTCCGCCTCCGCGCGGTCGGTATCTGCACCGCTGAACAGCATTGCAAGATCGTGGCTCGAGGTATCAAGACACTCTGCGAGCTTGAGAAGTGCTTCGCGGCGCGTAGGCTCGGAGGAGTAGATAGTGTCGCGAGAGAAGCCGATATAATCGCCCTCTGTGACATCTACTCCCTTAAAGCTCGCATCTCTGCCCGCGCGGCTGACAAAACCGGTATCGACAGCGGAAATAGCCTCGCACAGTGCTGTCTTGAGTGCTTCGGAGTCCGGCTCGTCGGGGTCGACCATCGAGATGGCAACGCAGCCCTCGCCGACCGTCTTTGTCGGGATGATGACTATCTGTGCCTTGTCGTAAATAGATGCTGCCTGATTTGCGGTGAGGATAATATTGCTGTTATTCGGGAAAACGAGAATAACGTCTGCACTGAGGCTGTCAAAAGCACCGATAAAGTCCTCGGTAGACGGATTCATCGACTGACCTCCGGAGATCACCTTGTCTGCTCCGAGCTCGTAAAATGCGGAGATAAGCCCTTTTCCTGCCGCTACCGCGACTGTTGCATAGTGCTTGTGCGGTGCTGTGGGTACAGGCGCGCTCTCGGTCGCTGTGTTTTCGCTTGCCGCACTGTCAGCATCCGCCGACGGTGTTTCTGTCATTGTCTGCGTGTCGATTGACTTTTTCGCATCGGCATCGCGATTATGCTCTCCGTGCTCTTTTGAGGAATGCTGAAGGGTCATATTCTCGACCTTGAGTGTGAGAAATTCGCCGAAGCGCTGACCGTAATCGAGTACCTTACCGGGGGTGAGCGAATGTACATGGACCTTTACGATAGAGCCGTCGCGGAATGCAACGACCGAATCGCCGAGCTCCGACAGCCCGCGTATGAATTCGTCGATATCAAAGCTGTCGATATCCGTCTTTTTATGCTGCAGACGGAGCAGAAACTCGGTGCAGTAGCCGAACTTGAGCTCAGAGTCCTCGGTAAAGAGCGAGAGGTCGATGCGAGGCGCGCTCGATGCGGTAGCTGTTTCCGCAAGCTGTTTGCCGGTTCCCTCAAGTGCGGCGAGCATTCCGTCGAAGATGTAGACGAGGCCCGCTCCGCCGGAGTCGACCACGCCTGCCTCCTTTAGCACATCGAGCTGCTCCGGCGTATGCTCGAGCGAGCGGCGAAGCTCGGTATTGAAATCGCGGAAGTAGCTGTCAAGCGTGCTGTTTTCATCAATGCGGTCGCCTGCGAATTTTACGGCATCGCGGTAAACTGTAAGGATCGTACCCTCGACAGGCACGGGTACTGCGGAGTAGGACTCCTGAATGCCGCGCTCCATCGCAAGATGCAGAACGCGCACATCGGCGCTCGGCTTATCCTCGAGTCCTTTGGAGATTCCGCTGAATATGCGGGACAGAATAACTCCGGAGTTTCCGCGTGCGCCGAGAAGCATTCCGCGCGAAGCAACGGACGAAGCCTCGGACAGCGAATCCGAATCGCTGTCGCGCAGCATGCGTGCGCCGGACTCTATTGTCATAAACATATTATCCCCCGTATCGCCGTCGGGGATAGGGAATACGTTAAGGTCGTTTACTGCAGTCTTGTTCGACGAGAGGTTTGCCGCACCGGACACTATCATGTCGGCGAAGGTCGATCCGTCTATATAGTTCTTTTCCATCTTATCACCATACACCTTTACAGTTCATCAAATAACGATCTCCGCCCCTTATAGGTCGGGCTCGGTATCAATTGCGGCTGTCGGCGCGAATAATGAATTTTGCGCGGCACAACATCCGGAAAAAGCTGTTTCGAGCAGGAACACCGACCGGCGGTATCGCCGGGTCAAACATTTCCCACTCTTGCATATTATAATATATTTTGCTAAAAAAGAAAAGACCTAATATACGTCATTAGCAGACAGACTGCATATATGTGAGGAATAAGTAACACAATACACGAATAATGTATAATAAATCGCCCAAGAATATTCGACACCATACGACATTTATACGGTTGTTATTACAGCGGGTACCTATGTTTATTTGCCGCGGCGCTACCTCGAACAGCACAAAACGGTTTCGGGCTTTAAAACCTTGACAAGCCTGCCGCCGTGTGTTATCATTACATTGTATTCTATGTATATTTCAGTATGAGAAATTGTGCGTGGATCTATATGAATTGAAAAGGAGAATAAAGATATGGCAGAGAATAAAAAATGCTGCTGTGGCGGCAAAATGAAAGAGAACACCGAGAACGAAAAGAAGCCTGTGTCTGCCGACTATGCACGCGGAACGGTAGGCGAGGGAGAAAAGCAGACAGAGTCCTGGACCTGCAAGTTCTGCGGAATGGCTAATACCGGCGCGTTTTGCAGCGGCTGCGGTTCGCCTCGATAAGTTTTTTTCGGAGCGCGGAGTATATTCGTATCTTCATCGAGTGCCGCGCGGTCAAGTAAATTCTCAAATCAAAAAACAAAAACGGCATGGAGCGGTCGATACCGACTCCTGCCGTTTTTGCATAGTGCGCTCGTCATGCGATACAACATGGTGATGTGAGAGGTCGGCTGCTCAACTGATGGGTAGCCTCCTACTCGATTGAACATTATGCGGTAAGACTTATCTTGCGTCCTTGCCCCAGAAGAAGAGTGCGATAGTGCCGGGACCGGAATGGCTTCCGATTACCGTACCGATATCGAAGATATGTACCTTGCCGTTCATCTTATGGAAGTGTGCTTCAATGAGTGCGGCGAGTGCCTCTGCGTCCTCCTTGGCGTTTGACTGGCTTATAAAGCACTTTTCGGAGTAGTCGTCGCCGTCCTGACACATAGCGACCATCTTTTCAAAGGCAGCCTCCATCGTTTTTTGCTTGGTGCGAATCTTTTCCATGGGTATCAGCTTGCCCGCGTCGTCGACGTGGAGCAGGGGGCAGATCCCGAGCAGTCCGCCGATAAAGCCGGCGGGCTTGGATACGCGACCGCCTCTGATATAGAACTTAAGTGTCGTAGAATAGAACCAGTGATTAACGCGGAGCTTGTTCTCCTCGATCCACTTTGCCGTATCGTCGATACTCATGCCGCTGTCACGCAGGTCTGCCGCCTTGTCTACGAGCAGACCGTAGCCGGACGAGGCGCAGAGAGTGTCGATGATAATAAGCTTGCGTTCGGGATACTTCTTGCGCAGGTCTTCTGCGGCGAGGCGCGCGGAGTTGACCGTTCCTGAGATTCCGCTCGAGAGTGTCAGGTGAAGAATGTCGTTGCCCTCTGCAAGCATCTTGTCGAAATACTCGGTGTACTCGGTGACGTTTATCTGGCTTGTTCTTGTCATAATGTCGTCCTCGTCCATCATGCGATAAAACTCGGGGAACGACATGGTCTGACCCAGATCGTCGAGGTATTCCTTATCGTTGATAAAGTAGTGGAAGCATACGTATTTTATATCGCGGCTAAGCAGATATTCGAGGGACAGATCGGCAGTGGAACAGCAGCTTAAAATAAAATTGCTCATTGTTTCTCCTTATCGCGGCGGAAAGTCCGCCTGATTTTTTCCGTCAGCGACCGGCGCTGAGCTATTAGTAAAGTAATTTTTGCGTGCGGCAGCTGTTTTGCGTCGCAAGCATATCTACTTTACTATATTATCATAACACGAATTAACCGCAAAATCAAGTATATTTATTTTACGGACGGTATTTATTTTCCGTACCGCCGCGAGTTGCTGGAAGCGCCTTTCCTTTTTATGCTTGCCGGGGTACAATATATGCAAAAAAACATCGGGAGAATAATAACACTATGCAATAATATCGCAAAAGCAGAAAAGCTCTGTCTCCGCGATCAGGTGAAAATTTACCGTCGACGCAAGGCGGTTATCCTCACCGAGGGCAAGAGACTTAGCACTCCGAGGGACATTCCGTACGCAGTACATGGTGAAGGACGATATAAAATGCAGTTGATCGTATCGTTCTGATGGATAGGCTGAAAATGCAGCAGCTTAATAAAGAGCAGAGCTGCCGTGACCGATCTCACGGCGGCTCTGCTGTTTTAGCTTTGCATGTGTGACAGCCGGCGATCCTTTGCCGGCGATAGGGATAAATTGTTTTCAGAAAGGTAGGGCGGTATTTTCTCTTCTCAGAACGCCACGCGCTTTACGAGCGCGACGATGCAGAGAATGAGTGCGAGCGGGACGTATATATAACGTCCGACGGCGTACCACAGCTTACCGCGCTTATGGTCGCTGCCGGTATTTACCGCGTCGAGCAGCTCGTTCTTTTTCATTACATAGAACCATGAGATCGCGCCGAGGGTCGCTCCGATGGGAATGATGTAGATAGATACAAGATCCATCCACGGTCCCCATTTTGATATCGTCTCCATGCCGATACCGGCGCCGAGACAGATAACGCAGAGTATGCCGAGCACGACCCAGCGATTGAGGCGCGGAAAGCGGTCGAGCAGCGACTCGGCGACAGCCTCGAACATATTCTGCAGCGAGCTGACCCCCGCGAATATCATGGCTGCATACAGAATAATAGCGAACAGTCTGCCGAGCGGGATATCCTGAAGAATATTAGGCAGCGTGACAAAGAGCAGGGACGGACCCGCGCCTACGTCAAGTCCGTAGGAGAAGCAGGCGGGGATTATTACGAGTGATGCGACGAGCGCCGCAATAGTATCGAATATCGCGGTGTGGCGCGCCACTCCGACGACATCCTCGTTTTTTGACAGATACGCGCCGTATACGATCATACCGCTGCCTGTTACGGAGAGTGAGAAGAATGCCTGCCCCATCGCCCATATCCATACCATCGGATCCTTCAGCGCCTCCCAGTTCGGCGTGAGCATGAAGCGGTAGCCCTCTCCGGAGCCGGGCAGGAACGCCACGCGCACCGCAAGGATGAGAAAGATAACGAAGAAGAGCGGCATCATTATTTTATTTGTCTTTTCGATGCTGTGAGCGCCGAGTGATAGTGTGAGCAGCGTTCCGACGACAACAATAATATGATACGGTACAACCGAGAAAGCACTGCCCGAGAAGGATGAGAACCACACCTCGGTATCGGTAGACATGAGCGTGCCGGTCACCGAATCGACAAGTGCCTTGAGAACATAGCTGATGATAACGGCATAGCCGATGGCGATGCACATCGAGCCTGCGAGCGGAAGCCAACCGACAAAGCCGCCTGCGCGTCCTGCGGTCTTTCCGCGTGTCTGCCATGCGCCTCTGTATGCGCCGAGCGTGCCTGTGCCCATTTTGCGTCCGATGGCGAACTCCGCGGGAAGCGCTACATAGCTGAATATCACGACGAAAAGAAGATATATCAGGAGAAAAGCTCCTCCGCCGTTGCTGCCGAGCTTACTCGGAAAGCCCCAGACATTTGCCATACCGACCGCAGAGCCGACCGATGCAAGTATAAAGCCCCATCGGCTTGCGAAGCTCTTAGTGTTTTTGTTGTGTTTCATTTTTACCTCACGGTTGATGATTTTCGGTCTGTGCGGCATAGCGGAGCTGCATCAGACAAAATAATGCACTCCGAGTATTATACCGCAAAAAAACAAAAATGTCAACAAATTATGCAATATTTAAAATGCATTATATTATGTTTTGTAACAATATATGAATATAATCCCACGCAAGCCCAAGCTCGGCGGCAAGGCGATGCAGCTTATGCGTGTACCCGTTTGCGGATGCACTTTTCTCAAAGCATAAAACATCACCCCGCCGCAGTCCTTTGTGCTGCGAAGGGGTGATATCGCTGTAACGAGATTATATAGCCATTCTTCGTTATCTTTCTTAACCTTGCGGTGCGATCTTCAGCGGCGGTTATCGCGTCTGCCGAACAGTGTCAGCACCTGAACGAGGAAGCGCAGAAAATAGACGAGCGAGGTGAGCAGCGAAGCAAGATAGGTCATTGCCGCTGCCGAGAGCACCTTTGATGCCCCGGGAATCTCGTCCTCCGCAAGGATACCGGACTCAAGCAGCATCTCCTTTGCGCGCCTGCTTGCATCCAGCTCGACCGGCAAGGTAACGAGCGCAAATAGAAAAGAGCCGCCGTAGAGGATAACTCCTATAAGGGCGATGTGAAAGCCGAGATCGGGATCTGCATTTGCTGCAAGTCCGTCGAGAAGCAGACCGATCAGCACGAGAGGAAACGAGAGACGTGAGCCGATGTTGACCACCGGTACGAGTGCGGTGCGTATGCGGTACAGACCGTAACCGGTCTGCTTCTGCATAACGTGACCGATCTCATGCGCCGCGACAGCGACCGATGCCACCGAGCGTCCGTCGTAGGTACTCTCCGAGAGATTGACGCTTCCGCGCGTCGGATTATAATGGTCTGTCAGACTGCCGCCTATTCTGCCGACAGAAATTCCGCTCACGCCGCCATAGCGCAGCAGGCGATTTGCGGTATCACAGCCGCTCAGACCCGAGCGGATCGGCCGGCGTGAGTATTTTGAATAAGCAGAGCGCACCTTACCGCTTGCAATTGCGGAAATGAGCATGCAGAGCAGTATCGCTATCAAAAAAATAAAATAATCGCTTGAGTATAGCATAGTATCTTTCCTCCCGTAAAGATGTCGAGCGGATATTTCGACCGATGCTTTTATCGGTCGAAGTTTTTGCGTACAAAGGCAGCTGTAATCGCCTCAATGCCGAAGAGTATCAGGTATACGGCAACAACATATCCGAGCGCGTGCAGGGTTATAAATGAGAATGCCGGGCTGAGCAGCATCAGCATGCCGAGGACGAGCCCGAGTATGTCCGATGTCAGCGACATTACATAGTAGAACGGACCGCCCATCATACGCATCAGCGGCGTATGCGTTAGTCCCGAGATGCTGTGCGCGATAAACCAGATGGGGAGAAGCACGGTCAGCGCCCATTTTCCGACGCTTGGGTTTGCGAGCAGCATAAAGCCGCACATAACGCTGAGTATGCCGGATATCAGCGAGACCATGGGTCCGAATCCGGTAAAGCGCGAGATATGGGCGTAGATCACTATATCGCATATGCCCATGATGACTGCGAACACACCGTATATCACCACAGCGCCGGTCAGCATACCGTCCGGTCGCAGCAGAGTGTATATTCCGAGAGCGATCATCAGTATTCCGCCGATAAGCTCGATCCACACGAAGCCTGTTTTTTTCTTCATATCAGTAACCTTGACCTTCGCCGCGCGAAGGATTTTTCCTTTCCTGCGAATTTGCCGTAAGACCGCCCGGCGCATGATGCGGAGCGGCATTGTCGTCCGAAGTTCGTTTATCTGCCATAGCTCAGATGTATCTTGTCATAGCTCAGACGGATGCCGTGCCGTCGGGCGCCGGTGTATCTGCGGCGGCTTCCGATCTTTTGGAGTCGGCAACTATCGACATGAATTCCTCACCGGTTATGGTCTCCTTTTCATACAGATACGCGGCAAGGCGGTCGAGCAGTCTGCGATTCTCACCGAGCAGTTTACGCGCCTTTTCGTGCTGCTCGCGGATAGTCTTGACTACGCGCTCGTCGATACCCTTTTGTGTGTCCGCCGAGCAGGCAAGGGAGGTGTCGCCTCCGAGGTACTGATTGCTTACCGTCTCCATCGCCACCATGTCAAAATCGTCACACATACCGTATCTGGTTATCATAGCGCGGGCTATCTTGGTCGCCTGCTCTATATCGTTCGAGGCACCGGTGGTTATCTGTCCGAATACGATCTCCTCGGCGGCTCTGCCTCCGGTGAGCGTAGCTATCTTGTTTTCGAGCTCCTCTTTGGTCATCAGCACCTTGTCGTTCTGCTCTACCTGCATGGTGTAGCCGAGCGCGCCGGAGGTGCGCGGAATGATTGTTATTTTCTGAACGGGAGCGGAGTCGGTCTGGAGCGCGGCAACGAGTGCATGACCTATCTCGTGATAGGCTACGACCTTTTTCTCACCGTCGGTCATTATGGCATTTTTCTTCTGATAGCCGGCGATAACGACCTCGATGCTTTCCTCAAGATCAGCCTGACATACGGTGGTACGGTTATTGCGGACCGCACGGAGCGCTGCCTCGTTTATAATGTTGGCAAGCTCTGCGCCCGATGTGCCAGCAGCCATGCGTGCAATAACGTGAAAATCAACATCCGGGGCGGTCTTTATCTTCTTTGCGTGAACGCGGAGGATAGCCTCGCGTCCGGCAAGGTCGGGCAGCTCGACGGGTACGCGGCGGTCAAAGCGTCCGGGACGCGTAAGCGCGGGATCGAGCGACTCGGGACGGTTGGTCGCGGCGAGAATGATAACGCCGTTGTTGCCGCCGAAGCCGTCCATCTCGGTCAGCAGCTGGTTGAGTGTCTGCTCGCGCTCGTCGTTTCCGCCTATCTGACCGTCGCGCTTTTTTCCTATTGCGTCTATCTCGTCGATAAATACAATGCAGGGCGCTTTTTCCTTTGCCTGACGGAACAGATCGCGTACCTTCGATGCGCCCATTCCGACGAACATTTCGACAAATTCCGATCCGGACATCGAGAAGAAAGGTACACCCGCCTCGCCTGCGACCGCCTTTGCGAGCATGGTCTTACCGGTACCGGGAGGGCCTACGAGCAGTACGCCCTTAGGCATTGACGCGCCAACGTCGGTATATTTCTGCGGATTGTGCAGATAGTCAACTATCTCGGCAAGGTTTTCCTTTGCCTCATCCTCGCCCGCAACATCCGAGAAGCGTATGCCGTCGCTCGACGGTACATATACCTTTGCGCTGCTCTTGCCCATTCCGAAAGCCATCGCATTCGGTCCGCCCGCCTGATTCATCATCTTTTTAGCCATATATTGACCGAGCATTGTGAATATGATTACAGGCAGAACAAAGGTCAGCAGAAAGCTGAGCAGGGGCGAGGCCTGCTGCTGTATATTACGCGTGAATTCTGCGCCGCATTCGTACAGACGCTCGGTGAGCGTCGGGTCGTTCATCTCGCCGGTCTTGTATATTTGTGCCTCATCCTTGTCGGTGAATACTATCTCGGAGTCGTCTATTTCGACTCTGCCGATATTCTTCTCCTCTATCATCTTCATAAAGGTGCCGTAGTCGACCTCCTGTACCTTTGCGTTCATCAGCAGGGGAGAAACGACCGTATTGAAGATCAGTATTATAAGCAGTACTATTCCGTAATAGTATATCAGCGGTTTTTTCGGTGATTTTACTTCTTTCATTATCGCTCAGCTCCTTTTTTTGTGCCTTTGCGGCGCTTGATAAATATATAATGCGGCTCCTATTGACTGCCGTAACGTGCGCCGGGAATCATAGTATCGGCGCAGTCTGTCCGAATATCATCTCTGTATATTCGAATATCGGTTCTGACTATCCGAATGTGTGTGGCAATTTTTCGGGCGCTTATGCCTATGCGGCAAATCTGCTGCGAGTCAGATGGTCTCCGCTGCGGGAAGCGCGTCGGTATCGAGCGCCGGTGTTCCGCCGTCGAGCGACCTGCGAAGCATCAGCTCTACCTCGGCTCCGATATCGCGCGCCTGCATTTCCGCCACGCGTTCGGCGGGGATGATGCCCGCTATGTTAAGGTAAACGTCGGTGCGCCTGCGAAGAACATTTTTGTGTATCTGTTCTGTGCCGCGTATTGCCATTACCGCGATTGGCGCTCCGGCTTTCTGCGCTATTCTGAACATACCGCAGTGAAACGGCAGAAGTTCTCCGCTCTTGCTCCGTGTTCCCTCCGGGTAAACGCCGACAGAGACCTCTCCGTTGCCGAGCAGCTGCTCCGCCTTGCGCATCGTCTCCACCGATCTTTTCGGGCTTGAGCGGTCTATCGAGAGAAAGCAGCATTTGCGTATAAAGCGGCCGAAGAACGGTATTCGGAAGTTGCCCTCCTTTGATATGAATGCTATCTCCCATTGCGGCAGCACCGTCCACTGAATGATGGGGTCAAAGTTCGAGCGGTGGTTTCCGACGAAAAGCAGCCGCCCGTTCTGCGGCAGCAGCTCGGTGCCGCTGACATGCACATGCACCCGCAAGAACCATAGGGCGAATGCAGACGAGCGGCAGAGCAGCGCACGATAGAAGCGGCTGTTGTGAATGTATTCTTTTTTTGTGACAAAGAGGGCGCACACCGCAAGAAACAGCAGGCACACGCAGAATACCCCGAACAAAGCAAGCAGCAGTGCAAGCAGTAACTCCGGCATTAGCATACCGCATCACCTCCGACAATGCAGGGAACGGGCGACGTTACGGAATACCACGTTACACCCGGAACAGTCTCGCCGTCTATCTGCAGCGGCGTGGGACGGTCGAACTCTACCCGTATAGTATTTCCTTTAAATATACTGACATACTTCTTGTGCTTTACGTGCTTTCCCTTGAATACAGACGGGAATATAGTCAGCGCGTGCAGGCGGCTGAGACCGTGAATGACGGCGAGCGATACCGCACCGTGCGAATCGAGGCGATCCTGCTCCGGCGCTGCCATTATACCGCCGCCGTAATAGCGTCCGTTCATTACCGGGGCGAGCCATACGCGCTTGTAGCTGTGGCTCTTTCCGTCTACGGTAACGGTCGCATTCCTCGGACGGAAGCGGCGGAGCAGCCCGCCGAGCGCAATTTTCGCATAGCTTATGTTGTGATGCCGTCCCTGAGCTCGGTTATCGCGCCGAACATTGTCTGCCGTTTCGCTGCAATAGCCGTCAAGCCCGAAGCCGACATTGTTAACGAACAATCTGCTCTCTCCGCCAAGTGTTACTTCGGGCAGCCGACAGAGATATCTGTTTATCGGCAGCGGGCGGACCTCGCCGAGATCGCGGGCAAAGTCATTGCCCGTTCCGGTCGGCAGATAGTATATTTTGTTTCGTATCGGCAGTCCCTTTATGCCGTTGGCAAAGAGGCTCAGCGTGCCGTCGCCGCCGCAGAGAACTACTGCTGCATCCTCCTCGAGTCCGCTGAAAAAAGTGCGGAAGCTCGATATTCTGCATATATTTATCGGTACGGTATCCTTCCCTTGCTCGCGCAGAGTGTGCAGGGTAGGGTCGGTATCGGTTGAACCCGCATGCGGATTATATAGTATGTATGTTACCGCCACGGCGGTCTCCTTTCTTCGTTTGCGGACGGGTGTGATCTACAACACTCAGCGCGAGCCGAGTGCGAATTTTGATTCCGTGCCCGCAACAAGCCGCTTGAAGTTTTCCTTATGACGAAGCGCAATAAACAGAACCGTCGCCGCCTCGATGAGCACCGTAGGCCGGGCTGCACCGAACAGCGCAAGCAGTATGGGGCAGCAGAGCATAGCCGTTACGGTGGAGAGGGACATGTACTTTGTCGTGAAAAGCAGCACGATCATGATGAGAGTTGCGATGAGTCCTACGCGCCAGTCGATGACATAGACAGTTGACAGACCGACGAGAAAGCCCTTGCCGCCCTTAAAGCCGTACCATATCGGAAAGGCGTGACCGAGTACGGCGATAAATCCTGTATAGGCTGCGCCGAGCTGCCAAAGTCCGAGCGTGCGCTCGAAGAGTGAAGCAAAAACGCTCACGACAACGGCAGCCTTGCACAGATCGAGCACAAGCACGACCCACGCAAGTCGCATACCGAAGCTGCGCTTGAAGTTTGTAAATCCTGCATTTCCGCTTCCGTACTCGCGTATATCCTTTTTGTACACTGCACGGGAAAGGGTTATGGCGGGATTCCATCCTGCGATAAGATATGCACATATCGCGGCGGAGATGTAGAGCAGATAATTCATTGCAAGTACCGTATCTCGCGGCGGGCAAGCCATGGAGGCACACAGCGGCGAGAATTCCCTTTATACAGTTATTGTTTTATGTATATATTGTTATTCGAGAATGATGATATAGTCGTATATCGGCTGACCGCCGTAAAGCAGATAGACCTCGGTATTCGGGTAATGAGAGTTGATATAGCTTTCAAGCTCCGAAGCCTCCTCTGCAGATGCATCGGCACTGCGTAGGATGATGCAGACATCGTAGCCTCCGAGACCGAGCTTGTCCGCAGTCTTGCACGCAGCATCGAGCCGCGAATCGGAATCGGCAATAATGTCCTTGCCGACAAAGCCGATGTATTCCCCCGCCTTTACCTCTCCGGAGTCGCGTATACTGCGCGATATCCCGGCGGTAACCACGCCGCCGAGCGCATCACAAAGCTCCGACTCTATCGTATCGGCATCGCCCGACTCGTCCGAGAACATGGAGATAGCCGCATAGCCCTCTCCGATGGTCGTGCACTCGATAACGCGTATGTCGGCATCGGTGTACAGCTCAGCCGCCTGCTTTGCCGCGAGGATGATGTTTCCGTTGTTCGGCAGGACGAATACCGTTTGCGCCGAGACCTCGCGGAATGCGTCGATAAAGTCGCGTGCCGACGGGTTCATACTTTGACCGCCGTCAATGACTATATCTGCACCGCGCTCGGAAAACAGCTGCTTTACGCCCTCGCCGGAGGCAACGACCACGATGCCGAACTGTTTTTTCGGTGCCGCTTCGGTCGTTTTTGTATCAACCGCATCGGCGGACGGTGCAGACTCGGCATCGTTATCGTTATAATCTGTGTTCTCGCCTATACCGAGCATGCTGCTGTTGTGCTGAAGCGACATATTCTCGATCTTGACCTTGAGAAATTCGCCGTAGCGCTGACAGAAGGCGAGCACGCGGTCGGGGGTCTTGGTGTGTATATGCAGCTTGACAATGCTACCGGTCTTGAAGGCGACAACACTGTCTCCGATACCGCTCAGCCACTCGGTGAGCGACTCGACACGGAGCGTCTCGGGATCGGTCTTGCTTCGCTGTAGGCGCAGCAGCAGCTCGGTGCAGTAGCCGTACTCAAGCTTGCTGTTTTCGTCGAAGCTGTCGAGATCCGGCTCGGCGGCGGACGGTGCAGCGTCCTGCCAAGAGGTATCGACTGTCTCCTCCGAGCTGCTGTCCGAGAGCAGTGCATCGAGCATTCCCTCCGCTATGTATATCAGTCCCGCGCCGCCGGAGTCAACGACTCCCGCGCGCTTTAGGACCGGCAGCATATCAGGTGTGCGCTCGAGTGTTCTTTTAGCCTCGGAGATAAAGTCGCGCAGCAGCTCTACTGGCAAACTCGGGGCTTTTCCGGCTACATAGTCGGTCGCACAGCGCATAACGGTGAGCATCGTGCCCTCCGTCGGCTGCATTACTGCGTCGTATGCGGTTCTTGTCCCGCTTTGCATCGCACGGATGATAAGCTCCGCATCGGCTGTCTCCGCTCCGTCAAGAGCACGCGCCATTCCCTCGAATATCTGTGAGAGAATAACACCTGAGTTACCTCTTGCGCTCAGCAGCATTCCGTCCGATATACGTCTCGAAAGCTTTCCGATGCTTCCGCTCTCGGTGCTTGCGATGCTGTCCGCTCCGCCGGAGGCTGTCTGCAGCATATTGCTGCCGGTGTCGCCGTCCGGAATTGGGAATACGTTGAGATCGTTTACCTCCTGAGCGTGTGTGCGCAGACGGGCAGTGCCTTCGCGTACCATACGCGCGAGCAGTGCTCCGTCGATCTCGGATATATGCTCAAGTGTCGCCGTAGCTGTCGCCATTTCTCTTATTTCTCCTCCGCAGAAAATGTTACGGGCTTACCGAACGCCCAGATACCGAAGGCATCCGGTCCGATGGAAGCGCCGATGATAGGTCCGATAAAGCCTACCGCAATATCGCGGCAGCCGATCTCAGTGCGTATCATTTCCTTGAGCTCCTCGACCTCCGCAGCGCTGCAATCGGCATGTGCAAGGTATACGGTCTGATCCTCGGGGTCGATTATATTCTCCTTGAGCTGAGCAACGAGCTCATGCAGCGATGCTTGTCTGCCCTTTATCTTCTTGATAGGAGTCTGTGTGCCGTTTACATCTGAGATGAGTATCGGCTTTACGCCCATCAGATTGCCGAAAAATGCGGCGGAGGCGGTAACTCTGCCCGACTTCTTCAGATGCTCGAGCGTATGAACGGTGACGAACTGCTGCACTGTCTTGCGTATCTCGAGAATGCGGGCATTTATCTCCGCTGCGGTCTTGCCGTCCCCGGCGAGCTTGGCAGCTTCGACAGCAAGTGCGCCCTCACCCATGGAGGCGTTGAGCGAGTCGATGCAAAATATCTGTGCGTCGGGGTAGTCGGCAAGCAGCTTCTTTGCGGTAACATAGCCGGTATTTACAGAGCCGCTCTGCTTGGACGAGCATGCAATATAAACGATATCGCAGCCCTCGGAGAGGTACCGGCTGAATATGCGGTTGAACTCATCGACAGAGACCTGTGCGGTGGTGATCCTCTTGCCGCCGCGGATGGTGTCGTAGAACTTATGAACATCGTCAGCACCCCATGTCAGGATAGCGGGGGACTCTACGCCATCCTCGACTGTCGTCATCTTTGCATAGTCGATGTCGTATCGCTCGAGCAGCTCTGCGGTAAGATCGGAGCAGGAATCGGTGATTATCTTGACTTTTCTCATAATAGTATCTCCTCGTTAACTTGTGGCGTGCATTATAGCGCGTGATGAATTTACTGTGTGCGGAGTGTTTCCGCTGCGGCAATAAAATTTAAATGTAAAATGCTTTCTCCCTGCACATGAAGAGTCTGCCTTTTTAGTCGCAAAGCATGCCGATTCAACATTTTACAGCTAAGTATATTCGTTCAATATAAACTGAAACGAAACTTTTCGACATTTTTACTCATTTTTTTAAAAAACGAATCTCTGCCTCCCCGACTTGACACAGCTGTCGCGATAGGGTAAAATACGTATGTAAATATTATCGGATATTATATGTATTCGAAGTTATCCGAAGCATTGGCATATCTATTATTCGCCTATTATTGACAGGGAGGGCAAACATGTTTCATATACTCGTAGCGGACGACGATAAGCATACGCGAATGCTGCTGCGCGCTGTGCTCGAGAGCGAGAATTATACCGTTTCGACCGCTGAGAACGGCGAACAGGCTCTCGAGCTGCTCGATCGCGAGCATATCGACCTTGTCATTCTCGATGTGATGATGCCGGAAATGGACGGCTATGAGTTTACGCGCATAGTCAGACAGACGGACAGCACGCTGCCGATACTTATGGTAACGGCAAAGCACCTGCCGGAAGATGAAAAAAAAGGCTTTTTGGTCGGAACGGACGATTACATTACCAAGCCGATAGACGAGGAAAAACTGCTGCTGCGTATTAAGGCTCTGCTGCGCCGCGCTCGGATAGTGAGTGAGCAGAGGATAGTGATAGGCGAAGTTATCCTTGACTATAATTCCTTTACCGTCACTCGCGGAGATGAGGTGCAGGTGCTGCCGCAGAAGGAGTTTATGCTGCTGTACAAGCTGCTCTCGTATCCCGGACAGATATTTACCCGCATTCAGCTCATGGACGAGATATGGGGCACCGACAGCGAGACGGGATGGGAGACCGTGACCGTTCATGTCGGCAGACTGCGCAAACGCTTCGAGGGGTGGAATGAATTCGAGATAGTCGCAGTACGCGGACTCGGCTATAAGGCGGTGAAACAGGTATGAAGAAGAAAAAGACCGCGCGCAAGGGCAGACTTGCGCTTACACTCTCGCTCTCGGTTTTCGTTTTCATAATCAATACCGTTGCGCTGCTGTTCGCGATAGTGCTCGTATACTGTCTTACCCGCCTCGGCGCAATCGACATGTCGTCGGGACAAATGGGGCTGTCTGCCGTACTCACGGTGATATCGCTTACGAGTCTTGTAATAGGCTTTTTGCTTACCGTCTTTACGAGCAAGATACCGCTGCGCCCGGTGAACAGTCTTGTCGATCAGCTCAATCGTCTCTCGGAGGGAGATTTCGGCGCCCGGCTGCATTTCGGCAGAACGGCGAGCAGTCACCCGACCTTTCAACAGATAGAGACGAGCTTTAATCGCGCCGCAGAGGAGCTTGAGCATACCGAGATGCTGCGCAGCGACTTTATCAACAATTTTTCGCACGAATTCAAAACGCCCATCGTCTCGATAGCAGGCTTTGCAAAGCTGCTGCGGCGCGGTAACCTGACCGAGGAGCAGCGCGCCGAATATCTCTCGGTAATAGAGGAGGAATCGCTGCGGCTCTCCGCGCTCGCAAATAATGTTCTCAGCCTTACGCGCGTAGAAAATCAAACCATACTTACCGATATATCCGAATTTAATCTCTCGGAGCAGATACGCGGCGCTGTTCTGCTGCTTGCCGATAAATGGACGGCTAAGGATCTGAATATTGATCTCGGCTTCGACGAGTGCCTTGTTCGTGCAAATTATGAGCTGCTGAAGCAGGTGTGGATAAACCTGCTCGACAATGCGGTCAAGTTTTCACCTCAGAACGGCACTGTAACGGTAGAGATGACCGAGACGGATCGGTCGGTGACGGTTACGGTTACAAACAGCGGACGCGATATTCCTCCGGAGAGCCTTGCGCATATCTTCAATAAGTTTTATCAGGCGGATGAATCGCACTCCTCCGAGGGCAACGGCATAGGACTCGCAATAGTCAAGCGCGTGTGCGAGCTGCACGGAGGCAGCGTCGATGCATGCAGCGACGGCGGCTTAACGACATTTACGGTAACGCTTCCGCGCAATTCCTATGCGCAGTAAATCGCGCCGAATCGACGATTGAATCTTAGTGTATTTACTTATTATATTTCATGAATGGATGTTTGAAAAGCAAAAGAAAGCACAAAGGAGTACCGACGTCGGTACATACTTTGTGCTTTTGATTATTTATTTGTTTAACAATTGATTATTTGCTTACTCAGCCGTGAATAACGAAATTCCGCTGCGCTCGGCAGCGCCCGATTATCGCTCCATCAAAATAACATATTCGAGCATAGAGTCGCATAGCTTGCGCGGCGATACGCCGTCGCGCGTCAGAAAGACTTCTCCTCTGCCGTTCTGCCATGCCGCTATGCCGTCCTGCTCGAATATCTCTACGGCATACATTCCGTCCGTAATTCCGGGGTGACGGCTGCGCCAGAGCGCTGTCGTCTCCGCAACGGTGTTTATTCCGGTGAATATATGCCCGTCGGCGCATGCGGCTCCGCATTCAAGCAGATATTCGCGGTAATCTTCTGCAAAGGTCAGACCGAGCGCCTTTTCAGCTGCCTCTACCGCAGCATCCTCCGCGCCGTCCTCGCCGCTGTAATCGGAGTACTTTCTTATTTTCTCAATAAATTCGTTCATATAGCCTCATGAAATATCAAAAAAACGGTATCGGCGCGGAGGGATACACCTGCCGCGCCGAAGTGTATTTATAATGGCATTGACCGTTGTCGCTGTGCCGAATGCGATTTATCGGTCGTGTACGGTGCGGAGAAAACGAATTTCGCTCAGAATGCAATCTTCTCCTCGATATACTCTCGCAGTCCCGCGATCGGAATGCGAACCTGCTCCATTGTATCGCGGTCACGCACGGTCACGCAGCCGTCCTCGACGGAATCAAAGTCGTAGGTGATGCAGAACGGAGTACCGATCTCATCCTCACGGCGATAGCGCTTGCCGATAGAGCCGGCATCGTCGTAATCGACCATGAAGTACTCGGAAAGCTCGGTATAGATCTTGCCTGCGCCCTCGGCGAGCTTTTTCGAGAGAGGAAGAACAGCAGCCTTGTAGGGCGCAAGTGCGGGATGGAAATGCAGCACGACGCGGGTATCGTTCTTTTCTGCGTCGATGACCTCCTCGTCGTAAGCGTCGACAAGGAACGCGAGAAAGGAGCGCTCTACGCCGAGTGACGGCTCGATAACGTAGGGGATATATCTGTCGCTTGTCTCGGGATCGAAGTAGGACAGATCCTTGCCGGAGGTATTCTGATGCTGAGTGAGGTCATAATCTGTACGGTCCGCAACGCCCCACAGCTCTCCCCAGCCGAACGGGAACATAAATTCAAAGTCGGTAGTAGCCTTGGAGTAGAAGCAGAGCTCCTCGGGCGAATGGTCACGCAGGCGGAGGTTCTCCTCGCGCATACCGAGCGAGAGCAGCCAATTGCGGCAGAAGCTGCGCCAGTACTCGAACCACTCGAGATCGGTACCGGGCTTGCAGAAGAACTCAAGCTCCATCTGCTCAAATTCACGGACGCGGAAGATAAAGTTACCGGGAGTTATCTCGTTACGGAATGACTTACCTATCTGACCGATACCGAACGGGACCTTCTTTCGCGTCGTTCTCTGAACACTCGGGAAGTTTACGAATATCCCCTGAGCGGTCTCGGGACGTAGGTATACGGTGTTTTTTGCATCTTCCGTAACGCCCTGAAATGTCTTGAACATCAGATTGAACTGTCGAATGTCGGTAAAGTTATGCTTGCCGCAGGAGGGACACGGGATATTATTCTCCTCGATGTAGTCCTTCATCTCAGCCTGAGTAAAGGCGTCGATAGGCTTGTCGAGCTCCTTGCCGTTCTCTGTGTTCCAGTCCTCGATGAGCTTGTCTGCGCGGAAGCGCTCCTTGCACTCGCGGCAGTCCATGAGCGGATCGGAGAAGCCGCCGAGGTGTCCGGAAGCGACCCATGTCTGCGGATTCATAAGTATAGCCGCATCAAGCCCGACATTGTAGGGATTCTGCTGAACGAACTTCTTCCACCATGCACGCTTGATATTATTTTTAAGCTCTGCGCCGAGAGGACCGTAATCCCATGTGTTTGCAAGTCCGCCGTAGATCTCACTGCCGGGAAAAACAAAGCCTCTGTTCTTCGACAGTGCAACGATTTTATCCATGGTCTTTTCGGTGTTCTTCATTCTGCTCATTTTACATTTGCTCCTATATATTATTTGTTTTCTGAATTATCTGTATTTTCTAAGCGACTCTATCGCATCGGTGTAGGACGGTACAAAGTAGTAGGTGCTGTTCTCCGATTTTGTTACGCCGGGGTAGGAGATATTTACTTTTTCGAACTTCGGATAAGAGAAGAGCAGCTCGATGTTGTTCTGGAGATCGTCGACGGTAAAATTCGTATCGGCATAGCCGATAACCGAATTATATACGCTCTGAGCCTTTTCCTTGTAGGAATCGGACGAGAGCTTGTCGAGCACAGCCTTCAAAAAATCGACTCCGGTTGCCATTCTCGAGATATTGCCGTCCGGGTAGGAATTGTAACGCAGCAGCTGCAGCGCCTGCTCGGGGGTGAGAGTCTGCTGACCCTTTTTGAGATTGATGGTGAGCGACTGTTCCTCATCCTTATAATACATGTCCGTCGGCACCATATAGGAGATATCTCCGATAGCACCGAGTGCGGAGACGAGATTCGGTATTGACATCGAAACATAGTAGTCGGTATTAAGACCGGTGAGTGCGCGCACCTTTTGACACAGATAGTCGAGCCCGTATTTTGAATAGAGCGCGCTGAGCGTGGTGTTTCCGCCGCTGACATATACCTGAGTGTTCGATGGTATGGTAAGAAAGATGAACTGTCCCTTTTCCTTATCAACGCGAATGAGGATTATGGTATCGACGTTTATCGTGCGTTCTTTAATCTTAAAGCCGTCTATCTCGGCATTCTTACCGGAGAGGTTGTAGTCTGTGAGCACATCGGGCTGATAGTCGTTTCCGAGCAGGAGTATGTTGAACGACTTTCCCTTAACATCTTCGCCGTTCGTCGGCGCAGGTTCGGTGATCGGATTTCCGTTGGCATCGGTTACCGTTGCACCCGAATCGTCGGTAACATATACATATCCGTCGGGCAGCTTTGATTCGCCCGAGTCATCGGTGCTTTCGGTGCTTTTTCCACCCATCGTCATCCCTTGCTCTATTGCCGGAGCGACGAAAAATGCGATCGTACCGAACACAAGAAGGGAGACGATAAGCGTTATCGCAAAATTCTTGACAGCTGACAGCATCAGTTTCTCCTTATCTGTAACATCATATATAACAGCGCAATCGCGCACACATTACTATCTCTGCTGCCGCCCGCCGAGGCGCTCCGGCAACACTCTGATGTTATATTATACCGTAACAGTTCCGTTTTTTCAAGAGATTTAGAAAAATACTTGAAATTTTACCGCGCCTATGCTATAATAATCGAGTCGATGCATACGTATAGAGTGCGTATTTTGCTATGCTTTCGCGATTTGTCGATGCAGCACGAATACGGTCGACGGATGATCACATAGCGCGTCATTGACCGCCGGCACCGAAAAGATTGATATGTTTCCGTAGCTCAGCCGGATAGAGCGACCGCCTCCTAAGAATCAGTTACAACGACCGCCTTTGGAGCAAAAGTGATTGACAATGAGTTAGTTTAAGTCCAAAATTGAATAGATTTTAAAGATGTTTCCGTAGCTCAGCTGGATAGAGCGACCGCCT
>OIYO01000311.1_pt1 | contig 44778 bp, 45 predicted proteins | sample 1588191 | NCBI WGS metagenome assembly OIYO01 (sample SAMN03283275) | human gut metagenome | biome: human-associated habitat; material: feces | host: Homo sapiens | place: Peru | collected 2012 | reverse complement strand
GCAAGTATAGCAATAAAGTGCTGGAAAATCAATAGTTAATAACAAAAAGTTATAAGTGTTTTTCAATTGACCAATATTTTTTTAGCAATACTTTTGTAAAAATCCCCGCAAAAAAAAAGATAGACGTTGTCTGTCTATCTTTTCCCCTTATTTTCGAGTTAATGCAATACTTTTTCTGTAATAGTTTACTTAGCAGTTTCTCTTTCGTTGATTCGTTTCATTTCTTCGACTATATATTTGTCGATTTTCTGACTCTGCCTTAATATTTTGTCATAGTCAGCATTTGCTGCGATAAGTGCTTCTAATTTTGCTGTGTTTTTTAATCTTGATAATACTTTGTTCATATTTCCATCAACTCCTTTGTACCATTATAATAGCACAAATTGTCGATATATTTTGTCGAAACGTGTCTGCTAATTAAAATTTTTTTATTTTTTTATATTTTTATAGCTTGAACACATAGATTCATCTGGCTGTTTTGTAGAACATCCTTGAACAGGAGTTACTACTATTTGCTTTAACTGACACTGTTGCTTGTGTGAATCATTATATTTGCATGTTCCCACTGTACAATTTATTGTTTGATTTTCCTCCATAATATTCACTTTCCTTTCCAAGGTTTTAGCAAAATCCAATGTTTTTTGCTTTACTACCTTTTTGTCTCAATATTATTATGATTACATTTTTTTATTTTATTCATAATAATTTTAAAGATTTTTAGAAAGTTTATTATTTGCTATACATTTTTCTGGATTTCTAAAGCTTAAATACCACGCCATTCCATTTTTTTCCTTTTTTTGTTCTTCTAGTCTTGCTTGTAAAGCTGAAAAGGTTGCTGGTGGTGGTAATATCATTGGATCACATGGAATCCAATTAGCTGGTGCCATTTTTTTATTTTCATCAGAAACTTGGAGTGCATTTACTATTCTTAATATCTCCGATATATTTCTTCCTATATTCATAGGATATACTAATATTGTTCTTACTATTCCTTTGTCATCAATAATAAATACATTTCTTACAGTTGCAGTATTGTCTATATCACTTGCAATCATTCCATATTTTCTAGCTATTTCTCCGCTTCTGTCTGCAATTATTGGAAATGGCAAAACAGTTCCAGTTTTCAAATAAATATCATACATCCAAGCCAAATGTGAAGCATTACTATCTATACTTAGTCCTATCAATTTTGCATTCATATTCTCAAAATATGTATTAGCCTTTGCAAAACCAATCATTTCAGTAGTACATACGGGGGTAGAAGCCTTCAATTTGGGGATATTATATTAATCGGCTAATTTCAGGTTTTAGCTCGAATTTCACACTCTTATCGTGATAAATCCATATTTTATCTATTAAACACTCTAAAATATATCTATTGGGTTCATTAGATTTTAGAATATCATCAAAATATTCTATTGCTGTTTTTAATTTTTTTATTTTTTCTGTGTCTAAATCTTCTTGCTGTTGCTCTAATAATTTTTGTAATTGTTCTATGCGATTAGTTTTATCTTTTTCCAATTCTTTATATGTATTTTCAATCATTTCTCGTTGATACTCATTTGTGGTATTAGTTAAATCTTTAATTTTTTGACTAATCAAAACTTTGTATTCAGCATTTAAGTTTTCAATTTCAAATTTAATTTTTTCTTTATTATTTGTTTTAGTATTAGTTTTTGTTTGAAGCTGTATTTTATTTATTTCATCTATGTATTTATTTTTAGTGAATTTTAAAAATTCCTTAAAATGTATAATTATATCTGATTCTTTAATTTCATGACATTTACATCTAGCTTTACCATATGTTCTATATTGTGAACATTCATAACCTTTTTGAGATTGTTTTCTAGTTATAGTTATGCCACTTACTCCAAAACCACAATCACCACATCTGCAAAGTCCTGAAAAGTAATAATTTCTTTTTCTCGTACTTGATGTGCTTTTGGTATTTACTTTTCTTTTTCTTATTTCTTGAGCTAAATTAAATGTATCTTTAGATATAATTGCTTCGTGATGGTTTTCAAACACAAAATGCTCTTCCTCTGGAAGCTTTATTGCTTTACCTCTTATGGATACAGTCTTTTTCTTATGAGTTCTAAGTGTGCCACAATATACATCATTTTCTAAAATATTTCTTATCATATATGTGGACCATAATTTTTGAACTGGATGTTTATATATTCTTCCTCTTTCTAGGTGTTTCATTTGATAGTAAGCCGATGGAGTTGGGTAATTATATTTACTATTTAGAATATCGCAAATTTTCTTTCTTCCAATTCCTTCTTCGGTATATAGCTTATATATTAATTCTATAACAGGTCGTAGTTCTTCATCAACATATAGCTTTGTTATATCTTCTGGATCTTTTATATATCCATAATAATTTCCCATAATTAATCTTCCTGTTTTTTGTTTAGAATACATGTGGTCTCTAGTTTTTCTTGAACAATCTTTAACATATCTTTCATTAAACCATGTTGTTATTCCAATAGTATCATCTCTATCATTTAAAACATCATAAGTTCCACCCATTTCAGAAACTAATATTAAATTCTTTTGAATATTCTTAAACTCATCTATTAAAACTAATACTCGTCCGTTATGTCTTCCAATTCTTGATAAATCCTTTGCTATGACTACATCAACTTTTCCTCCTTTTACTTTTTCAATCATTTTTGAAAATGCAGGTCTGTTAAAGGTATATCCCGAAACATTGTCATCTATGTAGAAGTCTGAGATAGTCCAATTACGAGAAATTGCATAGTCTTGAATAATTCTTTTCTGTTCTTCAATACTTGCATAGTTTTCTTTATCTTCATCTCTAGACAATCTACAATATCCGTACAACTGTCATTTTATCCTCCAAATCTCGCCTGATATTGCTTGTTTTCATGTTAGCATACATTTTTGTTTAATTCCACTTGTTTCGTAATTATTTTTTCAAGAATCTCGGGATAATTCTCTTTTCCAGTTACGAAAATAGCCACGCTATATTTTTCTTGTTTATACTTTTGGGCTAAATCTTTTGTTTCTTCTTTCTGGTGTTCTTCTTCTGTCAAATAAATTTGAACATATTTCGTGCCTTGTATTTCTGCTATTGTAAGTTTCATAATTTATTTTACCTTCCCGAAGTTAAATCTAAACGTTTGGAAAAGAATTAAATTTTTACTCGGCAAACAAATAAGAAAGTCTCAGGTGTGCTATTGCACATTGAGGATTTTCGAAGTGAAGTTTAACAACGTAAAAATTGTAATTATTTTTCAAACAACCTAACTCCTTCATAACATTATTAATAAATGTTATGCTAAAAAGAGAATTGTTATCTCTTTTTATTTTAAATTACAATATAGAAATACAGTAAAACTTTTTCATATTTCTCAAATTTCATCACCTCTCATTTCTATATATATGAAGCCAAAAATTTTATCAAATGTTGCATTTTTTTAAAAATTTTTTATTTTTTCAAACTTTTTTAAAGTTTGCAGGAACAGGGAGTCGCCCCGAATCCAAATAAGAGCCTAAAAGTGTGGCTTTTAGCAGGATACTTAAAAAATATAGAGGCGACATTTTGCCGCCCCTATAAAATTATAGAACTATTATATAAATTGTAATTTATCTTTCTTTATCTTGTTCTGATATTTTTCTTGTTAATGTTCCATTTATACTTTTTATAAATTCTTTTGACTTTTCAGTATGAATTCCATGTCCACAATCAAAATATTCTACTTTAATATTTTTAATTAGTCTAGTTACTTGTTTTAAATCTTCATCTGTTAAAGCTCCTTGAACAAGTCCATCATCAGCTATTGTAGTCTTTGCTTTCATAAATAAAGTATTACATTTTATATTTGAAAGTAATTTTTTATAATTTATATTGCTATTAAATGAGTCATTATAAAAATTTTCTCCAAAGTATGGATCATAATCATTTAAGCCATTAAATCCTTCTAAAAATTTTTGGGGCCAAAAAGGAACTTTTAAAGTCTTATCTGGGTGTTTTCTTCTAAATTTTAATGCAAGTTCTCCTAATTTATTTTTTATTTTATCTCTTGAATCTTCAGGAAAGAAGTTCCAACAATATTGATTCATAAAATAATAATATACAAAATCATTTTCTTTGTCTTGATTTATATATTTATGACACACAGTTGATAGGTCTTTATAGTTATAATAATTAACTCTATTTTTTCCATTGCTTGAAAACAATGGTGGATCTTCTAATATTAAGTTACTGCAAGAAGTAGAATTTGAAGCAATATAACAAGCAATAAGTCCTCCAGATGAATGTCCTAATACAGAGATATTACCATTAGTAATAGTTTGTATAAATTCAATTAAATCATATCCTTGACTTACTAAATTATATTTTTCTCTATTATGAGAACTTTTGCCATGCCCATAGCAGTCTACCAAAATTAAATGAAAGTTTTTAGACAAATCTTTTGCAACTTTCAAATAACTAACTGCATTTGTTCCTTGAGCATGGATAATTAACAATATAGGCTTATTATTATTATCTGTTTCATAATAGTTAATTATATTATTATCACTTGTTCTAAATTGTTTATTTACTAAATACATTCTACCTACCTCATTTCTTTAATATATCATCTGCTAAATCTTCTATTATATCTGACTTTACAAGAGCAAGTCCTCTTTCTTTATCACATAATACAATAATAGAATCTCCAGGTTTTATATCAAATATTTTCCTTGCTTCTACTGGTATTACAATTTGCCCTTTTTCTCCTACTTTACAGATTCCTACATATTTATCTTTTTCCATTTTACATGTCTCCTTTGAATTTTATTTGTTATACTTTTCATACTTATTATACTTTATTGGTATAAAAAAAGCAATAGATATTTTTGTAAAATCTATTACTTTTATTTGCAAAATTGTAATTTGGCTCTTACTTATTCCAAGTCATTGTGTATTCTATTTCAGCTGTATCTTTATCTATATTTTCGCTTTTAATTATAAAATCATTCTTTTTATAAAAATTGATAGCATTTATATTTTTCTTATATACACTTAATGTCAAATTATCTCTGTTTTCTTTTACTTTATTCAATAAAGATGTTCCTATTCCTTTACATTGATTATTTGTATCAATAAAAATTCCTTCAATATAATTCTCATTTATTCCTATAAATCCTACAATATTTTCTTTTAAAACATAAACATATATTTCTGCATTTGGTAGAATTTCTTTTACATAATTATAATTATTTTTCCAATATTCTTTTGATATAAATTTATGAGCTTTTATATTTTCATTTTTCCATATTTGCATTACAGGATTTATATCATTTTTTTCAAATTTTCTTATCATTTATTTCTCCTATAACTTGTAATTTATCTATAATCCAAGTCCGTCAATGATGTTTACTATTTCATCATAGTTTGGAACTTTATCTTTTATATTAATATAATCGTTTTGAAAATTTTTTAATTTTTCTCTTCCAGTTTTATTATCTATTTGTTTTACATCTAAATCTGTTCCATAATCCAGCAACAGTTGCAATGTCTTAGCAGCATTATTATTTTCATAAAATCTTAGAGCAAGTAGTCCATTTTGGTTCATATAATTTTCTTGATAGTTGCAGTCTGCACCATATTCCAATAAAAGTTTTGTTGCACCATAATATCCACATTCTGTTGTATATGTTAATGGAGTATTTACGCCTTTTGGGTTTTCAGAAATCTGAACATCAGTTTTAGCACCATTTTTTAGTAATAGTTCTAACATTTTCCACTCATCTTTTTCCTTGTTACTATCTGGATTATATTTTATAGCATAATATACTGATTTTGTACTTTCATTTGGATTCCAACCATTTTTTAAATATTCCTCAACCTGACTATAATTGTTATCTCTAATTGCAACTAATTCTTTTCCTTCTTTTTTTATTAAATTTTGATGCTGAACTTCATCATAGTTTACAAATTCATTTATTATTTGGTAATCCTTAATTCCAAGTAAAATAGTAAGAACTAATAAAATAGCAAATACTTTTTTAAACTTCTTTTTAGTAAATCTTATAATTCCAAATATAATTGTTAATATTAGTAAAATTAAAATGATTACATTAAAAATTATAAATAATACACCTAAAAATCCAACTATAGGTATTGCACTCAAACTACCCATAAACCCACATCCTTACTTATTTCTACAAATTACTAAATTGTAATTTATTGCTTTATCGAACATTGTTCCTTTTTATTTCTAATTAAAAAAAGAAATATTGGTCTTAATAATCCTAATGATAAAATATTAAATACAGTTAATATATCTCCATATTTGTTTGTACGACTCTTATATATTCGATGTGCTATCATTGTATCTAGTATAAAAGTAATTATTAAATTAATTATTAAAATAATGAATAGGACTATTTCTAGTTCTTTATTGATATAAAAACGAGTCCCTAAACAAATTGCTATAAATGATAATATACCTGATATTCCACCCATTATTTTATTACCTGCTATTTTCCCTAATAAATATTTATTATAAAAAGGTATCCAAGCCGTAAAAGTGTTTTTATATCCCATATTTTTACACATACCCATGATTGAAATACCCTGAAAAGTATAACTCATTATTATATACAATACAACTGCTACAAATATAGCAATAAAGAATAAGTATATAAATGATAATATACTCATAAGAACTATGACACTAAATCCTCCCATAACATTCACTTCCCCTACAAATTACTATTTTTCTAATTCTATTTTTTTCCATTCTTCTTTTATTTTTCTTATTACTGATATAATTAAAATTGCTTAAATATTCCCTAAAAATTCAAATATTTTATTATAATATGTTTCTGGCTCTTTGTACTTAGAGTCTGTATGTCCTGCATCATGTATTATTAGCTTATCTTTTTTACAATTTGCTGCTTCATATAGTTCTTCACACATATATTCGGGTACAAAATCGTCTGCATCTCCATGTATAAATAAAATTGGTGTTTTATTATTTTTTACTTGTTCTAATGCAGATGCTTCTTTTATATCATAATTTGCTCTTACGTTTGCAACTATTTCAAACATATTTAGTATAGGAAATGTTGGTAAATTAAACCTTGCTTTTGCCTCTGATGCAAATATGTCCCAAACTGATGTATAACCGCTATCTGCTACTATTGCTTTTACATTTGTAGGTAAGTCCTTACCTGATGCCATTAAGACCGTTGCTGCTCCCATTGATGAACCATGTAGTATAATTTCTGCATTTTCATTTTGCTTAATAATTAAATTTATCCAACATTGTAAATCTTCTTTATCTAGCCACCCCATTCCTATATATTCTCCATCACTTTCACTACATGCTCTCATACTTGGAATTAAAACATTATAGCCTTCTTTTGAAAAATGCATTCCTATTGAAATTATAGAATTTGGAGTTGAACGATAACCATGTAATATTATTGCCCATTTGTTACTTGATTCATCTTTTATATATTGTGTCCCTCTTAAAGTAATTCCGTCTTTTGCTTTTACTTCTACTTTTTTATTCTCAATAGTTTCAGACCATTCATTTGCTAATTGTTTTTCATTCTTTTTATTTTCTTCTATAATTTTTTCTGCTTCATTATCTATGTTTGCAACTGTTATTGAATCTGCATTTTTTACTTCTCTATCTCCGCCATTTCCAGTTCTTAATATAGCATAGTTCACAAAATAATTTCCAATTCCAATAGTAGCAACTATACTAATTATAACTATAATTAATACTGCAATTAGTAATCTTTTTAACAATATTTTATTTTTTTCTTCCATCTCTATTTCCCCTCATATTAATTTTAATACATTATAACATAGAAATTAGTAAATTAATTGTAATTGACTTATTAGTATAAATTGAGGTAAATACCTATCTAGCCTACTTCTTGTTAAGATTTGTTTTTGTTTACATACCTATAAATAAGTAAGTATATTAAAATTAAGCCAGACACTCCAATTAAAGCAAAACCTATATTATCAATATATAATTTATCTTTTTCATTACTTGTTTGCCCTCCAAATTACTATTTTTCCAAATAATTACTAAATTGTGTAATTTGCAATTATTTTTTGCCTATCCTTGTCAAAAATCGTACTCCAAATTCAATAGCTAAAATGAATAGATAAAATCCCAGCCATATAGCCAAACTTATTTACAACCAATTGATAGTCCTACTAATAAGCCACTACTAAAATTTTCAAAACTGCTGTCTCATTTCCAGTAAAAAAAGCAAATGCTAAATATAATAAATTTCCTAAAACTATCAAAAATGTTCCTATTTTTAATTGATTTATTCAAATCATCTCCTATCTTCTATTATTTCTATATCCATTCCTTATATTTCTTTATATAAATTTTCTTTGCATAACTTGCTACAATACAATATAAGAATGTGACTCCAAATATCATGAAAATATATTTTAATGCAATTGGTGCTAAGCCTATTGCAGTTCCTAGAGGCGTAAATGGTACTAAAATTCCTATTATAATTAACAGAATTGAAGATATATAAACAGCCTTATGTGCATTACTTTGTATAAATGGTGTTTTTGCCGTTCTTATAATGTGCATTCCTATTAAATTTGATACTATACTGTAAGTGAACCATATTGTTTGAAAGTGTGTAACATCTCTAACTGTGAAAACAAACCATAATAGTAAAAATACAACTATATCAAATAGTGAGCTTACAGGCCCCATAAAAAACATAAACCTTTTTAAGCTTTTTATATTTAATTTTTTTGGCTTTCTAATCAATTCTTTATCTACATTGTCAAACGGAATTGTCATTTGACCAAAGTCATATAATAATCCTTCTACTAATAGTTGAATTGGTGTTTCAGGTAAAAATGGTAGTACAATGCTTGCAATAATTACTGAAACTACTTCCCCAAAGTTGAAGCTTGTTGCCATTTTTATATATTTCATTAAATTTACATATGTTTTTCTTCCGTTCCATTACACCATCTAATAGTACATTAAGGTCTTTTTCAAGTAATATAATATCTGCAGTTTCTTTTGCTATATCAACTGCAGTATCAACAGAAATTCCAACATCGGAATTTGTTAACGCTGGACTATCGTTTATTCCATCTCCCATATATCCTACAACATTTCCATTTTGTTTTAAAACTCTAACAATCCTTGCTTTTTGTATTGGAGAAAGTTTCGCAAATATATTATTTCTTTTTAATAATCTTGATAGTGCTACATCTGATAATGTATCTATTTTATTTCCAGTTATGATTTTTTTTGAATTTATCCCTGCTTTATTACAAACGCATCTTGTAACTTCTACATTATCACCTGTAAGAACCATAACTCTTATTCCTGCATTGTTTAAGCCTTCTATTGCTTCTTTTGCACTTTCCTTTGGTGGATCAAGAAAACCAATAAAGCCTAGTAAAGTCATGTCTTTTTCATCAGTACTATTAAAATCTTTTTTATTATTAGTTATAATTTTTTTACAAATGGCAACAACTCTAAAGCCTTCCTCATTTAAGTTTTTACAAATTTTTCTCATGTTTTCTATTTTTTCATTTGTAAGTTTTTCCGTTTGTCCCTTATATTCAAATGTTGTACAAATATTTAGAATTTCTTCAACAGCACCTTTTGTTATTAATTCATCTTTATTATCAATTTCTACTGCTACAGATAAACACCTACGAGAAAAGTCAAAAGGAATCTCATCTATTTTTTTATATTTTTTTAAACTATTTTCAATTCCAACAGTTTTAGCTTTAGCAACTACTGCCTCGTCTATATTGCTTTTTAGTCCTGTTTGCAAATAGGCATTTAAAAAGGCATATTTTAAAATGTTGGAGTCTTCTTCTCCATTTACATTTAAATATTTTTCTAGAACAATCTTGTCTTCTGTTAATGTTCCTGTCTTATCTGTGCAGAATATGTTCATTGCTCCAAAGTTCTGAATTGAATCTAGCTTCTTAACAATAGTCTTCTTTTTTGACATTCTCACAGCACCTTTAGATAAACTTGAAGATAAAATAACAGGTAACAGTAGTGGTGTTATGCAAATTGCTATTGCAACAGCAAAAGTAAATGCTAGAATAATATCATGTTTTTCCACATTTATTAAAAATACTATTGGAATCATAAAAATCATAATTCTAATTAATAATTTACTTATACTTTCAATTCCTTTTTGAAATGCTGTTTTTTCTTTTCCAGAAGTTACAGTATTTGCTATTTTTCCAAAATATGTTGAATCTCCAACTTTTATTACAACACCTTTTGCTGAGCCCGATACAACATTTGTACCCATAAAACAGATATTATCAAAATCTGATATACTGTCTAATTCTTCTTGCTTGTTCTCTAATTCAACGGTTTTCTTTATATTATCAGATTCTCCAGTTAATGAAGCCTGTCCTACATATAAGTCTTTTGATTCGATTATTCTTAAATCAGCTGGTATAATACTTCCAGCAGACAATAAAACAATGTCTCCTAAGGTTACATTTTTAACTGGTATATTTATTTCTTTGTTATCTCTAATAACTGTAGTAGTTGTTTCAACTATTTCCCTTAATTTTTCTGCTGCCTTATTAGATCTATATGACTCAAAAAAATCTAATAAAGTACTTGCAGTAACTAAAATTGCTATGACTATTATATTTGCATAGCTTGGTTCTATTGCTAAATATATATCTGTATATATTAAGATAATTGAAATACCAATTAAAATGCAGTTAAAAGGTGTTAGTAAACTTTGTAGTAAATAATTATACCACTTCTTAGGTTTAGCCTTTTTTGTTTCGTTAAGACCAAATTTCTTAATATTAATTTCAGCTTGTTTACTAGTAAGCCCCTTTTCATTTAAGTTATGCTTTTTTAAAAATTCATCTCTTTGTGTAGTACTGTCTTCTCCATACATTTTTAATACATCAACATTTTCTTTTGAATCACTCATATTTACACCTCTTTACAAAAAAATATATAAGCTAAATATAATAGTTAACAATATTCCTGTTTTTAATTTTATCATAATCACTCCTCCATTTCAACAAATTACTATTTTTCTATTCATATAATACCACATCCTGTCAAAATTATCCAATGGATAATTTTGACAGGAACTAAGTTATCTATTAAAGAAATGTTATGCAATATCAAGCGTTTCTGATATTTCCCCAAATTGTATGCTCATACGGGGGTAAAATCTCCTGGGTGTGAAAATAATACCACCCATTTTCCTCTATAATCTTTTAACGATATTTTTCCCATTGTCGTAGTAGCCTCAAAATCTGGTGCACTCTGACCAATTTTTATTGTTCCATTCATCATTAATTCATAATCCATAACAAAAACTCCTCTCATATTTTGTATATAGTATGAGAAGGAGTTTTATTTTGTTCATTTATTTAGATAAGATATCAAATTATAGTTAAAACATTTATCCTTCAAGCATCTTTTTCGCGTGTAATACCACACGATATTTATTGTTATTTGCACAAGTTGATAATGTTAATATACTATTTTCTTTTGATATATCTATATTAAAATTTTTAATACTTCTTTTCTTTAATGTTTCTATGAATCTCTCAAATTCGTTATCATTGCTAAATTCTGTTTTTATATAATAATCTTCACTTTCTATTTTATATATTGAGAAAACTTTGTAAATGCTTTTTTCGTTTTCAGTATATAAAGTAATATCTGTGTTTTCTTCATTATTATACCAATCAGAATTTAAAATATTTTTTAAACTTCCAAACATTGAGCCATCTCTCATATTGTGCCCATAAATAACAATGTTTTTGTCTGTATTATCAAATTTATTCTTATAGTCCGCAAAAATCCATCCTGCTGAATTTTTACTTTTATCAAAACTATGATTTAAATAAAAGCCATTATTAGTTGCTTTTACTACTGGGTATTCCACATTTGTATTATTTACTTTAATCCATGCAACAGTTTCATTGTTTTGCTCTCTTAATTTGTTAAAATCTATGGCATATTCTTCTTTATTTTTGTCTTCATTTTCTTTCTTAACCATTACTGTACTTTTTATTTGTTCTGTAATTCTGTTATTATTTGTCTTATCTTTGTACCATTTAAAAATTTTAATTCCAGAATATATTAATACAAAAAGTAAAATCATATAGATAATAATATTTAAAATCACTCTTTTATATTTTTTATTTTTCTTTCTTCTCATTGTAAAATTGTCCTTTCGTATATAAAGGCTAGCTAATGCTCTAACTAGCCTCTATATATTCCCCTACTATTCTCTTGCTTTTTTTCTGTTTACTAGCGCTAGTGTTCCAATAGTTGCTATAGAAGCTATAAATAGCATTACATTTGTTACAATATTATCTCCTGTTTTTGGATTCTTTGTTTGTTCTGTTTTTTCTTCAACATTTGTTGCAACAATTCCATATTGACTTAAGTGTGATGTTTCAAATACTATATACCCGTCTTCTACTGTTGCTGGTATTGTTTCTTTTATTTCGTCATTTAAAATATGTACTATTTCATATTTATCAAATCCTTTTAAATCTTCTGGTAGGGCAATTCTTATTTTCATTTTAGTATCACTAATTTTAACTATTTGACCGTTTTCTAATACATTTATATCTACCACATATTTAATGTTTTTATCTGTTAAATCTTTTTTTACTTCTACAGGTTTAACATCTAGTTTGTAGTCTTTGCTGACTTCTTTTACAAATTCAATTTTTGCTTTTGTTTCTCCTGTGCTTTCAATTTCTTTTACTGTTTCTTTAGCAGGTTGTTCTGGTTCTCCTGAAATTTTAGTCCAAGAAGCATATAAAGTTACATTTTGATAATATTCAGCTCCAAGTGCATTTTTTATTATTGTATCTTTTTCAACAGTTGTTTTTCCATCATTATCCCATAATCTCCAGTAAATGTATTTAAAGTTATCTCCACTTCCATCTTTTTTAGAATTCCAACCATTAAAAGTATATCCTTTTCTTACAGGTATATATGGTAAAAGTGACATAGCTGTTCCTGAATTACCACCACCTAAATAGTCATATTTGTTAGATGCTTTACCCTCAATAGTTCCACCGTTTGCATTTAATATTAATACTCTATCGTCTCCAGCAAAAGTATCTTGAGTATATGTAGCAGTTAAATTAATTACAGCATCCTTTGCGAAAGCACTTGAACTAATAGAAGTAACAATTTTTCCATCTAAATCCCAGCCCTTAAAAGTACATCCTTTTCTTACAGGAGTATATTTTGTTAAATCAATTGTTTTAAATTCTTCTGCTTTACTTTCCAATGTCAATTTTGCTTTACCATTTATTGTACCACCAAACGCATCAATACTTACATAGTATTTACCACTATCTTTTAATTCTTTATCTGAAAATTTAGCATTAAGCCTTAATCCATTAGTATATTTAACCTCTTCACCTGTCGATGTATAAAAGTTACCACTACCTGTAAAGTTTGCTATTTCTAATTCTTCACTAGCTTTTGTATTTTCTGCCATTTCCCAATGTGAAAATTCAGTTTTGCCATTAAAAGGAACAATTCCTTTTGTTAATTCAGATAGCTTAACAGTTGTTTCTCCTTCTGCAATATTAAATCTTACAAGTTTGGCATATTCACCATCAATACCAGCATTATCATCATTAACAATTAATACTAGTGAATATTTTCCATCATCACTAATTGTAGCTGCATTTACTCTGTTAGAAAAAATAAACAGACATATAACGGCTAAAATAATTGCTAAAAATATTAAACTTTTTTTAATTTTCATTTTTTTTCCCTCCTAGTGTTTTCTTGAGTTTTTTCTTTTTGTATTGTTAACTATTATTAGTGTAATTGTTCCTAATAGTGCAATTACAAACAATACAGCATATACAATAACATTATCACCTGTTTTAGGATTTGCATTTGTGTTATCTTTTTGAATATCATTATTTGTTAAATTGTTATTTTCTTGTTTTTCTTTTATTGAAAACTTTGTTATAGCTTCTCCACTATCTGAAAAGGCAACTTTTAATGTATGTTCTCCAACAGATAATGTTTTTAAGTATTCATCTTTTAAAGTGATAACTGTACTTCCTGATTTTGAGTCATAATTTGTAGAATCTACTAATTTATTGTCTACATATACTTTGTTTGTAAATAAGCTATAGTCTGCATCTATTCTAAATGTTGCATTTTTTGATTCATCAATTGTATATGTTTGATTTGCTCCTTCAATGAACTTATATTCTTTAGGAATAACTTCTTCTTTTACATATTGGAATGTGAATTCATAAGTGCATCTAGTATAATAATCAAATCTTGTTTCAAGTACGATTCCACCACCAGCAATGCTACCATCAAGGTCATTATAATCCAATGCAGAACCTGTATATTGAGTGTGAAATCCTTTAAAAACATCACTTTTTTTAGTTCCAACATTTACTGCAGTTAATATTGCTTTATTTTCTGACCTATTTCCAACAATCTTTATAACAGCTTCGCTTTCATTGTCTGTTGCTAATAGACCTTCATTATCTCTTTTGTAATATAGTGTTTTATCTAAATCTGCAAATGATTTAAATCCTTCTGTCAATTCATCAGTTTCAGAAAAATCTATTACATATTCTTTTCCATTAGTTAAATCAATTACACCTTTTGATGATATATCATTATAAATATTTTTAACTGTCGTGTTAAAAGCAACATTTCTTCTTTCAAATTCAACATCTAATGTTTCGTTAAATTTGCTTGAATCTAATTTGAATGTAGATTTAGTTTCATTTATTGCTATAATAGGATAATACCATTTATTAATTTTTAATTTTATAGATGAATTAGCACCAACAATACTTGTATCTTCAATTTCTTCAATTACAAACTTATACTCTGTTTTGTTTAAATCAATTACCATATTATTTGAAATATTAGTAACTAACTCATCTCCTTTGAATAATTGTAATTTTGCTCTTTTGCTATATTCTACATAGCCATCATGAATTGTTCCACCTTTAAAATTTAATGTTACTTCATTTTTGCTTTCTGCATATACTGTGGTTATTGGAATTATTAAACTAACTAATAAGCAAGCTATAAACAATATTGATAGTGTCTTTGCCTTTGCCATGTTTTTCCATCCTCCTTTCTTTATTTTTGTTCATTTTATCATAGATGTATATTTATTCCATTACAATTGCCAAAGTTTCATTGTCTTTTTGGCAATTGTATTTTTAATAATCATGTGATATATTATAATCAAATTTACATTGTAATTGTGGAGGATTATTATGACTTTTTATGAACAACTAAATAAATATATAAAACAAATCGGGTGTTCTTCCCAAGAACTTGTACACTCTTCAGGTCTATCTGCTTCCGTCATCAGTCGTTACCGTAGAGGAGATAGAAATCCCGCTATAAGAAGTAAACAATTAGAGCAATTAGTAGATGGTCTATATAAACTTTCTAGTATTAAAGGTTTAAATTTAACAAGAGAAGAAATTTATATTACATTATCTGCAACTTTGAATGACATCTCTATTGATTTTGAACAATTAAGTAAAAATTTTAATGAACTTATTGCGACTTTAAATATTAATATTGCTGAACTTTCTCGCTCTAGTTCCTATGATTCTTCTTTACTCTCTAAAATTCGTACTGGAACTAAAAACCCATCAAAGCCCAAAATTTTTATTGAGACTGTTTGTAATTTTGTCGTAAAAAAATATAAATCAGAGGATAGTAAAAAGGCTGTAGCTATTCTTATCGGTTGTAATTTAGAAGACTTAAATGATAGTTCTAGCTATTATAATAAGCTATTAAACTGGTTTTCCACTAGTTCAGGTCAATCTCATAATTATATAGATGATTTTTTGAATAATTTAGATAATTTTGACTTAAATGAATACATTAAAGCTATACATTTTAATGAAATGAAAGTACCAACTGTTCCTTTTTATAAGGCTATTTCTAAAACATATTATGGTATAGAACAAATGAAAAAAGGAGAGTTAGATTTTTTTAAAGCAACTGTTCTTTCAAAAAATAATGAACCTGTTTTTATGTGTAGCGATATGCCTATGGAAGATATGGCACAAGATGTTGGTTTCGGTAAAAAATGGATGTATGCTATTGCTATAATGCTAAAAAAAGGCTTACACTTAAACATTATTCATAATCTTGATAGACCATTTAATGAAATGATGTTAGGTTTAGAAAGTTGGCTACCAATTTATATGACGGGACAAGTTTCTCCATATTTCTTAAAAGGATTGCAAAATAATATATATTGCCATTTTACTTATGTTTCCGGAGCTGTTGCCTTATCCGGAGAATGTATTAATGGATATCATGATAAAGGAAGATATACTTTATCAACTAATAAATCTGATGTTTCATATTATAAATCAAAGGCAGATTGCTTATTAAAGAAAGCTACCCCTCTTATGGAAATTTATAAAGAGGACTCAAAAAACGCTTATACTGCCTTTCTATCTTCAAGTGCTACAGAAAAAGCTAATCGTAGAAGGATTTTATCATCTTTACCAATTCATACTATTTCTGATGATTTGCTTTTAAAAATTCTAAAACACAATAATATTTCAAATGAGGATATTGAGAAGATTCAAAAATCCGTAAATTTTCAAAAAGAAATATTAAAAAATATAACTCAAAATTATATTTTTGAAGATGAAATATCAGAACTTTCAGAAGAAGATTTTGAAAAGGCTCCTCTTTCACTTTTTCTTGCAGATAATTTTTATGAAAAGAAAGTTTATTATAATTATGAAGAGTATTTAGAACATCTAAATTTAACAAAGAAGTATGAAAAGAATAATAAGAATTATAAGTTAAGTGTAAATACTAATAATGCATTTAAAAATATACAAATTTTAATCTGTGAAAAAAACTGGGTTATGATTTCAAAAGCTAATAGCCCTTCTATTCACTTTGTAATTCATCATCCAAAACTACGAAATGCAATTGAAAATTTTATTCCACCTGTTGTTGAATAAAGAGTATATATCAATAAAGAACTACTATTTTTAATAAAGTAGTTCTTTATTATCAATTCTAGCACCAAGTTAAAATCTAGTTAAGTATCTTTTGTATCAAGACAGTCTATTAACACCATCTATATAATTCTCTAGTAATCCTTAATTCTTTCTTCTAAATCCTTAAAATCAATTAATTTCCATGACCAATTTTTATTGCTTTCAATTCCTGGAATATTTATTCTTGAATTTTCATCTAACCCTAATATATCTTGAACCATAATAATTGGCATTCTAGCTTTGCATTTTGATAGATATTGCATAAATCCAATATTTACATTTATCTCGTAGCATTCATTCTTCTTTAGAAATTCTTTTAGTTTCCATTTGTGCTCATCACTTAAAGTCTTATACCAACCATAAATTGTGTTGCAATCATGGTTTCCTGGAAAAACTAGAACATTTTCCTCTTCATTATCTCTATCATATAAATTATCTAAATCGATTGAGAATTGTAATATTTTTTGTCTTGTAAATCCATATTTTTTACGCAGTGCAATTGTTTCTTCTCTAATTTCGCCTAAATCTTCAACTATTAATTTTTCTGGACTTACTGTTTTATCTTTGAACAGCTCATCAAAAAATCCATAACTTACACCATCAGAATATAAACCCTCTTGGCCAGTTTTTCCAATTGGAATTTTGAAAAAGGAATCATATCCTCTAAAATAATCAATTCTTAGCTTATCAAACAACTTTAATTGGTATTTGAATCTCTTTGTTAAATATTTGTATTTATCCTTTTTTATATTCTCAATGTTATATACTGGACTATTCCACTTTTGCCCATTTTGATTAAAATAATCCGGTGGTGTTCCGGCTTCAAAGGTGAATTTACCATCTTTCATTTCAAAATATTCAGGACAATATTGTGTCTCAACAGAATCAAAAACAGGATATACTGGCATATCTCCAATAATTTGAACATTTTTTTGATTAGCATATTTTTTCAATTCCATCCACTGAGTATGCAGAATATATTGCAAAAATAAATAATATTCTTTGCTTTCCCCTTTTTTTATATGTGCAAATTCAGCATATTGGTCTATTTCATCTATTTTAATAAAATTTTTGAATTGACTATTTGCCTTGAAGTTTCCAAAAGCCTCTTTATAATACTTTTCTTTAAAGTCATCATATATAGCCCTATCTTTATTTGGACGAGTTTCTGTTTTTTTTATTAGTCCTTGCTCAAGTAATTTATCAAGTGAAATATAGTCTTCTTCCAGAGCATAATAACTTATTGGTGAATATGGGTGATTATTGCACTCATTTATAGGCAAAACCTCCCAATATCTTATGTTATTTTCACTCAATATATCTATAAATTTATATGCTTCATATCCAAAATCTCCAATACCATATTTACTTGGAAGCGAAAATATTGGAAGCAATACACCTTTCTCTTTCATATTCTTTTGTTTCCTTTCAAATCTATTTAACTCAAAGTAGATTTTTTATTACCTTACATGGATTTTCTACTGCTACACTATTTGAAGGAATATCTTTATTTACAACACTTCCTGCACCTATTACAACATTATCTCCAATAGTCCCTCCTGGAAGAACAGTTACATTAGCATCATATAATTCTCCCGCCAACATTTTATCTTTTTCCGACATAAACAAACCTCCAATTATAAAAACATATATACTTAATCTTTTAAAACATCCATATCAATAACATATTTATCCATATTATCTCTGTTAATATATACCGGAAATCGTTTTATATTTCTTTCTGTTATAATACCTTCCGGATTTGTCCAAATATTTTTGCTTTTAAATGTATATTTTTTATTATCTGTTGGATTGTTCCATTCACAAATAATCTTATAAGGATGCTTTTCATTTACACTATATGAATAATTTATAATCGTTTCAACATAATCGGCATATATCACATCTCCATTTTCTTTTAAATATTTTTCTAACTTTTTATTTTTATTTTTTATTAATATTACTGTTCCTCCTGTTATAAAGAATATCAGTCCAATTCCAGGGAATATTAAAAATAATAAATCCAATGATTTCATACCTATTTTATTTGGATCATTTTTATCATAATATATATTGATTTCTTTTCCCTCATAAAAATTAGAAGAATATCCATTTAACATTGATTCATATTCTTTTCCCTCAACGTTATATGTAACATATACTTCATAGTCTTTATCGTCTTTACTCCTTCTACGAGATACTATTTCTGTAATTGTTCCCATAGTGTTTTCTTTGTTCTCATAATTAAAAACATTCCCTGATACCGCTAATCCTATTATAACAAACACTGCTCCAATAATTGTAAATATAATCCATAATAAATTTTCCGTTTTATTTTTTTTCATAAAAATCCCCCTATTTTGCTCTAAATACAATATTTTATATTAAAAAATATGTACTTTATATTGATTATTTATTTCTTAAATTCTTTTCATTTTCTTTAATAAAATCGCTTATTTTACTTATCATGTCATTAGTATCTTCATATTCAATAAAATGATTTGTGATAAATTTCAACGATGAACTTATTTTGGCACATTTTTCATAAATACATAATATAGGCGTTTTAGCATAATCTGCCCAACCTAACTCTATGCCTTGTCCTGTAGCTGGTAATGATACTTCTGCGATTACTAAATCGTAATTAGAAATAATCTCTTTTGTGTTTATCATTTTATTTTTGTCTTCATGTGGTAAAAAAAATGTATTTGAGTTTATTAAATCAGAATTTTTGATAGGATTATAAATTTTATTTATATAATCATATTTGCTTGAATGTGAAATATATATTTTCATTTTCTCTCCTTATAATGCTATGGACTTTTTAATTCCAATCCATTGCTTTTTTTCATATTCTACTACACTTTTTTGAATATATCAATTTTTAATTTGAAATTTTTATAAAATTTTAGAAAATAGACATAGCATCCTAAAAAAAGCAGATAATTATCAAATAATTACCTGCTTTTAATTTTGTATTCAACTATTAATAATTGTCTGCTTTTATTTCGAAAAATGCTTTTGGATGAGCACATACTGGGCATATCTCTGGAGCTTTTGTTCCAACAACTATATGTCCGCAGTTTCTACATTTCCAAATCTTTACTTCACCTGCTTCAAATACTTTTCCATCTTCCACATTTTCTAATAATTTTTTAAATCTTTCTTCATGTTCTTTTTCTATTTTTCCTACTGCTTCGAATAAATATGCTATGTGATCAAATCCCTCTTCTTTAGCTTCTTGAGCCATTCTGTCATACATATCTGTCCATTCATAATTTTCTCCACCAGCAGCTTCTTCTAAGTTATGTGTTGTTGAAGGAATGCTACCTCCATTTAATAACTTGTACCATATTTTAGCATGTTCTTTTTCATTATCTGCAGTTTCTTGGAATATAGCAGCTATTTGCTCATATCCATCTTTTTTAGCTTGACTTGCAAAAAATGTATATTTAGTTCTTGCCTGTGACTCCCCTGCAAAAGCCTCCATCAAGTTTTTCTCTGTTTTAGATCCTTTTAATTCCATAATAATTCCTCCTTGATTAATGTAGCATTTCTGCCCATCTCAAAATATCACAATTGTTAGTTAATTGCAATACTTTTTATTTATAATGTGTTTTTTTTGTAAGTTTTATTCAAATTTATATTTTATTTCAGTTTTTCCAAATATTTTTTCTTCATTTTATAAGAGGAATGAACATATCTACTTAATGTTATATTTACATTAGCATGTCCTAGGATTTCGCTTAAAGACTTTGCATCCATTCCAACTTCAATGCAATTAGTTGCAAACGTATGTATTAAAATATGATATTTATACTGTTTAACTTTGCACGCTTTTAAAATTAGCTTATAGTAATACTGACTTCTTTAAATTTAATTTTTCCAAATTAGGAATAAGATATTTCTCAACTATAAATTTGTAATTGCAATATGTAGAATGTTTAACCGTATTTCTTTTTATTATTATATTTTATATCAAACTCTTCCTTATTATACACTATAAAAAATCGGTAATCAACTTTTATTTGATTACCATTTTTATAAAAAAACTCCTTTAACTATTGAATTTATTTTCATTTTGATATAGTATATATAATAAGATTTTTATGAATAAAAACCAAGGAGGAAAATATGCCAAGAAAGAAAAACGAAGAACTTACTGTAGAAGAAAAAAAGTCTGTTAAGAGTGATGTTTCGCCAAAAAGTGCTACAAAAAAGGCAACTAGCAAAAGTCCAACAAAAAAGGCTAGCACCACAAAAAGCAGTACAACTACCCAAACCACTAGCAGAAGCACCTCAAAATCTGGAAGTTCAACTAGCAAAACAAATGCTAAAAAGACCACTGAAAAAAAGAAAGCAACAACAAAAACAACAGCTAAAAAGGTAGACACAGCAAAGTCAACCGCAAAAAAAACATCTACATCAAAAAGTGTTGGAAGTAAAACAAAAAAAGCAGATACTAAGCCACTTATAGAAGTAGTAGAATATTACGACTTACCTTATAGATATAACCAAACCGTTGTTAAGGTTTTATATCAAACCCCTACTACACTATTTATTTATTGGGACATTTCAGATGCAGATAGAAAAGCCTTTGTTGAACAATATGGTGAGAACTTCTTTAACGACACAAAACCCGTTTTAGTAGTACATAATGACACTCTTCATTATTCTTTTGAAATAGAAATTGATGACTTTGCAAACAGTTGGTATCTTCATGTAAACGATAGTAATTGTAAATATGCTGTTGAATTAGGCCGTAGACCAAAATATCATGATAATCACAAAGATATAGACATTCCAAATGATTATATCTATGTTACATACTCTAATGAAATTGAAGCTCCAAACGACCATGTATTATTCAACAAAGATTTAGACACAGTTTACTTTAAAGATGTAAAAACAAATATTGTTACAGCAGAGAACATAACATCTCTATCTTTCATGAGAAATATGGGTAGAATTTATAGTTTATATGATTTATATACTAATTTTAATAAAAATAATTGGATGGATAATAATCGTTGGCAATTAGACTTAACTAATCCAAGTTCAGGAAATCCAAGTTCAACATTTAAGTAATTAGTAAATTACTTGACACAAATTTTAGTAACAAAAGGAGAAATTTATGAAAAAGAATCCAAAAGGATATGTTAGCTTTGTGCTTCATGCACACTTGCCATTTATCCATCATCCAGAGAGTGAGGACTATTTAGAAGAGCAATGGCTATTCGAAGCCATTTCTGAAACTTATATTCCTCTTCTTTTAAACTTCAAAAAATTAGTAGACGAACGCGTAGACTTTAGAATAACAATGTCTATGACGCCTCCTCTACTTAATATGTTAGATAATAAATTACTACAAGAACGATATATAAAATATCTAAACAGCCATATTGAACTTGCTAAAAAAGAAGTAATCAGAAATCAAGGAAATTACCAATTAGAAAATTTAGCACAATACTACGTTGACCGTTACTCTAATGACTTGCATGTTTTTAAAGATATATACAACTGCAATATAATAAATGGATTCAAGCATTTCCAAGACCTTGGAGTTTTAGAAATTATAACATGTGGTGCAACACATGGATACTTCCCTATTTTATATGTTAACGAAAAAACAGTAAGAGCTCAAATTGCAGTTGGAGTTCAAACTTATGAAAAATATTTTGGCAGAAAACCTCGTGGAATTTGGCTACCTGAATGTGGCTACATCCCAGAAGCAGATAAGTACTTAAAAGAATTTGGCATACAATATGTTATTACAGAAACACATGGAATATTATACGCTAATCCAACTCCTATCTTTGGAACATTAGCGCCTATTGTTTCTCCAGATGGAATAGTTGCTTTTGGTAGAGATATGGAATCCTCAAGACAAGTGTGGAGTTCTATAAATGGATATCCTGGAGATTTTAATTATAGAGAATGGTATAGAGATATCGGCTATGATGCCCCATATGATTATATAAAGCCTTACATTGCAGTAAATGGTGCTCGAGTTCCTACAGGTATAAAATATTATAGAATAACTGGGAAAGATTGCCCTAAAGATTATTATAATTTGCAATGGGCTCAAGACTCTTTAAATAAACAAGCTGGTCACTTTTTTGATTCTAGAGAAAAACAAATAACAGAAGCTGCAAACTTTACTAAAAATCCGCCTATAGTATTATGTCCTTATGATGCAGAATTGTATGGTCACTGGTGGTACGAAGGTCCAGACTGGCTTTATGTTTTATTTAAGAAAATCTATTATGATAAATGTGACTTTGATTTAATAACTCCAAGTGAATATATAAACCAATATCCAAGTATGCAGATGTGTACTCCTTGCCGTTCTAGCTGGGGTGCAAATGGTTACAGCGAAGTATGGCTTAACCCTACCAACGATTACGCGCATAGACATTTACATGTTGCAGGTGACAGAATGGTTGAACTTGCAAATTTATTTGCTGATGAGAAAGATCCTTTAAAGATTAGAGCCTTAAATCAATGTGCAAGAGAACTATTACTTTTACAAAGTAGCGATTGGTTATTTATAATTACAAATGGAACAATGGTAGATTATGCTAAAAAGCGAATTAAAGACCATACTGGTAGATTTACAAAACTTTATAATCAATTAAAAGACGACAATATTGATGAAGAATTTTTAACCAGTATTGAAGAAAAAGACTGTATTTTCCCCGAAATAAATTATTTGATTTATCGTTAAATACTATTTAAGTATAGATGTTGAGACTTAATATCTATACTTTTTTTAACCCTATTTTTTAACTACTCCTTAAAATAAATTTCCAGTAATTTTACATTCAATATTTATATGCCCTTTTCTTCTTATAGTCCAAGTTACCAATGTTTGTTATATAGAATAAAATATGTATATCTAAAGTATTTTAGCAAATACTAAGTTAAAGTTTTAATGTATAAACATTGGAGGATTTATGATTTCATTCTGTATAAAAAGCAACAATAATTATGTTATAGATAAACTTTTAGAAGATATTTCATTAATTGATATTGATGGAATTATATTCTCAAAGCAAGATTTCTCTAAATATACTAACATCATTCTTCATTATGCTGGTAAAAAAAGATCAGAATTTTACAATGAAATTGCCTCTGTTTTATGCAATTTTATTTTGGAATACTATGAACCAATTATTATAAAAAATATGATTTATTTAAATTATTTCTATTTTGATTATTCAGATTTCTGCACTATAGAAAATAATTGTAAGGAGTTGCTTACCAATAATACATTTACTCCTACTTCTTCTAGCATTTCCAAATTATCAAAAAAAGATACTGAAGATATTTATTTTACAGATAGGAAAAAATGTTTATGGACATCAATCTTAAAATATATAACCAATCATAAATCCATGATATTAGATGGATTTGTTTGCTTTAGAATTAGTGATTATTTAAAATATATTGATAGTGCCATAGATTCGGCTGTTAATCAGTTTGTTATAGATAAAGAGTATTATGATTTTATAAATTTACTAAAATTATATATTGAAGCTAAGCCTGAATCTTCTAAATTATTACATCTAATATATATAAATGGAGAGTCTATTTTACTAGACGAAGAAAAAAATATAATAAATATCTCAAAGTCTAACTTGAATGTAAATTATTTATCAGATATCACTTTTTCTTCAAACGACTACGCTTTAAACTCTCTACTTACACTTCTGCCCAGTAAAATTATAATCCATTTAATTACTCCAGAAGACGAATTTATAAACACATTAAAATTGATATTTGAAAACAAAATTAGCATATGCACCGATTGCAACATTTGTCAAACATATAGATTACTTCAAGCAAAACAGCATTAGGAAGAGCTACAGATATAATATATACACATTATTATATCCTTGCTCTTCTAATATTTTCTTAGCCATCTTGCTTCTTTTTCCTGTTTTGCAATACACTACTATAATCTTACTTTTATTAAAAACTACATCTGATATTTTTCTAGAAATATCATAAACAGGTATATTTATCGCACTTCCTATATGCCACTGCTCATACTCTTCCTCATCTCTTACATCAATTATTACTGCTTGACCATTATCATATAACTCCATTGCTTCCTCATATAAGATGCTATCAGAGCCCCTAAATAACACTCTTCTATATTCTTTAAACATTCTTGTTAATTTTTTTTTAACTCTTCCTTTATTAATCATATAATCATCCCTTTTTTCTATTATACATCAAAAAACCGCTACTAATATATTATATTAATAACGGTCTTATTATGTTAAGCTTAATTTTTATTTATACTATTTTTCAGCTTTTGCTTCTTCTGCATTAGCCTCTTTTGCATTTAATAGTTTAGTTGTTCCATAGAATATAGAAGCTATATACACTCCTAAAGATATTATAGAAGTTAATCTATTTATTGGTAATCTTGCTATTGCATATACTGCAAACAACACTGCTTGTGGTGCTATAATAGACATAGCTAATTTGTATAAAATCTTACATACACCTAATTTATAGAATCTTATCATTTCATATGCAATTACTAAAATTGCTGATATTGCTATTGGCGCAATATATGGTTTTGCTAAATCTCTTAATTTGGTATTTGCATTATAAGAAACTATAATGTCATCCATAGTATTTTCAATTTCGTATTTTTCATTTATTTTTGTGTTTAGCTCTTCTATTTGCTCTTGACTAGCTTCTTTAACTGTTATTTGAATCATATCTTTGTATAATTCAACAGCTTGTACTATTGTTTTATTTTTTCCAAATACTTCGTCTGCTATTTTTTGAATATCTTTAACATTGTAATCTTTTTCTATAGCTATATTTATTTGAGTATTTTCTGAATACTTCAATCCAACTTTAAAGCCTAAAGTTGCAATCATTATTATTCCTACTATCATTAAACATATTAATAATATTTGAACTATTTTTTTCATTTTTAACCATATTCCTTTCTATGTCTTATTCTCTTTCCTTTGGTAGCATAATCTTTATTGTAATGCAATTATATAATAATGCGATTAAAACTCCCCAGAATAATATCATTCCCATGCTATATAATGGTTCCCATTTTGCTACTGCAAAAACAATTGTTATAATTATTAAAGGTATCATAGTTTCTATCTGTCTTATTATAGTATGCTTAATTTCTTTTTGTTTTGTTTCTTTATCTAAATTGCTATTGTTTACTTTGAATATTTGCATAAAAGCTAAATATTCGAATAATGCTGTTAATCCTATTGATACTAATCCAGTTCCTGTTATATCAACATTTGCATATCTTATAACAATCAATAATATTGCCATAAATCCAATAGTTGTAATTGCTCCTAATGCTCCTAATTTTTTATACTTAATAATCATATATGCTAACATTATTATAAATACTACAACAGCTACAATTATTATAGTCTCTAATGTTTTAGTTGTTACATCAGAATATACAAATCTATTTGTATCTATAGTATATGTTATAGGTAATGCTTCACTATTTAAAAATACTGCTATGTTAGAAGCTTGTTGTAAATAAGTATTTATTTGTTCTGTTTCTGAACTTGTACCTATTGACAATTGAATAATTCCATCTGTTATTGGTTCATCAAAAGTACTTGATATAATAGTTTGATCGTCTAATGTAAGTTTAACTTTTTTACTTGATGTTGTAGTAGTTGCACTTTCTGCTTCTGCGTTTTCGTTTTCTGTGTTTTCTGTTTCTTCACTGTTTTCTAAATTTTCGCTATTGCTTGTTTCTGTATTTTCTGTACTAGAATATTGTGTTGATATTTCTTTTAGCTTATCTTTTCCCTCTTTATCAAATTGAATTGTTAAATATACTGTAGTTCCACTTGTTGTTGTGTTATATTGCACCTTTGCATCTTTTATATTTTTGTTTGTTAAATAAACCTCTCCAGAATCACTATCGCTCATTTCAAAGTTTCCTTTTGTAACACTATATTGAGCAATATAATCTGTATTTGTATTTTCTGGTACTTCTAAATAAATAGTTCCATCTGCTTCGTTACATTTAATATCATAATATCCAACTTTCATATAGTTTAATCTATCGATTATCGTTTGCTTTACCTTTTTATAATTATCTAAAGTTAAAACAGATTCATCATTAACAGGAACCTCTTTTGTTGTTGTATTCTCTTCAGTTGTGGTTTCTTCCGAAGTAGAATCCTCTTCTATAAGATTTCCGTCAGCATCATATGTTTTTGTTTCTGTGCTTGTATCAACTTTTAATACAATATTTCTTGCACCATATATATCTGTTCCTAAAATATAATCTGGTAAAACATTTGCCATTTTATTTGCTTTTTTTACATAAATTCCTGCAAAAGATATTAAAGACACTAATACTATAATTAACACATATAAAGAAACTGTTAATAATCTCTTTAAATTAGTATTTTTATTATTTGACTTCTTGTCCACTTTCTTTGCTGGCTTCTTTTTATTTGTTTCACTTTTTGTTTTCTCAACCTTTTTTACATCATTTTTTTCAATCTTAGAATTGTTTACTTTTTTAGTTGTATCTTTTTTTGAAGTTTCTTTTTCTTTTTTTATTTTATCTGATTCTTTCACTTTTAATTCCTCCTAATATATATTACAACAACTTTGTACCATTTATTATTAATTCATACCATAAATTCAAGTATTTAGCTGCATATTTACTCATCATAGTTCTATCCATAAATATTTCGAAATAATCTAAAACAGGACAAATTTGAGTATCTATTTTTAAATTTAATGTCACTTTTCTTTCTTCTACATCTAAGCTAAAATCTGCATCAGTAACTGCATAATTTACCTTGTCGTGTTTATCAAATGTTGACATATTTTGATTTACAACTCTATCTCTGTGCACATCAGACTTGTCTGCCAATATTAAAGCTGCTGATATATCACTTACTGCTGTGCCTGTGGCTTCATCATGATTTCCTATAGCCATCATAATCTCTGTTCTATCTTGTATGGCCATTCCCATTTTCTTAAGAATTTGATATGCCAAGATTGCACCAGAGTGTGCATGGTCTGTTCTATTAACAACATTTCCAATATCATGCATATATCCTGCTATCCTTGCAAGTTCTATCCTGTGCTCATCATATCCTAGTTTTTCTAATAAAGATGCTGCTCTATTAGATACAATTGTAATATGTCTCATTGAATGCTCAGTATAGCCTAAAGCGTTTAGTTGCTTTTGAGAACTAAAAATTAAATTATTAATCTCTTCATTATTTTTAACATCTTCAAAGCTTACCATAAAAAGCTCCTTTCTTACGTAATTACCTATTTAATGTACTTTTAGATTTTACCCCAAATATAAAAAAATATCAACCATTTCTGGGATTTTTTTCTTATTTTTCCTATTTTTTTAATATTCCAGAAAAATTTAGTTATACATTACTATCAATTTTCATCCCTATTATATATTTACACCTATTATTCCACCCAAGACTCCAGCAAGAATTGCAAATATAATCATAAGTATTGCTTGCAAATTCAATCCAAATGTAGTTGCAAAAACACTTGATAATATATAAATAATTAATATATATATTCCACCAACTATAGCTCCATTAACTAATCCGTTCTTTTTTACTTTTCTAACACTTATAATACTTCCAATAATTATACTAATTGTCATTATACCAAAAATCACTGGTGTTGAAGTACTTTCCTTTACATTAGTATATGTTAATATTACAGAAAATATAAGTAACATTATAATGGTTAATATTATTGCAATTAGACTACCTTTGATGATTTTTACAAAATTATTTTCTTCTTTATTATTATCTTTTTCATTCATGATCTTTTTCATAATAAACCTCCAAAAAAAATCTAAGTAATTATATTCAATTATATTACTTAGATTTTCTTTTATGATTCATAATATGAAATTTAATATTTTAGTTTTTACTTTTCATCCTCAGATTCGGCTGTCTTTTTACCATCAGTTTTTTTGCTATCTTTTTTCATGTATTGTTCATTAACTCCTGCAATAGCCCACTTTTCTATAGATATTTCTACACCACTAGGATTTGCTTTAATAACAACTTTATCATCCATTACTTTTGAAATTTTTCCTGATAATCCTGAATATGTTATTATTTCGTCATCAACTTTTACATTATCTTGTACTTCTTTTAACTTTTTATTTTGATTTTTCCTTTGGCTATCAGCCACCCAAAATATTAATAATATAATGATTATTGTTACTATAGTTTGAACAAGTTCCATAATATTTGTCTCCTTTTATTGTTGATTATCTTTTATATTAATGATTTTCCACATTGCTATCTGAATTGTCAGATTGACTTACACTTACATTTGCATTATTGTTTTGATTTTCATTTTGTTCAGTATTTGTTTGTGAATTATCGTCTGCTTGTGTGTTGTTATTATCTACTAAAACATTTCCCTTTGTATTATTAGACACACTCTTATCTACTGGTTCAATTTTTAGTGTATCTCTTAAATAGTCAATAACATTCATTGTATTTTTTTCATAAGTCAAATAATATGTTTCTTCATTTGCATTTGTTATAGAATACATATCTGAAACAGCTATTGGAATTAATGTTTGACCTGATGAATTTATTAAACCATATAACTTATCTTTTCCTACAACAATTCCCTCATACTCTGGAATAAGCAATAGGTTATTTGCCATTTTAGAGTTTGATGTTCCAACTATGCATCCAATTTCATCAAATTGTAAATCACATATTGTTGCTCCGTTTTTATCCATTAATCCCCATTTTCCGCCTTTTTGTACAGGGATGCAGTTATCATATAATATATACTGATTTTTAATGTTGTCACTTTCAAACTTTGTTGAATCTATACCAATTGCATCATATTCTAGGTATATTATTTTTTTATCATTTCTATTAATAACACCATATTTTTTATTATTTGATACTAAATATAATTCGCTTTCTTTATCTATCAATTTTATTTCATCATAATCTGGCTTTATTCTTGTAGTTCCATCTTTAGAAATTATACCTACTTTTCCTTCATCTGTTAGTACAATAAATTCTTGTGTTGCTTCAGTAAATTTGATATAAGCATATTTCTTTCCTAATATTTCTTGTCCATCAGTTCCAACTACACCATATTTATTGTTCTCATTTTTTACTACAACTAAATCATATAAAATAGCCTTCTTATTACTAAAAATTGCATCCTCATCTGCTATTGCCATATCTTGAATAGTATTTGCATAACTACTAATTATAGTAGGCAACGTGTATATAACTACAGCATTGTTTTTTTCATTATAATTTGCATAAACATTGCATCCTGTTGCTATTCCTTCTAAGGTTGTATATAGTTTACTATTTATCATTTTGACAGGTTCTGACAATGTAAAATATTCAAAATCCGAATTAGCCACAGCCAAACTATTTATATTTGCATTTTGGGAGCTATTTTCTGATGTTTTTTCTGATATTATAGATTTGTATATTGATGTTGAATTAAGTGAATAAGTAACTGTTTCGTTAGTGTTTTGCAAATAACAACTTGTTGTATTTTCCGAATACTTATCATTTCCTCCATATCCACCATTATAAGCAGTATAATTTAGATATTGTGCTATATCTTTTATAGAAACATATACCTTTCCATCTTGTATAACAAAAACGTCTTCTCCAATATTACTTCTATTCTTTCCATCTATTGAAACTTTAAATTCCTTAGATTGTAAATAATATATACCTATTACAATTCCTATAGATATTATAAGTAATAGTACCAACATTATTATTATTATCTTTATTATTTTCATACTTTTTTCCTTTTCAAAAGTACTCTCTGGCGTTCCTATTACATTCATTAAATCTTCCTCCTTTTATTCTTTTGTATAACCATATTTTTTATAAAACTCATTTCTGAAATTTAATAGGTTATCATTCTCTATTTCCATTCTAACTCTTTCCATTAATTTAGTCAAGAAATACAAATTATGAATTGATAATAATCTAGTTCCTAATATTTCTTTAGTTTTTACCAAATGTCTAATATAAGCTTTGGTATAATTTCTACATGTATAGCAATCACACTCTTCATCTAAAGGAGAAAAATCTCTTTCATATGTAGCATTTCTAACCACAACTTTTCCATTCCATGTCATTGCTGTTCCATTTCTTGCAATTCTAGTTGGTAATACACAATCACACATATCAATTCCTGCAAGCGCAGCTTCTATTAAATAATCTGGCGAGCCAACTCCCATAAGATATCTAGGCTTATTTGCTGGCATTAATGGAGTAGTATATCTTAACAATTTCAAAAATTCTTCCTTAGGCTCTCCTACACTAATTCCACCTATAGCATACCCGGGTAAATCTAATTCTATCAAATCTTCCGCACTCTTTTTTCGTAAGTCCTCATAGAATCCTCCCTGAATTATTCCAAAAAGTGCTTGGTTTTCTGTAACATGAGCTTCTTTACAACGTTTAGCCCATCTAGTTGTTCTTTCCATAGAATTTTTTGTATACTCATATGTTGATGGATATGGGCAACATTCGTCAAAAGCCATTATTATATCAGCACCTAAATCTTCTTCAGTTTTCATTACACTTTCAGGAGAGAAGAATAATTTACTTCCATCTAAATGTGACTTAAATTCAACACCCTCTTCTGATATTGTTCTTAAATCTCCTAAGCTAAAAACCTGAAATCCGCCACTATCAGTAAGTATTGGCCTGTCCCATTTCATAAAGTTATGAAGTCCTCCTGCTTCCTTAACAATATCTTGTCCTGGTCTTAAGTATAAGTGATATGTATTTGATAATATAATTTGAGCACCTATTTCTTTTAATTCTTCTGGTGTCATTGATTTTACTGTTGCTTGTGTTCCAACTGGCATAAATACTGGTGTTTGTATATCACCATGTGGTGTATGGACAATTCCCCTTCTAGCCCCAGTATTTTTATCTTCATGTAATAATTCATATGTTACTGCTGGTTTCATTTTAATTCCTCTTTCTTATCAATTTTTATATTTTATTTAATTAACATAGCATCTCCAAAACTAAAAAATCTATATTTTAAATCAACTGCCTCTTTATATGCCTTCATAATATTTTCTCTTCCTGCTAGTGCAGACACTAACATTAGCAAAGTTGACTCTGGCAAATGGAAATTGGTTATTAAGCTATTTAAACATCTAAATTTGTATCCTGGATAAATAAATATCTTTGTATCTCCCTCTGTTTCTTTTACAAATCCATTATCATCTGCTATTGTTTCTAATACTCTGCAAGATGTTGTTCCTACTGCTATAACTCTATGCCCTTCCTTCTTTGCTTTATTAATTTTATCTGCATCTTCTTGTTTTATATAAAAATGTTCTGAATGCATAGCATGTTCTTCTACATTTTCTTCTTTAACTGGTCTAAAAGTTCCAATTCCCACATGTAAAGTTACATTTGCTATATCCACACCTTTAGCTTTTATCTTTTCTAACAATTCATCTGTAAAATGAAGCCCTGCTGTTGGAGCTGCTGCTGAACCATTATATTTTGCATATACAGTTTGATATCTATCTTTATCTTTCAATTCTTCATGTATATATGGAGGCAGTGGCATTAATCCAATTTTATCTAATATCTCATTAAATATTCCTTCATATTTAAATAATACCTTTCTTGTTCCACCTGGCATAATATCCAAAATCTCAGCTTCTAATAAGCCTTCTCCAAATATAACCTTTGTTCCAATATGTAATTTATTGCCTGGACGAACTATACATTCCCATATATCTCCATTTATATTATTAAGTAATAAGAACTCTACATTAGCTCCTGTTTCTTTCTTTCCATATATCCTTGCTGGGATAACTTTTGTATTATTTCTAACCAAACAATCCCCTGGTTCAAGGTAATCTATAATATCTTTAAATGTTTTATGTATAATCTCTCCTGTAGACTTATCCAATATTAATAATCTAGATTCATCTCTTTTTTCTATAGGTACCTGTGCAATCAATTCTTTTGGTAAATCATAATAAAAATCTGATACCTTCATTTTTCTACTTCCTTTCTTTTTATTCCGCTATTCCTTTTATTTCTATATTTTGCTCTTTTCTATTAAACAATTGCTCCACTCTAGCTAATATGCTTCTTATTGTTTCCACTATATTTTTAGGCTCATCTAATAAAGTTAGTTTGCTAGAATACTCAAAGTCACTTACTTGTGCTGGTGTATATTTGTATATATCTTCTGGTAATCCAATATATGTTCCATTGCTATTTATTTTTTTATTCATATAATCAGCATACCAAATTCTTAGTCCATCAACTCTGCTCTCTTCATATCCATAATCCTTGCTACTATGTAACTCTGGAATTTCATATCCATATTCTTGTGCATTTCTCTCTAATGTATGTAAAAACTCATGAATAAAAACTTCCTCTGGGAAATTATTACTTGAAGAATATCTGTAAATATCTTGGCTACTAGTATCAGACACTCTTATATTAGAATACCCCTTACCGCAATATTGCATATTTCCTAAACCAATCCAGTTCGTAACATCTGCATTAGTCATAAAAGCCTCGTCAGGCAATTTTATATAAGCAAAAACATGGTCATACTCAGCCTCATTCATATAATTTTTCACTAAATTGTATATATCTTTTTCACCTACATAATAGCCATTTTCTTCATCATATGTTAAAGATGTAATTGGATCTTGTATTTCAATTATTGTATATTCAACTTGCATTTTATTTCCGCAAAGATCTGGAAGTGTTTCTTTTAATCTTCGCATAGAATCATTCAAATTATAAATATCATTTTTAGATAATTGACCAGTTATATGATTTCCTTCAAGTTGAACATCCACATTATCAAATGCAAAACATATAAAATTCCACGTTGTATCATCACTTAAGAAGCCTTCTTCAATTTGCAAGTCTGAAAACCATGCTATTCCCTTTGCTTTTTCATCATTTCCGCCAAGTCTAAATCCAATTTCCACACTTTCATTGCATTTCGAGTTAAAGCAAAACTCCAATTTAGTCCATTCATTTGTTCCAGATATAACATCAGAATGTTCTTCAGTTCCTTTTAAAACAATTTGAGCACCTGCTAAGGCTTCTCCCTCAAACTGTTCTACATTCTCAGTTTTTACCATGCAACTAATTTTATATGGTGTATATTTCTTCACTTCAATCTTTTTGAAAAACATTGCATCAGTGTAGTCTTTATTCTCCACCTTATAACTTTTCTTTTTATTAGTAGTAATTTTACTGTCTCTTGAAAATGATGTTTTTTTAGAACCCGTAACACCCTTAGAATAAAAATTATAATCATATTTTCTATATGCAAAAAAAGCCACTATTATTAATATAATTATAAAAATTTTAGAAAAGATATTTTTTCTCATATTAAAATCCTCACCGCATAACTTAGTCCAAATTCATACATAAATATTATACAAAAAATAACTCATAATTACAAGAATTTTGTAATTATTTTTTTAGTCAATGTGTACGCTCCTTTCTAGCTGTTTTTTTCAGCCAAAAAGGAGCGTCTCCACTGGTTATCTCTTATTCTTTTAATGCTTCACTGCATCTATGACATATTGTAGGATTTTCTTTATCCTCTCCTACTGTTTCACTATACATCCAACATCTTTCACATTTTTGTCCTTCTGCTTGTTCTATCTTTATGCCAATCTTTTCTTCATCTTTTCTGCTATTCTTTTCTATTACTAATTTAGAAACTATGAATACCATTGTTAATAATTCTTCATTTTCTTTCAAAAATTCATAATCATCATCATTAGCAAATAGTGTAACTTTTGCATTTAAAGAATGTCCTATAACTTTATCTGCTCTTGCTATTTCTAGTTCTTTTGCAACATCAGATTTTAGTTTTATTATTCTGTCCCACTTTGTACTAATTTCTTCATTATTATATTTAGGATTTTCTTCTGGCCATTTTACAAGCATTGCACTTTCTACTTGCTCATCTTTATTATGTTTCATATATTTCCAAATTTCTTCAGCTGTAAACGGAATCATTGGTGTTAATATTTTAACTAAAGTATCAAGTATTATATACATTGTAGTTTGTGCTGCACGTCTTTTAATTGAATTTACTTTTGAAGTATATAATCTATCTTTTATAATATCCAAATAGAAATTACTCATATCTGTAACACAGAATTGATTTATATCACGATATACTAAATGGAAATCATATTTATCGAAGTTTGCTGTACAATCATGAATTAATTTATTCAATCTTGTTAAAGCCCACTTATCAATTTCCTCTAGGTTCTCATAATCTACCATATCTGTATCTGGATCGAAGTCTGATGTGTTACCTAATATATATCTTGCAGTATTTCTTATCTTTCTATAAACTTCTGAAGTCTGTTTTAATATATCTTTAGACATACTTACATCTGACTTGAAGTCTGATGATAATACCCACAATCTTAATATATCTGCTCCATACTCATCAACAACCTCTTGTGGAGCAATTCCATTTCCTAAAGATTTAGACATTTTTCTGCCTTGAGCATCTGTTACAAATCCGTGTGTTAAAACTTGCTTATATGGAGCAATTCCATTCATAGCAATAGATGTTAATAAAGATGATTGGAACCATCCTCTGTATTGGTCGCTTCCCTCCAAGTATAAATCAGCAGGATAATTTAATCCTCTTTCTACTAATACACTTTGATGTGTAGAACCAGAATCAAACCAAACATCCATTATGTCTGTTTCTTTTCTAAACTTCTTGCCACCACATTTTTCACAAATACATCCATCAGGCATTAACTCATGAGCATCCATTTCAAACCATGCATTAGAACCCTTCTCTCTGAATATATCTTGAATTTTCTTTATGCTCTCATCAGTTACATATTCATGTCCACAATCCTCGCAATAGAATATTGGAAGTGGAACTCCCCATGTACGTTGTCTAGAAATACACCAATCGTTTCTATCTTTAATCATGTTTGTAATTCTTTCTTCGCCCCATGCAGGTATCCATTCAACACCTTTTATTGCCTCTAAAGTTTCTTTTCTAAAGCCATCAACAGATGCAAACCATTGGTCTGTAGCTCTGTATATTATAGGCTTTTTACATCTCCAACAATGTGGATAAGAGTGTACAAGCTCTTGTTTTTGTAATAAATAATTATGCTCTTGTAAATATTTTATAATTTCTTTGTTAGATTTCTCGTAGAACATTCCAGCAAAAGGTCCAGCCTCTTCTGTTTGATGTCCCTTACTATCAACTGTAACTACTATATCTAGCTTATTTTTCAATCCACACAAATAATCTTCCTTACCATATCCAGGAGCTGTGTGAACCAAACCAGTACCTTCTACTAAATCAACATTAACTGTATCTTCGCTACCTAAAACAACTCTAGAAGTTCTATCTAGGAATGGATGATTGCATAAAATCCCCTCTAAATCTGTTCCTTTTAATGTTTTTACAACTTCATAGTTTTCTATTTCTGCAATCTTCATTACTTTTTCTACTAGCTCGCTTGCTATAACATAGTATTCTTCTTTTCCATCTTTGTTAGTCTTTACTAGGCTATATTCAAACTCTGGTCCAACAGTAATTCCCATGTTACCTGGCAATGTCCATGGAGTTGTTGTCCAAATTACCATATATGTATCTTTTTCGTCAAATTTACCTAAAGCATCTTTAACTGGGAATTTTACATATATAGAAGTTGCTTTTGAATCTGCATATTCTATTTCAGCTTCTGCTAAAGCAGTTTCGCAATCTGTACACCAATAAACAGGCTTCAATCCTTTATATATATATCCTTTATGATACATAGAACCAAATACACCTATTTGTCTAGCTTCCATTTCAGGTTTAAAAGTAATGTATGGATTATCCCATTCTCCTAAAACTCCAAGTCTTTTAAATCCTTCAGCTTGTAATTTTGCATACTTTGCTGCAAAATCCCTACAAGTATTTCTAAATTTAATTACATCAGCATCATCTTTATTTAACCCTAAAGCATTTATTGCCTTTATTTCTGTAGGTAATCCATGTGTATCAAACCCTGGAATGTATGGTGTATAATATCCTTTTAGGTTTTTATATCTTACTATTGTATCTTTTAAAATTTTATTCAAAGCATGACCCGTGTGAATTTCTCCATTAGCATATGGAGGTCCATCATGTAACACAAATTGAGTATGACCTTCATTTTTCTTTAACATTTTTTCATATAAACCATTTTCAAAAATATCTTTTTGAATTTTAGGTTCATTCTCTGGTAAACTTGCTCTCATAGGGAAATCTGTTTTAGGCAAGTTTAATGTTTTTCCATAGTCTTTCTTTTCTTCCATCTATATTTCCTCCCTTTTCATAAAAAATCCACCTCTTCCTAGTTTGAACTTTTTCTAGGACGAAATGGATAAACTTTGTATTTTATCTTGTCCTCGTCATGGTTTTATTATGTTATCTAATATAACACTTTTTAGGCCCAATTGCAATACTTATTGTTCTATTTTTTCTTTATTTTAATATACTTTATAATACTATTGTTTTATGAGGTGGGATATGTTTTTTAAAGTTACAAAAGTTAATCACATAAAAGCAGTTATTTTTTCGTTCTTAATATTGTTAATTGTTATAACAGTATGTACATATATTTTTTTATTTTCTAAAGAAGAACCAACTAACGAAATTGCATATCCAAACACAGAAGCAGAAATTCAAAATACCATTGATGAATATGTTGAAAAATCAGAAACTCCTGAAAAGTCTTATATAAAATGGGTTGACTTTCAAGGAACTGCTTATATGTTAAAAAAGCTTTCTGATTTAGATATTTCATCACATAGAAATAATGAAGATGTTCAATTCAATTGGATAGAACTAATGTCATATTTTGCATGTAAATATAGTGGCGATTTTTCTAAGTTTAACCAGGCTGATTTAAACACTCTTGTTACCAAACTAAAATCTGGTTTAAGCATTTCCGAGCTTACCAAAGATTTTAAATTATATAATTATTATTTTGAAAGCTTAGACGCAATTTTTCATGAATATATTGGAACTTATACCATCCAAACAACCGACGAAAATGGCAATAAATCTTACAAAACAAATTATGGCTTAAAGGTATTTTCGCCAATTGCCAGGGGCTATAGCTTTAGCCATTATAAAGATTTCGGTACCTCACGTTCGTATGGTTATAAAAGAAAGCACCTTGGTAACGATTTGCTTGGAAGTATAGGAACTCCAATTATTGCTGTGGAATCTGGTTATGTAGAAGCTCTTGGTTGGAACCAATATGGTGGTTGGCGAGTTGGGATTCGTAGCTTTGATGGCAAACGTTATTACTATTATGCTCATCTTAGAAAAGACCACCCTTATGCCAAAGATTTATCTGAAGGTCAATTAGTAAATGCAGGAGATGTAATAGGCTACTTAGGAATGACTGGTTATAGCTCAAAGGAAAATGTTAATAATATTAATATTCCTCACTTACATTTCGGCTTGCAATTAATCTTTAATGAAGTACAAAAAGAGGGAACAAATCAAATCTGGATTGACGTATATCAAATTGTGGAATTTTTAAGAAATACCAATTCTTCACAAGTATACATGGCATACAAAGATACAAACGATTTTGAAAGAGTTAATGATATGATGAAAGAAGAATAGAGCCAATTCTCTATTCTTCTAATAATTATATTTTATAATTCAACACCTTGAATCATTTCTCTTTCCATGTTTTGAGCCATTTCATTTAACATTCTATCCTCTTCTGCTTTTTGCTCTTCTTCTTGCTGTTTTTCAAGTTCTTCTTCTTGTTTTTTGCTTTCCTCTTCTGGTTTTGTAACATATTCATATGTTATTTCTTCTTTTAATTTTTCCCTATATTCAGATTCAGAAAGAACTGGTTTAGTTACTTTTGATGTAATTTTATTATACATATACATAATAGCTAAAAATGATAATATTATAGTTAAAATTATCATTATTATGTCTTTTATCTTTTCATTTTTACTTTCCATACACATCTATTCCCTTCCATAAATTTCACAATATCTTTAAAATAAGTTTTATATCATTGATAGCATCTATGCTTTATTTTTTTGTCACACTATAATCATATGCATTTGCTAAATCTGTTGACGTAATAGCTGTAAACTCCACTTCGCCTTTAGGATTTATTTGATTAATATATGCTCCAATTTCTAAGATTTCAATATTGCTATCATCTAATAATGAAATATAAACCATAAAGTCTCCGTTTTCCGAGTTAGATGTATTTTTTGCAGTTCCAGTAATAGTAGTTATGCCTTCTTTAGCTGTAATATTTAAACCTTGAATAACAATATCATCTTTTCCATTTACATGCTGAACCTCTTGTATTTTAGTGCTAGTATTAACCCTAGTTCCATCATCAGCATGCTCAACATGTTTCTCCTCTCCTAGCATAACCTCTGTATAAACTTCTTGATAAATAGCATCTTTACTTAAAGCAGAATCTACATCATATAAATCTGCAACTGTGTTTCCACTAGATGTATTTTTATCTTTTCCTGTACGTACTACTAATATAGCAAAAATCATAATTAGCACTACTAAAATTACAATAAATATATTCTTAAAATTCTTCATAATAAAATCCTTTCAACATTATTTCCAATCATCTGGAATACTGTCTTTGTTATCAAAGTTTGTATCATAGAAGCAGTAATATGATGATGTTACATTTTCTCTATTCCATAGTTCTGGTGCATTTCCTGTTAGAGATGTACAACCATTGAAAGTTCCATTATAAGATATACTATTTCCACCTCGTCCACTCCCCCCAAAAGATATTACATTAGGGCAGTTTGCAAATAAATTTTCTGGTATACTTCCTGTTAGATTCTCGCAATCTACGAATGTTCCGTTAAAGTTTGTTACTTTTGTATTATTTGCGAATAATTTTTCTGGTATACTTCCTGTTAATTTTTTACATCTCCAAAATGTACCATAAAAGTCTGTTACCTCAGGACAATTTGCAAATAGATTTTCTGGGATATTACCAGTTAAACTAGAGCAAGAAAAAAATGTTCTAGAAAAACTAGTTACCTTTGTATTTTGTGCAAATATTTTTTCTAATATCTGTCCATTTAATCCACTACAGCCTTCAAATGTACTTGCAAACGATGTCACATTAATACAATTTCTAAATAGATTTTCAGGTATATCTCCTGTTAAGTTAGTACATCTCGTAAAAGAATTTGTAAATCTGCTCACTTTAGGACAATTTGCAAATAAATTTTCCGGGATACTTCCTGTAAGTCCAGAGCAACTATCAAACACAAAATAAAAATCTTCAACATTAGGACAATTTTCAAATAGGCTTTCTGGAATATTTCCTGTTAAACCTGAACAACCGTTTAAATACTCCACCTAGATATTTCACATTGGAGCAATTAGTAAATAAACTTTCTGGTATACTTCCTGTCAAGTTTTTACATCCTTCAAAAACACTACTAAAACATTCTACCTTAGTACAATTAGCAAATAGTTTTTCCGGAATTTTTCCCGTTAAATTCGAGCAACCATAGAAGGTTCCTTCCCAAATAAAACCACTTCCAAATTGTAATACCTCTGTACAATTTTTAAACAAATTTTCTGGTATACTTCCCGTCAAATTCGAACAGTTCTTGAAGGTTCCTCTAAAATTAGTAACTTCTAAATTTTTTTCAAACAAATTCTCTGGGATACTTCCTGCTAAATTCGAACAGCCACTAAATGTATAGCAAAAATTAGTAACATTTGGACAATTTACAAATAAATTCTCTGGAATACTTCCTATTAAATTATTACAACCGCTAAAAGTTCCCTCAAATTTTGTAACACTAGAACAGTTAGCAAACAAATTTCTTGGAATGTTTCCTTCTAGACTTGAGCATCCACTAAATGTTGAATAAAAGTCTATTATATTCTTAAGACTCTGTTTGTGTGGTTCAGGTATTGTGCTGCTAATGTTCAAACAATCACGGAATCCATAATATGAATTTTCTAAACATCCCCACTTTTTTATACCTGTTATATTTTTCACAAAATTATTATTATAAGTTTCATAGTCTGAATCATTTTTATTATTTTTTCTCTTTCCAAACTGGCCACATTTTCCCGATATTTTTATTGTATATGTTCCCGTATTTTGATAGATATGTGTTGGATTATCACTTGTCACATTTTCTTTTGTTCCATCTCCGTAGTCTATATACACATCCACATTACCAGTCATCGGAATATACACTTCCGTATTTGCTTCTGTTATCGTCCATTCTGTTGTAAAGTCTGGAATATTTTGTTCATTATATGTTATTGTTTTGCTATTTCCAGCTATATCTTTTACTATAAAAGTTATTGGTCCATTTTTTGTTGTATTATATGTTGTTTTTAACTCATATTTAGATGATGCTGTTACCTTAGTTCCATCTGGCATTTGTATATAATCTATATAGTTTTCTAAACTTTCTGCTGAAACTAATAATACATCTGGATACGAGTCTACTCCTGTTGTTGATGCAACATTAAGTTTTAACATTTCTCCCACTGCTATTTTTTGTATTGCTGTTCCTTTTTTTCCTTCTTTATTTATAGCAACTACTTTTATTTGATATACTGCATCATCTTCTACTTTTTTAGTTATTGTAGAAGTTGCTCTATCAGCTTTTTCTATTTTTACATATGCTTTATCATCATATGTTGTTTTCTTTATATAAAAAGTATAGCTTAAAATTTCTTGGTTTGTTACACTTGCAGTAGCTGATATTGTTTTTGTTTGATTATTTGCAGTTACTTGCAAGTCTGTAACAAAAGCTCCTGTTGTTATAAGGTCATCTTTTTGGGCTGTTATTTCACTGTAGATACTATTTCGTTGGCTCTCTCCTGCTTCATCTTCTTCTACCACATTATCTGTTGCATCTCTTGCTACTTTTATTAAGCCATTATTTCCTGTTAAGGAGTTTACTACAACACCTGCTAATATAAGCATTACTGCTATTGTTACACATAACGCTAATAGTGTTATACCTTTATTATTCTTATACATTTTTCTTCCTCCTTAATTTTATACTGAAAGTATAGCAATAAAAAAAGCAAAAATCAACAGTTAATTTACAATTTTTTCAAGTTAATTTTCTATGTAAATTGTGTGTACTGAATATGTATTGTTTTATTGCCAAATTTGTCTTTTTCTTGTATAATATCAAATATGAGAACTTTAATTGTAGATAATAAAAATGATGGAAAAAAATTGAATAATTGCATATTAAATAATTTTAAGAATTTGAATATTAATGTAATTTACAAGGCTCTAAGAAAGAAGGATATTCGTGTAAATGGCATTAGAGTTTCAAATAATGTTGTTGTGCATACAGGAGACGAAATATGTTTATACATTTCTGACGATGTACTTTTAGGTAACAAACCCGCTTCTTCATTTTCCTTAAGCCATTCTTCTATTATATATGAAGATGATAACATTGTTGTAATTAATAAGCCTGCTGGTTTAGAAGTTTTAGGCGAAAACTCTTTAACATTCTATGTTTCAAATCTTTTAGGATATGAAGTTTTTCCGTGCCATAGACTCGATAGAAACACTAGTGGTCTTGTTTTATTTGCTAAAAATGAAGAATCTTTAAACATTCTTTTAGATAAATTTAAAAATCACGAGATTGAAAAACATTATAGAGCTATTGTCTATGGAATACCTAAAGTAAAAAAAGCTAAACTTGAAGCCTTCTTGTTTAAGGATAGTAAAAAATCTTTAGTTTACATTTTAGATGAGCCTAAAAAAGGCTATCAGAAAATTATTACTTCTTATGAAGTTATTAAAGAAGATAATAAACAAAATATTTCTACATTAGATGTTAAATTAGAAACTGGTAGGACTCATCAAATTAGAGCACATCTTGCTTACGTAGGATTGCCTATTATTGGAGATGGAAAGTATGGCAAAAATGAAATAAATAAAAAATTTGATAAAAAGACTCAATTGCTTGAAAGTTATAGCTTAAAATTTAATTTTTCTTCTCCAAGTGGTATTTTATCTTATTTGAATGGTAAAATTATAGAAAAAAAATAAAGTAGCAATAATTGCTACTTTATTTTTTACCTTAGTGTTCTTTAGCCTTCTGTAATTTTTCTAATTAAAGCAAAAAATCCAAAAAGGAGTATAAAACCTATAGTACAGTATGATGAATATTTGACAACATAATTATATTTTTTTGCCTTAATTAAAGTCGGCTCTTGCAACGAAATGTCGAAAGTTGCTTCGGTCACTTCACTTTTGATTACCTTTTTTATGCATATCCGTCTATTCACATTTTTATCAACGTATGTTGCTTCATATTCTTCCGGCACTCTATAGCATTCTTCACCACTTGCAATATGGTTTGCAATTTCTGTCATCCTTTCAATTTCTGCTTCATCAACATTATTTTTTGATGAACAGCCTGTTAGAATAACAGTTACCATTATGAAACATAAAAGTAAAATTATTTTCTTTTTCATCTTTTTTCCTCCATTTGTAAAGAAAAAATATATAGTTTATCAGTTACATGCCCATATTATACCATGTTTACATATTTTTTTCAACATTAAATATAAATTTGAATGGTAAAAACATAGAAAAAAGTTGAAGTTGTAAAATAATTTCAACTTCAACTTTTCTTTTATGCTATTCTACATTTTCCTTTTCTTCTTTCAACTTAACTATTCTTTTTTTCAGTTTTGAATTTACCTTTTTTAATTTTTTATCGATTTTTTGCAGAAATTCAGAAATAAGTATAGCTAAAATTATGCAACCGATAGCAGCCAGAATTACTATTATATAAGTCCACACCGAATACATCATTGAGAAATCCTGTATCTCCATTTCAGTAAATTTTGTTTCTTCTCCTGAAATATCAAAAGTTATATCAAGGAAAACTTTTCCACTTTCAATTCTCTTACTTATACATATCCGTGCATTTGTTGTTTCATTTTCGTATGAAACTTTATAGCCTTCAGGTAATTTATACCCTTTTTCATTGGCAACATGATCCGCAATTTCTGTCATTTTTTCAATTTCTGCTTCATCAATTGTAATAGATGAACAACCTGTTAGAATAACAGTTAACATTATGAAACATAAAAGCAAAATTATTTTCTTTTTCATCTTTTCTCCCTCCATTTGTAAAGAAAAAACATATTTTTTACTAGTTACATACTCGTATTATAACATGTCCATATATTTTTTTCAACACAAATAAAAAACTCCTACAAAAAAAATTTTCTACCATATAAAAAACTGAAAAAGTATTATTTTACTTTTTCAGATTCTACTCTACTTAAATATCTCTTCAAATTCTTGTTCTGTTATTATTTCATTTTTCAATAATGTTTGTGCCACCTCATGAAGTTTGTCCATATGCTCAAGTATCATTTTTTGTGCTTTAGCATATGCAGTATCTAATAATATTTTTACTTCTGCACCTATTGCATCTGTATATTTTTCTCCAAGTAATTGTAATTCATATGGATCTTTATCTGGATTTATTGATATAGTACCAACTACATCACTCATTCCATATACTGTAACCATATCTTTTGCTATTTTAGTTGCTACTTCGAAGTCATTACTTGCTCCTGTTGAAATATCATTCATTATAATTTTTTCTGCTGCACGGCCTGCC
>OIYO01000310.1_pt1 | contig 44857 bp, 37 predicted proteins | sample 1588191 | NCBI WGS metagenome assembly OIYO01 (sample SAMN03283275) | human gut metagenome | biome: human-associated habitat; material: feces | host: Homo sapiens | place: Peru | collected 2012 | reverse complement strand
GAGCGCCACCTTGCCAAGGTGGAGGTAGCGAGTTCGAGCCTCGTCGGCCGCTCCAGACGAAAAGCCACTGCATCAAGTGTGATGCGGTGGCTTTTTTCGCACAGGTTTTTCGGAAGTAGAAAAGGAGGGATCACGATGATATTCGGCAAGTACATCAACCGCTACTACCTCAAGCACGCGCCAACGCTGCTTTTGGGTCTGCTGGCGCTGCTGACCGTGGACTACATCCAGCTGCTCATCCCGCAGCTGTACCGTCTGGTCATCAACGGCGTCAACCTCGGGCAGGTGGTGGTCAACGGCGAAACGCTGCCCTTTACCAAAGAGGTGCTGCTGCAGCACATCTGTCTGCCCATGATCTGGATCGTTGTTCTCATGGTCATCGGGCGCTTTTTGTGGCGTGTGTGCTTCTTCGGCTCGGCGGTGCGGGTCGCGGCAGACCTGCGGGAGCGGATGTTCGACCACAGCCGCCGCCTGTCGCAGCAGTATTATCAGGTGAACAAAGTCGGCAACCTGATGAGCCTTTACACCAACGACCTCGACACCATTCAGGAGTGCTTCGGCGACGGCGTTCTGATGTTCTTCGATGCGCTGACGCTGGGCTTGCTGGCCCTTTATAAGATGTGGTGCATGGACGTCAAGCTGACGATGCTTGCGCTGATCCCGGCCCTCATCATGTTCGTCATCGGCACGCTGATGAGCAAGGTGATGACCAAGCGCTGGGAAGAGCGCCAGCAGGCATTCTCCGACCTTTCGGATTTTGCACAGGAGAACTTCTCGGGCATCGCGGTCATCAAGGCCTTCGTGAAAGAGCTGAAGGAGCTGATCGCCTTCAAGAAGCTCAACAAGGAAAACGAAGAGATCAACGTCATCTACACCAAGATCGCCACCCTGCTGGAAGTGCTGGTGACCCTCTTCGTCGAGTCGGTCATCTGCGTCATCCTCGGCTACGGCGGCTATCTGGTCTATCAGGGCCGGTTCAATGCCGGTCAGCTGGTGGAGTACATCGGCTATTTTGAAGCCATCGTCTGGCCCATCATGGCAGTCTCGATGCTCATTGAAAAGACCTCCCGCGGCAAGGCGTCCCTCAACCGCATCACCGAGCTGCTGGATGCGCCCATCGATGTGGCCGACCGTCCCGGCGTGCCGGACCTGAAGGACCCAAAGGGCGGCATCGAGTTCCGCGACCTGACCTTCCGGTATCCGGACGGTGAATTTGATGTCCTCAAGAACATTTCGTTCAAGGTGGAACCCGGCGAGAGCGTGGGCATCGTGGGCAAGACCGGCGCGGGCAAAACGGCGCTGGTGGACCTGCTGCTCCGCACCTACAATGTGCCGGACGGGACCTTGTTCGTGGACGGACAGGATGTGAACACCGTGTCCATCCACTCGGTCCGGAACGCCTGTGCCTATGTGCCGCAGGACAACTTCCTGTTCTCGGACACCATCGCCCACAACATCGCCTTTGGCGTGGACGATGTCACGCAGGAGGACATTGAGCGGGCAGCGAGTCTGGCCGATGTGCGGGACAACATCGTGGACTTCAAGGACGGTTATGAGACCGTCCTCGGGGAACGCGGTGTGACCGTCTCCGGCGGCCAGAAGCAGCGCATTTCCATTGCGCGCGCCCTGCTGAAGAATGCGCCCATTCTGATCCTGGACGATTCTGTTTCGGCAGTCGATACCCGTACCGAAAAGATCATTCTGGACAACCTCAAGAGCAGCCGCGCGGGCAAAACGACCCTGCTCATCGCGCACCGCATTTCCACGGTGGAGCGGCTGGATAAGATCGTGTTCCTTGAAGACGGCCGTGTGGAGGCCGTCGGCCCCCACGACACGCTGTATGCATCCTGTGCGGAGTACCGCCGCATGGTAGACCTGCAGCGTCTGGAAGATGAAGCAGGAGGTGACGAGCAGTGAGCAATCTGAATCCGCTTTTGCTGGTGGGAGCCGTCATCGGCGTCATCACCGCGCTGCTGATCGCGGCCTATGTCGGCGTCAAGGACAAGAAAACGTCCATGGGCTTTGAGCGCAACATGGACGACGGCGAGATCCTGCGCCGTCTGGCCGGTTACGCGAAGCCGTATCTCGGAAAGTTCATCCTCGTGGGCTTTCTGATGCTCTTTTCCATCGTGTACGATATCGTGTCGCCCCTCATCGTCGGCTCCATCGAGGAGCTGGTGGTCGGCGACTTTGAGCTGAACGCACTGTTCGCGGGCGTGGCCGTATATGCGGGTGTTCTGGTCTTTTCGATGGCCAGCACCTATTTTCAGGCCGTCATCCTGCAGCGGGTGGGCCAGCGCATCATCTCGGACCTGCGCGAGGACCTGTTCACTCACATTGAATCCCTCTCGCACGAGCAGCTGAATGAAATTCCCGTGGGCAAGCTGGTCACCCGCGTGACCAACGACACCAACGCCATCTCGATGATGTTCACCAACCTCTTGGTGCAGCTGACCAAGAACTGCTTTGTCATTCTGGGCATCCTCATCGCGATGATCTGCCTGAACTACGAGCTGACCCTGATGGTGCTCTGCTTTGTGCCGTTCATCGTCATTTTTACGGTCATCTTCCGCAAGTTCTCCCGCCGCGCCTACCGCAAGGTCAAGGATGCGACCACGGACATCAACACCTATCTTTCCGAGAATCTTTCGGGCATCAAGGTCACCCAGATTTTTGGCCGCGAGGACGAAAAGATGGAGGACTTCCGCCAGAAGAGCCAGACCCTCGCCAAGGTGACGCAGGAGCAGATTTTTGTGTTCGGTGTGTTCCGCCCGCTGGTCTATATGCTGTACATCAGCTCGATCTTGTGTCTGTTCTATCTGGGCGGCATGGGCCATCTGAACCATGTGACCTTCCTCGGCCAGACCATCTCCAGCGGCACGATCGTCACCTTTTATATGTATATCTCCAAGTTCTTCACCCCCATCCAGAACCTCGCCGAGCAGTTTAACTGGCTGCAGTCGGCGCTGGCTTCGTCGGAAAAGGTGTTCTCCATCATGGACCTGCAGCCCAAGATGGTGGATGCTCCCGATGCCATTGAGCTGGACGAGGTGAAGGGCGAGATCGAGTTCAAGGATGTCTGGTTCAGCTACATCCCCGGCGAGTGGGTCCTGCAGGGCGTGTCCTTCCATGTGGACCCCCGCGAGACGGTGGCCTTTGTCGGTTCCACCGGTTCCGGCAAGAGCACCATCCTTTCCCTCATCTGCCGAAACTACGAGTTCCAGAAGGGCGAAATTTTAATTGACGGCATCGACATCCGGAAGATCAAGATTTCCTCGCTGCGGCGTCACTTCGGACAGATGCTGCAGGACGTGTTCCTTTTCTCGGGGACCATCCGCAGCAATATCGTCCTGCGGGAAGAGAACATCCCGGACGAGGAGATCATGGAGGTCTGCCGCTATGTCAACGCAGACCGCTTTATCTCGAAGCTCGACCACGGTTTGGATGAAGAGGTCCGCGAGCGCGGCAATAACTTCTCGGCGGGTCAGCGGCAGCTGCTCAGCTTTGCCCGCACCATCATCCACAAGCCCAGCGTGATGATCTTGGACGAAGCGACCGCCAACATCGACACCGAAACGGAGCTGCTGATTCAGGATTCGCTGGAAAAGATGCGCACCGTCGGCACGATGCTCATCGTGGCGCACCGCCTGTCCACCATCCAGCACGCGGACAACATCATCGTGCTGTCCCACGGTAAGATTCTCGAACAGGGCACACATCAGGAACTTCTGGCAAACCATGGCCGGTATTATCAGCTGTACACTCTGCAGTATCATAAAGAGCAGATGCAGCAGTAACGATAGAACGGACCGAAGCCGGGATGCTGAAATAAACCCCAAGGGACAGCTTTTTGCCGAAGAGCTGTCCCTTTTTATCGTAAGGAGAAACGACTATGCTGAGATCGAACCAGATCGACCTGTGCGGGCGGGTGGATTTTGCCCGCGAAGCCCCGCTGCTGGGCCGGGACGAAGAATTTCGGTTCGCCTGTGCGGGCTGCGGGAACTGCTGCCGGGGGCGGGAGGACATCGTCCTGTCCGGGTTTGACCTGTGGCGCATCGCGGTGCGTCTGCGTCTGCCGCCCCGGACCGTGGCGCGGGCGTTCTGTAAGGCGTCCATCGGGCAGGTGAGCCATCTGCCGGTCCTGCGGCTTGCTCCCGTGCGGGAAGAGGGGAACAACTGCCCCTTCCTGGCCGAAAACCACTGTGCCATCCACGACGCCGAACCGCTGGTCTGTGCGCTGTATCCGCTGGCGCAGGAGATCACCAAAGAGGGGAGCGTCAGCTATTTTTTGCAGCCGACGAGCTGCGGCGGACGGGTCATCGAAGCAAAGGTCGAGGACTACCTCGCCCGCTACGATGTCCCGGCCCGGGAAGCCGTGGATGTGCGATGGGCGCAGGTCTGTATGAAACTGGAGGACCGCGTGGAGGAGCTGGAAGCGGCCTTTGAGCCGGTGTTCCGCCGCCGGATGCAGCAGAAATTGTGGATGGCGCTCTATTATCGGTACGAGCTTTCGGAGGGATTTGGCCCCCAGCTGGAACAAAATCTCGTCTGGCTCGAGGAAGAGCTTCAAAAACTGTCCGCCATGCAGAAACGCAGGAACGCGCATTTTGAAAAATCTATCGAAAAAATCGATGAATAAAATTACTTCCATCGATAACTTGGGCTGATGCCGGATTGTATTCGGGCAGGAAATGTGCTATACTTCACGAGTGTAAAGCGGGAGACGAAAAACCGCTTCAGAAAAAGCTTTTGCGCGGCGTCCTGTTGCCGCGAAATGGAAATTGAGGGAGTAATCATTATGCGTAAAATCACTCGTCGTTCGTTCCTGTCCGCTGCCGCTGTCTGCGGCGCGGCTGTCGCTCTGACCGCATGCGGCGGTTCTGCATCCAGCACCGCTGCTTCCACCGCTTCTTCGGCGGCTTCCAGCACAGCCGGTTCCGTGGCTGCCGACGGCCAGAGCTATACTGTTGGCATCTGCCAGCTGGTCGAGCATGCCGCTCTGGACGCTGCAACGCAGGGCTTTGAGGATGCCCTGACCGAGAAGTTCGGCGACAACGTGAAGTTCGACTTCCAGAACGCACAGAACGACTCCGCGACCTGCGCCACCATCGCCAACGGCTTTGTTTCCGCCGGTGTGGACCTCATCATGGCAAACGCAACGCCGGCCCTTCAGGCGGCTCAGGCTGCGACCAACAGCATCCCCATTCTGGGCACTTCCGTCACCGAGTACGGCGTGGCACTGGGCCTGACCGACTTTGACGGCACGGTCGGCGGCAACGTCTCCGGCACTTCCGATCTGGCTCCGCTGGACCAGCAGGCTGAGATGATCACCGAGTGGCTGCCCGATGCCAAGAAGGTCGGTCTGCTGTACTGCTCCGCAGAGGCAAACAGCCAGTATCAGGTGGACGAGGTCCAGAAGTATCTGGAATCTGCCGGCATCACTGCAACGCAGTATGCATTCTCCGATTCCAACGATCTGGCTTCTGTCTGCCAGAAGGCTGCCGACGAGAACGATGCCGTGTATGTCCCCACCGATAACACCTGCGCCGCCAACACCGGCATCATCGACGGCATCTGCCGCCCCGCAAAGAAGCCTGTGTTCGCGGGCGAAGAGGGCATCTGCTCCGGCTGCGGCGTGGCCACCCTGTCCATCAGCTACTACGATCTGGGCTACACCACTGGTGAGATGGCCGCCAAGATCCTGACCGGCGAAGAGGACATCGCCACCATGCCCATCGAGTACACCAACGTCACCAAGAAGTACAACAAGACCATCTGCGATGATCTGGGCCTGACCGTTCCGGAAGGCTATGAGGCTATCGAGGGCTGACGCTCTCAGTCAAAGCCATTCGGCTTTGCCAGCTCTCCCAAAGGGCGAGCCTTTGGCAAGCCGGTTTTGGAACTGCGTCTGATTGCAGAGCGATAGCTCCGCAGTCACGGGAAACAACATAAAATATAGCGGAGGAGAGCGAAAAACGCGCTTCTCCGCTTTTCCCGTATGAACACGGGAATAAAAAAGTGTATTGTTTGGAGGTTTTATTTTGGAACTGCTTGCTAGACTTGCCAATCTGCCCGGTGCGCTGCCGGGAGCTTGTGCACAGGGACTGATCTGGGGCATCATGGCCATCGGTGTGTACCTGACCTATCGCATCCTCGATGTGGCCGACCTGACCGTGGACGGCTCGTTCGGCACGGGCGGCGCAGTTTGCGTCATGTGCCTTCTCTCCGGCATGAACGTTTGGGCGGCGCTGGCCGTTGCGCTGCTGGCGGGCCTTGCCACCGGCCTTGTCACGGGTCTGCTCCATACCTTTATGGGCATCCCGGCCATCCTTGCCGGCATCCTGACCCAGCTGGCGCTTTACTCTATCAACCTGAAGATCATGGGCAAGGCGAACCAGTCCATCAATGTGGATAAGTACGATCTGCTCATCTCTCTGCGCTGGGTCAAGGAATTTGCCCTGCACAACCCCATCGTCATGGTCGCCATCGTGACGGCGGTGGTCATCGGCGTGCTGTATTGGTTCTTCGGCACGGAGCTGGGCTGCGGCATCCGCGCCACCGGTTCCAACCCGGCCATGTCCCGCGCACAGGGCATCAACACCAACCTGAACGTTGTGCTGGGTCTGGCCGTCTCGAACGGGCTGGTGGCCTTGTCCGGCGCTCTGCTGAGCCAGTATCAGGGCTTTGCCGATGTCAGCATGGGCCGCGGCGCCATCGTCATTGGTCTGGCCGCTGTCATCATCGGCGAGGCTGTGTTTGGCCGAATCTTCCAGAATTTCGCCCTCAAGCTGGTGTCTGTCTCGCTGGGCGCGATCATCTATTATATCGTCATCCAGCTGGTGCTGACCCTCGGCTTTGACGCAAACCTGCTCAAGCTGCTCAGTGCGTCGGTCGTGGCGGTGTTCCTCGCGGTGCCGTACTGGAAAGGCAAGTATTTTGCCAAGCCCACCGCCAAAAAGAAGGAGGGTGCAAAAAATGCTTGAGATCCAGAATGTTTCCAAGACCTTCAACGCCGGAACGGTGAACGAGAAGACCGCGCTGAACGGCCTGAACCTGAAGCTGAACGAAGGCGATTTCGTGACCGTCATCGGCGGCAATGGCGCGGGCAAATCCACGATGCTGAACGCTGTGGCCGGTGTCTGGCCGGTGGACGAGGGCAAGATCCTCATTGACGGCATCGATGTGACCAAGCTGGGCGAGCATCAGCGCGCCGCCTACATCGGCCGCGTCTTTCAGGACCCCATGACCGGCACGGCGGCGACCATGCAGATCGAGGAGAATCTTGCGCTGGCGGCCCGCCGCGGCAAGCGCCGTGGTCTGCGGGTGGGCATCACCAGGGCTGAGCGGGAGCGCTACCGCGAACTGCTCAAGACGCTGGACCTCGGCTTGGAGGATCGTCTGACTGCCCGCGTGGGCTTGCTGTCCGGCGGCCAGCGTCAGGCGCTGACCCTGCTGATGGCCACCATGAACAAGCCCAAGCTCCTGCTGCTGGACGAGCACACCGCTGCGCTGGACCCCAAAACGGCGCTGAAGGTGCTGACCCTCTCGGCGAAGATCGTCGAGGAGAACCACCTGACCACCATGATGATCACCCACAACATGAAGGACGCCATCAAGTACGGCAACCGCCTGATCATGATGTACGAGGGCCATATCATCTATGATGTCTCCGGCGAGGAGAAAAAGAACCTGCACGTTTCGGACCTGCTGGCGAAGTTCCAGATCGCCAGCGGCGGCGAATTTGCGAACGACCGCATGATCTTGTCCTGAATATCCTGCATCTGACGAAGGAGCTTCATCCGGCGACGGGTGAGGCTCTTTTTTGGCGCGAAAATAAATGGCTGCAATTTGAGTGTGCTGCTGTTGTGGACAAGCCTGTTTTGTGGCGTTGCCGTGCTGTATTTCAGCACGGCGAAGAGCTACGACGCGGCAAAACGGGACAGCATGGTTCGGATGCAGACATCGGCGGGCCTTTTGATGTTCAGCGATGCAATGGCATATCTGTTCCGGGGAGCGTTGGATTCTGGAAAACAGAAAGGCTCCCTGCCGCGCGCAGGGAGCCTTTCTGGCGTTTCATCAAGTTTAGCGCTTGATGTCGTAGTTCATGTTCATCAGGTTGCGGATGGAGCTGACATCGTCGGTGATGTTGGCATCGCCGTGGATGGTGTGCTTGATGACGCTGCTTGCCACCGCGAAGTTGATCATATCCATAGCCTTGTAATCGTGGAGCATCGCGTAGATCAGGCCGCTGGCAAAAGCGTCGCCGCCGCCCACGCGGTCGAGGATGTTGAAGGTGAACAACTTGCTCTCGAAGGTGTGGCCTTCGTACCACATAAAGGCTTTCAGGCTGTTCTCGCTGCCGCTGTGAGCATAGCGCACATGGCGGGCGATGCACTTCAGATTGGGATAGCGCTCGATGAAGTGCTGGAAGATCTCATCCTGCTGCTCGTAGCTGGGCTGGAGAGGAACGCCATCCTTCCAGTCGCCCTTGGAGTGGTCGGACTCGTCCTTCCACAGGTGGTAAGGCTCGATGCCCAGCAGAACGTCCACATAGGGCAGACACTCGGTGCAGAAGTCGCGGGCCTCTTCCCACGTCCACAAGGTGGAGCGGAAGTTGCCGTCAAAGCTGACGGTCAGGCCCTTCTTCTTGGCGGTCTTGAGCATGTCGATGATCAGGCCGCGGCAGTTGGGGGCCAGCGCCGGGGTGATGCCGCTCAGGTGCAGCCAGTCGAAGCCGTCCAGCAGGGCGTCCAGATCGACCTGCGAGAAGTCGTACTCGGTGATGGCGCTGTGCTTGCGGTCGTAGATGACCTTGGAAGCACGGATGCCGTAGCCCGTTTCCAGATAGTAAGTACCCAGACGGTTCGAGGGCGTCTCGTTCGGCTCGGTGAGGATCATCGGCGTGCAGTGCACATCATTGGAACGCAGCCAGCGCACCGCGCTCTTGCCCAGACTGTTGTTCGGAACGACGCTGAAAAAGGTGCTGTCCACGCCCAGATTGGCCAGTGCCAGAGCGATGTTTGCCTCGCTGCCGCCGTAGCTTGCCTCAAAGCTGGAAGCCATGCGGATCTTCTCGTAGTTCGGCGGAGTCAGACGCAGCATGATCTCGCCGCAGGTGATGAATTTCTGCCCGTTGGTCTCGCTGCCAAGGATCGGATTGTAGTGTTCCATAACGCTCCTCCTAAAAAGTCGTTGCTGTCGTGTATACCGTTACGATGTGAGAACACATTGTTGTATCCATTATACCGCACCCTTCTCCAAATCGCAAGCGAAAGACGTGAGTCACGAGAGAAAATAAACGGGGATTTTTGGATGTTTTGACGAAAGCTCACACCCCCGTCAGATCGAACGAGGGGGTATACTCCTCCTTGGCGCTGCTCTTCTGCTGCATGTAGCCGTCCGAAAGGCCGAGGTCCATGGCGTAGTTGACCACCCGGCGGTATTCGTAGGTGGTGATGCGGCGGCCGATGCCGTGTTCTGCCGCCTTGTAGAACGGCGTGTACTGGCTCATGACGCTGGGTAGGAAGCACCCCGGGTCGGCGCGGTTCCATGCCGCCATCTGGTCCAGCACGGCAAAGCTGTCGTCCACATGCCCGGGCAGGGCCAGATGCCGCAGGATGACGCCCTTTTGCAGGATGCCGTCCGCGTCAAAGACCGGATGCCCCGCCTGTGCCATCATGGCTTCGATGCCGGGTTTTGCCACGGCGAAATAATCCGGCGCAGCCGAAAGCTCTGCCGAAAGGGCAGGGGAGACATACTTCAGGTCCGCCAGCCAGATGTCGATGTACCCCCGCCAGCGCTCGATGCTGTCCAGCGTCTCGTAGCCGCCGGTATTGCAGACGATGGGAAGATGCAGCCCCTTGGCCCGCGCTTCGTCCAGCGCCGCGATGATCCACGGCTGCCACTGTCCGGGCGTGACGAGGTTGATGTTGTGCGCTCCCTGCGCCTGAAGGTCGAGAAAAATCTCCGCAAGGTGCTCGACCGTGATCTCCTTGCCAAGCCCCTCGGCGCTGATGGGGTAGTTCTGGCAGAAACAGCATTTCAGCGTACAGCCGGAGAAAAACACCGTGCCGCTCCCGCGGGTCCCGCTGATGCAGGGTTCTTCCCAGAAGTGCAGGGCCGCGCGGGCCGCTTTCAAGGTCCCGCCCGCGCCGCAGAAGCCGGTGCGTCCGGCGGCACGGTCGGCTTTGCACTGGCGGGGACAGAGGGTGCAGGAGGCGGGCGCGATGTTGGTGGTTTTGGGCATAATATCCAAGTCCTTTGCAAAAGTTTCGAACAAATTGCTCGTATCTATTATACCATTTTCGACCCCGGTTGTGGTATACTATGGGTGAATATTGCATGTTGTGCAAGAATACTGCATATTTGGAACTTGGGAGGAACCTATGCGCACCGAAAATGAGGAGATCCGCGATCATCTGAAATATCTGTCTCTGCTGGCCCGGGATTACCCGTCGCAGGCCGCTGCCGCCAGCGAGATCATCAGCACGCAGGCGCTGCTCAAACTGCCCAAGGGCACGGAGCATTTTATGAGTGACCTGCACGGCGAGAATGAAGCCTTCGTCCACATCCTGAACTCGGCTTCCGGCGTCATCCGCGAAAAGGTGGATATCGTGCTGGGGGATACCATCCCCGAAGCCGCCCGCGCCGAACTGGCCACCCTGATCTATTACCCCAACGAAAAGCTGCCCCAGCTCAAGGCCCGCTGTGCCGACGAGGACGAGCTGGACCAGTGGTACACCGAGACGCTGCTCCAGCTCATCGATATCTGCCGGTTGGTGTCGTCCAAGCACACCCGCGAGCATGTACGGGAATGTCTGCCGGTGAGCTGCGGCTACATTCTGGACGAGCTGCTCCATGCCCATTTCGAGGACCACGACAAGGACCTGTACTATGGCCAGATCGTGGGCAGCATCATCGAGAATGGCCGCGCCGATAAATTCATCGTCCGCCTGTGCGAGCTGATCAAGCGGCTGGCCGTGGATAAACTCCACATCGTCGGAGACCTGTTCGACCGCGGCCCCCGCCCGGACATCATTCTGGACCTGCTCATGCGCCACCACAATGTCGATATCCAGTGGGGCAACCACGATGTGGTCTGGATGGGCGCAGCGGCGGGCAGCCCCATCTGCATCTGCACCGTGCTGAAAACGACGCTGGCCTACCACAACCACGCCATGCTGGAGGACTGCTACGGCATCAACCTGCGGCATCTGCAGCGGATGGCAGAGCAGTTCTACGGAGACGACGACCTGACCCTCTGGATGCCCCATACCGATGCGGCGCGCGGTCCCTACACCGAGGGAATGCTCCACCGCTGTGCAGTCATGCACAAGGCTGTGAGCATCCTGATGCTCAAGATGGAGTGCGCCGTCATCGCGCGGAACCCGGATTTCAAGATGCAGGGGAGAGACTTCCTGCGCCACATCGATTGGGAAAAGGGGACCGTTACCATCAACGGCAAAGAATATCCGCTGCGGGATACCAGCTTCCCCACGGTGGACCACGCCGACCCGTCGAAGCTCAACTACGACGAACAGGTGGTGCTGACCAAGCTCGTGCAGTCCTTCCGTCAGAGCGAAAAATTGCAGCAGCACATCGAGTTCCTCTATGCAAAGGGCAGCGTTTATCACATTGAGAACGGCAACCTGCTCTATCACGGTGTCGTCCCGATGACCAAGACCGGCAGCTTCGCCGTGGAGCGGTTCGAGGGCCACAGCTATTCTGGCCGCGCCCTGATGGACTACTGCGACGAGCGGGCACGCCGGGGCTACTTTGCGCCGGAAGGTTCTGCGGCCCGCCAGAGCGGTCAGGATTTCTTGTGGTATCTGTGGTGCGGCAAGCTGTCGCCGCTGTTCGGCCGCAGCGCCATGACGACCTTCGAGCGGCTCTATGTCGAGGACCCCGCCACTCACGAAGAGGTCAAGGACCCCTATTATACATGGTACAATGAAGAGGCCGCATGCCGCCGCATTCTGGCGGAGTTCGGGCTTCCCGGGACCAGCCACATCGTCAACGGCCATGTGCCGGTCCGCGAAAAGAGCGGCGAAAGCCCCATCAAGGGCGGCGGACGCCTTGTGGTCATCGACGGCGGGTTCTGCCGCGCCTACCACGACAAGACCGGCATCGCGGGCTATACGCTGGTCTATTCCAGCCGCACGATGTCTCTGCGCACCCATCAGCCGTTCGAGAGCGCGGAAAAAGCCGTCAATGAGAACATCGATATCCTCTCGCAGAAGAACATTCTGGAGACCGAGAACCACCGCATCCTCGTGGAGGAGACCGACGAGGGCGAGGTGCTTCGCGAGCGCGTGCATGACCTGAAACAGCTGGTCAAAGCCTATCAGCTGGGCTGGCTGAAGGAGCAGCATTGCGAAGATTGTGTCTGGTAAACGCGGTTTGTGTCATGCAACTTGACGAAATTTCTGTAAATTTTTTGAAAAAACAAACAAAATAACCGAATATCTTCGGATTTTCTGGGCAAAACAGAAAATAATCCCTGCTGAGCAAATGGGTCTTTGCTTTTTGGCCGAAGTTGTGTATAATAAAATAGCATATCGTGAAGTCCTGTGCCTTGCGATGTGCGCGGATCGATTGTGAAGAGAAACCCTTTGGGGGCCGACACAGCCCCACGACAAGGAGATCATAAAATTGGAAAAGTTTGTTATTACGGGCGGTAAGCCCCTGCACGGCGCGGTCACGATCTCGGGCGCAAAAAATGCGGCTGTCGGCATCCTGCCGGCCACCATTCTGGCGGCGGATGTCTGCGTGATCGAGAACCTGCCGGATATCAGCGATGTTGCGGTCAGCCTGAAGATCCTGAGCGTCCTTGGCGCACAGGTGAAGATGCTGAATAAGAACACCTACGAGATCGACACCACCCACATCACCTGCACCAATGTGCCGGACGACCTGTCCCGCCAGATGCGTGCAAGCTATTATTTTCTGGGTGCGCTGCTGTCCCGTTTCGGCAAGGCACAGGTCGCCATGCCGGGTGGCTGCAACCTCGGACCCCGCCCCATCGACCAGCACCTGAAGGCCTTCAGCGCTCTGGGCGCAGAGGACAGCGTGGATTATGGCATGATCACCGTCCGCGCCAAGGAGCTGACCGGTGCGCACATCTTCTTTGATAAGGTCAGCGTCGGCGCGACCATGAACGGGATGCTCTCTGCGGTCATGGCCGAGGGCCAGACCATTCTGGAGAACTGCGCCAAGGAACCCCATGTCGTTGATCTGGCAAACTTCCTGAATATGTGCGGCGCCGATGTGCGCGGCGCTGGCACGGATGTCATCAAGGTGCGCGGCGTGCGGCAGATGCACGGCTGCACCTACAGCATCATCCCGGACCAGATCGAGGCCGGCAGCTATATGGTGGCTGCCGCTGCTACGGGCGGCGATGTCCTCATCGAGAACGTGACCCCCAAGCATCTGGAACCCATCACCGCAAAGCTTCGCCGTGCGGGCGTCGAGGTCGAGGAATTTGACGATTCCGTCCGTGTCCGCCGCACCGGCGATGTGCTGCCCCTGAAGATCAACACCATGCCGCACCCCGGCTTCCCGACCGATATGCAGCCCCTGATGGGCGTGCTGCTCAGCATCGCCAAGGGCACTTCCACCATCACCGAGAGCGTGTGGGACAACCGCTTCCGCTATGTGGACGAGCTGCGCAAGATGGGCGCGAACGTTCAGGTGGACGGTCAGGTGGCCGTGTTCGAGGGCGTGGAAAAGCTCAGCCCCGCGCCGCTGCGGGCTTCGGACCTGCGTGCCGGTGCTGCGATGGTCGTTGCCGCTCTGATGGCGGACGGGACCAGCGAGATCGAGGAGATCGGCCACATTGAGCGCGGTTATGAGAACATCGTGGAGAAGCTGCGCGGTCTGGGCGCAGACATCAGCAAGGTGGACCGTGCGCCCGCCGCGCTGGAATCGGCGATGTAACAGAAATTTCGATACAGCTAAAACAGCCTGCCGCATTTTGCGGCGGGCTGCTTTCATGAGGAGAATATGGCAGAATTTATCTCATTGTATTCCGGCTCGTCCGGCAACAGCAGCGTGGTGCGCTGTGGGCAGCGCTACCTCATCATCGATATGGGCAAGGGCGTGCGGACGACCGGTGCGGCCCTCAAGGCGCTGGACCTGAACATCAGTGATTGTGCGGGCATCCTTGTGACCCACGAGCACAGCGACCATGTGAAGGGCCTGTCCACCTTCCTGAAAAAGAACCCGCTGCCCGTCTACGGCGCGGCCGCAACGCTGGATTTTCTGGATGCGAACGGCATCGTGCCCGCGTCCTGCGAACTGCGCAGCATGTCCGGCGGGGAAGAGGACATCGGCGATTTTGGCGTGACGGCGTTCCCCACCAGCCACGATGTGCCCTGTGTGGGTTACCGCATCCACACGCCGGACGACAAGACCATGACCATCGCCACCGACCTTGGGGTCCTGACGCCCCCGGTGCACGAAGCGCTGTCCGGTTGTGACCTCGTGGCGCTGGAAAGCAACTACGACCTCCACATGCTCCGCAGCGGGCCGTATCCGTATTACTTACGCTCCCGCATCGAGTCCACCCGGGGGCATCTCTCCAACGATGAGTGTTCAGCGAAAATTCTGGAGCTGATCCAAGAGGGCTGCAAAAAGTTTGCGCTGTGCCACCTTTCGCAGGAGAACAATACCCCTATGCTGGCCCTGCAGACCGTGTTCAACACCCTCGGCGCGGCGGGCGTCGTGCCGGAAAAAGACTGCATCGTTCAGACGCAGCGAAGGAATGAAGTCAGCCCGGTGCTGGAATTTTGAGAAACAAGGCAGCATCTGTTTTGAAAAGGGAAGAGCTGCCGGATGAAGAACAAGAAAGGCTCCTGTCCGATGAATGGACAGGAGCCTTTGTTATTTTATCGAAACTTTATGAAACACTCAGCCGACGATCTCATCCGCCAGTGCATCCATCTGCGCTTCAGATGCCGCATTGACGGCAGAGCGGATGGTAACGACGTTCTCACAGACGGTCATATTCTTCATGCCGTCCAGCTCGGCCCGCATGAGTTTTGCTGCCATGGGGGCCCAAGTGCCATTCTCCATCAGGCCGATGGTGCGGCTCTGGAAGTTCTTGGTCTTGAGGTGGGCGAGCAGATTCTCCATCGGCGGGAAGAGGAAGCCGTCGTACGTCGCACAGGCCAGAACGATCTTGCCGCAGCGGAACGCCTCGGTCACCGCATAGGAAACGTCGGTGCGGGTCAGGTCCATCTCCACGACCTTGGCTCCCTTTGCACGGAGCTTTTCAGCCATCAGGTGGGCAGCTTCGCGGGTGTGGCCGTGGATGGAAGCACTGGCCACAAGAATTTTCTCCGGTTCTTCGGGCTTGTAGCTGGACCAGAGGTCGTAGTAGTTCAGGTATTGGCTCAGATCGCCGGTCAGAACCGGGCCGTGCAGCGGGCAGATGGTCTGGATGTCCAACGCGGCGGCTTTTTTCAGAAGGGCCTGTACCTGCGGACCATATTTGCCCACGATGTTCAGGAAATACCGGCGGGCTTCGCTGGCCCAGTTGGCGTTCTTGTCAAACTTGGCTACCGCGCCGAAGCGGCCAAAGCCATCGGCGGAGAAGAGCACCTTTTCGCTGGACTCATAGCTGACCATGACTTCCGGCCAGTGGACCATGGGCGCGAACACAAAGGTCAGGGTGTGTGCGCCCAGTGTCAGGCTTTCGCCGTCCTTGACGGTCACACGGCGGTCTTTTGCAATGGCATCCGCGCCGAAGAACTGCTCCATGTAGAGGAAGGTCTTGGCGTTGCCGACCACCTGCATCTCCGGATACAGTGCCGCCAGCTTTGCAATGTTGGCCCCGTGGTCCGGCTCCATGTGAGAGACGATGAGGTAATCCGGCTTCGTGCCGTCCAGCGCTTCGGCCAGATTTTCCAGCCATGCGTCGGTGGCACGAGCATCCACCGTGTCAAGGATCGCGGTCTTTTCGTCCCGGATGACATAGGAATTGTAGCTGACGCCCGTGGGCACAGGATACTGGCTCTCGAACAGGTCGATGGTGGTATCATCCACCCCGACACCCAAAATGGCGCTGCTGATTTTGTTCACGCTCATAAAAGACATCCTCTCTTCATTTTTATCGATGTGCCGGAAAACCGGCGATGTTTACTAGGAACATTTCTTATTATAGCAGGAAGGACCGCATTTGGCAAGAGGTCACAGCTCTTCGGACGCTGGAAGGCGGGCCGTGACGGGGCGTCCCGGCTCGTTGTCCAGTTCCAGCAGGGTCGCCGCCGCCGCTTCGTCCAAACTCTGGACGCTGCGCAGCTTTCGGCTGATGGCACGGCTCCGCACCCCGATGAGCTGGTCCAATTCTTCGTCGGTCTGGCGCAGACGCTGCTGCATCTTGGAAAGCCCCTGCCCAAACTTATCGAACTCCGTCTTGACAGCCCCGAGCAGCTGCCAGACCTCGCCCGAGCGCTTCTGAATGGCCAGCGTCTTGAATCCCATCTGCAAGCTGTTCAGCAGCGCGGCCATGGTGCTGGGACCGGCCACGTTGACCTGATAATCCCGCTGAAGCACTTCCAGAAGCCCCGCATTGACCACCTCGGCATACAGCCCTTCAAACGGGAGAAAAAGGATGCCAAACGTCGTGGTGTAGGGAGGCTCGACATATTTTTCGTGGATGTCTTTCGCCTCGCTGCGCAGGACCAGTTCCAGCGCGTGGCGGGCGTTCTCGACGGCCTGCGCGTCGCCGGACGCCTGTGCATCCTGCAGATGCGCATAGGTGTCGCCGGGAAATTTCGAGTCGATGGGCAGCCAGACGGTGCTGCCGTCTACTCCCGGCATCTTGATGGCGTATTCCACCCGCTGGGTGCTGCCCGGGATGGTGGCCACGTTGGTTTCGTACTGTTCGGGGGCCAGAATTTCTTCCAGAATGGCCCCCAGCTGCAGTTCGCCCAGAATGCCGCGGGTCTTGACGCCCGAGAGCACCTGCTTCAGGCCGCCGACGTCCGCCGCGAGGTTCTGCATCTCACCCAAGCCTTTATAGACCTGTTCCAGCTGCTCGTTGACAGCCTTGAAGCTCTCGCTCACCCGCTTTTGCAGGGCATCCTGAAGCTGTTCATCCACCGTGTGGCGGATCTCGTCGAGCTTCTGGGCATTTTCGGCCCGAAGCGACGACATATCCTTTGCCAGTGCGGCGCGCAGTTCTTCCAGCTTCTGGGTGTTGGACGCTTCCAGCGAGCGCAGACGGCGCTCTAAGATCTGCTGCTGGCTGTCCTGCCCCTGCGCGAGGGTCGCGCTCATGTTCTGCACAGCGGTCTGCAGCGTCTCGCTGACGCCGCGCATCGCGGTGTAGTTCTGCTCTGCCATCGCGGACTGCTTGGCGGCAAAGTCCTTGGCCTGTGTGTCCAGCTGCTGCTGCATCCAGCGCTTGAGTTCTTCGGTGTCCTGTCCGCCGCCCGTCTTTTTGCCGGTGCGCCAGAGCACCACCGCCAGTTCCAGACAGATGGCAACGAGCAGAAGGGTATAAAGTCCTGCCAGATATTCCATGGTTTCCTCTTTTTACAAAATTTCGTAGTCTACCAGTTCCTTGCGGGTGTCGCGGGCATCTCCGTACAGGCCGACGCCATCGACTTCGCACTCGCCGGACTGGTTGTCGTAGGGGTCGGACCGGAAGCCGGTCATCGGCGGGTCGAACGGTGCTTCAAACGCGCGGTTGGCCACCATCCGGCCGGTGTCCAGATTGCCAAAATAATGACGCCGCATCGTTTCATCGCCCTGCCGCGCCATCGATGCACCGAACGAACAGTCGGCGTACATCCAGCCCTTGGGCGCGATGTAGAACATGGCCCAGTCGTGGCAGCCAACGCCGGTGAGCGAGACGGACAGGCCGCTCTGCCACTGGGCCGGAATGCCCACCAGACGGCAGAGCGTGATGAAGGTCAGCGCCATGATACCGCAGTCGCCCCGGCGGTCGCGGGCACAGTGGTCGGGCAGACTCTCCTGTACGAAATAGGCGGGCTGGTAGTGGTAGCGGACGTTCAGGGTCACATAGTCATAGATGCGCTTGGCCTTTTCCGCCGGGTCGGTGACGCCGTCGGTCAGCTGATGAGCCAGCGCCCGCAGATAAGGCGTGAACACGATGTGAGGCGCTTCCTCTTCGGTGTCAAAGGCGGGCTGCTCGGCGTCCGGAACGAAATCCATCGGGTCGGCATACTGCGCCGTCGTGTGATAGCGGTACTGCACCCCGAAGCGGCGGTTCTCGGTGAGGTCTGCTTCCCAGAAAACCGTTCTCTGCGGCGCGTTCTCGTCGGCGATGTGGGCGGGCGGCTCGGTGAAGTCCAGCAGCTCGATCTCGCTCTGGGCAAGACATGCCGCCGGGAGCGGGAGCCACGCGCGGACATGCACGCTGTTCCGCCCCTCAGCCTTGGCCTGTTCCAACGCCTTGGCAAAGGCTTCGTCTGACATGCCGACGCTGGTTTTCAGGGTGATCCGTGCTTCGGCCTTTCCGGTCTGCACCATCTGTTCGTGCTGACGGCGGCGGAACTCCCGGGCAGCGGTGTTGGCGGCGGGCGGGTCGATCTGGCGCGCGGCGAGGTCTGCGTGGGTGGCAAGCAGCGTTTCGGCAAAGCGGTCCAGATAGTGCTTTTCGCCCTCCACGAACCGCCAGTCCACTCGGCCATGGCGGACCAGCTGGCGGAACTCCTCCGCTGTGAAATCCCGGACCAGTCCCTGCATCCGGGCCACGGCCTGTTCCTCGGTCCAGCAGTAATCTTCCGGGATGCGGCGCATGATCTCGCGCTGGACGATCATCGCGTCCCGCAGGGCGTCCACACCGTGCGGCGTCGGATTTTCAGGCACGAAGGCCCCGGCTTCCTCGAAACCCTGACTGCGGGGGCCGTTCTGGGTCACGGTCCAGTCCTCCGCCAGATATTCGTCGATCCGCTCAATGGCTTCCTTGTAGGATCCGGCCGCTTTCAGCCGCTCCACATCATCGGGCAGTCCCACATTCAAACTGCGAAATGCTTCATTCAAGTCCTTCATAAGGTCCGCTTCCTTTCCGTTGATCGTTATGCTGCTGGCTGGACGGCATCGCCGGTCTGGCTCTGCCAGAACCAAACAGCGTCCTCGATCCAGCCCTCTGCATCTGTTCCCTTGGCAATGCCGATGCCGTGCGGTGCTTTGCGGTATACGCTCTCATAGTAGGGCACACCATTGACCGCCAACGCCGTTTGAAGTGCCGGCCCCTGCTTCCAGTAATTGAACAGCATCAAAACGATGTCGTTCTCGCCATACCAGAAGTAGGTCGGCGGATAATCCGGCGTCACGCAGGAAGAGATCTCGTAGTCGTAATAGCGCATTCCCTCCCCGTAAGTATCCAGAAGCCAATGATAGATCGGCTTTGCCTCATAAAAATCGTTGATGGGATAAGCCAGAAGCATCACGCCCGGTTTGGGCACGCCGTAGCGCCCGTAACCGATGTCCTGATCGCCAAAAATGCCCGTGATCTGGCCGCCGGAGGAGTATCCCAAAAGCGCATATCCTTCGGTCTGTACGCCAAACTGTTCGGCATTTGCCGTAATGAGCTGGATAGCACGGCCAAGGTCCTCGATGGGAGCATTGTCCTTTGCTTCTTCGCCGATGCGATACCGCAGGGCGAACACCGCATAGCCCTTTTCATGAAGTTCCCACGCTGTGGATACGCCGCCGCGCATCTCGCCGCTGTAGATCAGCGCGTTGCCCGAAAGCACCACCGCATACTTCGTATTCGGCTCTTTTGCCGGGAAATAATACAGCTCCGCATGGTCGCGGGTCTTGTCGGCGGCGATCTCTTCCGGACTGTAGAGCTTGTAGGTGATCTGAGTCCCGTTATTATAAGTGTCGATGAGGTAATTCATGCCCGCCGCACAGCTTTCGACCGATTCCGGCCCGACGACCTCTTTTAGAGTGTTGCCGTCTTTGTAATGCTGTAACAGCCCGATGTCTCGTTCCCAGACATAAACGTAAGTGTACAGCCCCGAATCCCGAATGCTGGGATTGGTCCGGATCTCTTTCATCGTCGTTTCCGGGGTGATGTTCGCCGGACCCGTTTCACGTTCCGCAAAGACCGGAAGCGCCAGCGCCGCCAATAAAAACAGCGTGCACAGGATCGTTCTGCTGAGATGTTTCATCCATCGTTCTCCTTTGCTGCGTTCTCTGTCCGGATTGCATTTTTTCACAAAGCGTTCTATAATAGGTCTCTGCACGAACAGAACAGCCAGAAATTTGGTTCTATTGTACCACAACCGATCGTTTTCGAAAAGGTTTCTGAAATAAAAAAGGAGCATACCATGTCGGAACCCATCCTCGCCAACTACCACACCCACACCACCCGCTGCCACCACGCCACTGGCACGGAAGAAGTATACATCGAGACGGCCATCCGCTGCGGCTATCAGGTGCTCGGATTTTCGGACCACACCCCTTGGCGGTATCGGGACCCCCATTTTGTTTCTCATATCCGGATGCTCCCGGACGAGCTGAAAGGCTATGTGCAGACGCTTCAGGCTCTGCGGGACCGGTACGCAGACCGCATTCACCTTCATATCGGGCTGGAAGTGGAGTATTTCCCGGCCTATCTCGACCGGCTCGCCGAGGATTGTGCGCGCTTGGGCGTGGAATACTGGGTGTTCGGCTGCCATTACGACACCACAGACGAGACGGGCATCCACTTTGGACGTTCCCGCTCGGACCTCGACCTGCGGCATTATGCGGAACAGGTCGCGGCGGGTTTGGAGACGGGGCGCTATCTTTACCTTGCCCACCCGGACCTCTTTCTGAACCGGTGGCCCGAATTTGATGCCGCCGCCGAAAAGACCTGCCGTGAGATCTGCGAAACCGCCGCGCGGCTGGACGTTCCGCTGGAATACAATCTGGCCGGACTGCAGACCCACGGCCGCGCCGACGGGTCCCTTGGTTACACCAACGACCTGTTCTGGCAGATCGCGGCGGAATATCCGGTCAAGGCCATCCTCGGCTGTGACGCCCACGCGCCCGAAGAACTGGACGTCGTTCCGCTCCTGCGCAGCAAGCAGGAGTATCTGCGTGGGCTGGGCATCCCGGTGCTGGATCATCTGCCCCAGCTTGCCTGACGGAACCCGTTGTACTTTGCCGAAAAGTCTGCTATACTGGATCTGTAAGATTCCATCGAGGGGGAACCGGAGCATTGCGGCCCCGGTCAGGATGAATTGCTATGAGTGAGATCACAGTCCGGCCCATGACGCCGGAAGATTGGACTGCTGTTTCAAAGATTTATCTGGAAGGCATCGCCACTGAGCACGCCACCTTCCAGACCGACTGTCCGCCCTACACGGCATGGGACGCCTCCCACACCAAGGAGTGCCGCCTTGTCGTGCTGGACGACGGCGTTCTTGCGGGCTGGACGGCCCTGCATCGGGTAGACCCGCGCTGGTGCTACCGCGGCGTGGCAGAGGTCAGCATTTACATCGGCGAGCGCTTCCGGGGGCGCGGGCTGGGCTACCATCTGCTGAGTGCGCTCTGCCGACAGGCCGAACAGGCCGGTTACTGGACGCTGCAATCCACGGTCCTGCAGGACAACGCCGCTTCGCGCGGACTGCACCTCAAGTGCGGGTTCCGCTTGGTGGGCCGCCGGGAGCGCATCGCCCGTGACTGCCACGGCCGCTGGCTCGACACCTTCCTGATGGAGCGCCGCTGCCGCGACGATGAGCCGGTCGGCTATAAAAATCTCTGAATTCCTGCGGCAAAGAACTTGACAAATCTCTCCAAACGCGGTACACTAACGGAGTCGTAAGGTTACTCCTTTCGACGTGTGGGCGTGAGTCCACGAGTCCATAAGGGCCTGTAGCTCAGTTGGGAGAGCGTTCGGTTCGCATCCGAGAGGTCAAGGGTTCGAATCCCTCCAGGTCCATAAAATAAGGAACAGGCCATACGGAAAGAGTATGGCCTGTATTTTTTATACTGGAACCTTGGAAGGAAAACGTGCCATGCAAATTTCCAGCCGCTTTACCATTGCTGTCCATGCGCTCATCTGCATGGAAAAGTTCAAAGAACATTATAAAGTCACCAGCGAGTTTCTGGCGTCCAGCATCAACGTCAACCCGGTGGTCGTCCGGCGGCTACTGCAACAGCTGAAGAAGGCGGGCATCGTGGAGGTGAAGCGGGGCAGCGGCGGGGCCGAGGTGGCAAAGCCGCTGGCGGATGTCACTCTGCTGGACATCTACCGGGCTGTGGACTGTGTGGGGGAGGGGCAGCTGTTCCATTTCCACGAGAATCCCAATTCAGCCTGCCCGGTGGGGCGGAACATCCACGCCGTGCTGGACAAGCGGTTGGAGGAAATCCAGACGGCCATGGAGCAGAAGATGCAGTCCATCACCCTGCAGGATGTGATGGAAGACGCCGACAAGCTGGTGCAGTTTTAAGAAAAAAAACAATCCCCGCCGCTTTCCCGTTTGGGAGGGCAGCGGGGATTTTTCAAAAACTTTATTGTAACTATTGACATTACAACCGAGATGTGCTATATTCTTGATGTGCCAAGCAAGGTTACAACGAAAGACGACAACCCACAAACGATACAAAACCCAAAATGGAGGAAACCAACATGGCAAACTACAGCAAAATTTCCGTCGAACCGAACGCCCGCACCGAGCTGCACGATTCTCTGGGCCTGACAGGCGCAGAAGTCAGCATCAACAACCTGCCCGCCGGGGCCTGCGTGCCCTTTGTGCACGCCCACAAGCAGAACGAAGAGCTTTACGCCGTCCTCTCCGGCAAGGGAAAGGCTGTCATCGACGGCGAGACTGTGGAGCTGAAGGCAGGCGATTGGGTGCGCATCGCCCCCGCCGCCAAGCGTCAGTTCTTCGCTGCCGAGGACAGCGCCATTAGCTTCATCTGCATCCAGACCAAGCAGAACTCGCTGGAAGGCTACACCATGACGGATGCTGTGGTGGAAGGGTAATTCAAAACAAAAAGCAAAGCCCATCGACTGAGTAAAAACAGTTGATGGGCTTTTGTGCTTTTTGCAAGATCACGCCAGCATTTTTCCTTCCAGATAGGAACAACGCAGATAATCGGGGTTGGTGTAGTAGACGCTGGAATTGAAATCCGAGATCTCGTCGGTGATGAACGAAGAAAATACGTCCAGAATCCTCCGAAAGAAAAACGCAGCGCACCCCATTTCCGTGGGCTGCACTGCGTCTAAGCGTCTGGCGTCTTGATAATGATTGAATTTATAATTCCATCCGCATGGAGATTAGTTCTTGAAATCCAGCGTTCCGAGAGCGAAAACCTTTGGGATTTCTGCCATATTCCACAAACCCTGCCGTCTGGTACATGGAAATCGCTCTAGTGTTTTCCGCCACCACATCCAGCTCCAACTGAGCATATCCGGCGGCTTTGGCGCATTGGATACAGGCTTCCATCAAGGCTCGCCCAATGCCCAGACCCCAATAGTCTTTCAGGATACTGATACCAAATTCGGCACGATGAGCTACTTTATACTGCGCTCCGATCGCCTCGATCCCGGCAGTTCCTGCCATTTTACCGTCCACAAAGACGATCAGTTCGATCTCATTCGGGCTGGTTACTTTTTTCTCTAAGTAGCAGCTTTGTAGCAGCTTTCCTGTTCAGCGTCAAAGTGATTTTCGTCGGGATAAATCCGCAGATAATCGGTTTCTGCGTGTGTCAAATTAAAGTTTTCAAGAACGGTGCTTCCATCGGATGCCACACCGTTTCGGATGTGGACTGCCAGTCCTTTTGGCGTTATAATCGTTTGATCGTACTTCATTTTTCCCTCCTGAATCCTTCAATCCGCTGCGCCTGACAATTTCAAGAATTTCTTGTCCGACTGGATGCTCTGGGTCACAAATTTGCCATCCCGGAACAATGCGTATGTTGTGACAGGTGCAGGTACATTTTGTGCCGTCTCTTTCTCTGTGATGTGGATGGCTTTGAACGGGATTCCATGTTCCTTTGCAGCCTCCTGTACCTTTGACACCCAATAATAGGTGTAGGGGCACTGGTCGGTATAGTAGAGGATAAAGCCGTTTTCCTCCACCTTGGGATGCTTGGCACAATCCTTGAATTTTGGCAGCTGGGCGTTCTGCACAAGGGACAGGTACATGAGGTTGATCCCGCAATCGGAGATATCCGAGACCTTGAAGCCCTTATGGGTCAAAAACTTGGGGTCAGCGAGAAATTCTCGTTTGCGTCCCTCTGCACACAGGATACAAACGCCGTTTTTGCCCTGCGCCTTGGCATCCCGAAGGCATTCTTCCAGCAGCTCACTGGAATAGCCGTGACCTTTCAGGGAGCCGGAGACCCACAGGCAGTCAATGTAAAGCCAGTTGTCTGCTTCAATGGGAACCCAAGCGTTTTCCGCCGGGATGTACTCGATAAAGCACTTGCCGCGCTCTGCACTGCGGTAAAAAACAAGCCCCTCCTCAAAACGCTGCTTGAGCCATTCCTTCTTGGCAAGGCTCTGTTTGCCGGACATGGCACAACAGATGTGCTCCTTGTCGATGTTTTCTTTTGTGATTCGGATATACTCCATCGAAGCGTCCTCCTATATTCTTATGCCTTTTCCGGCACAGTTTCTTCCAGTTTTCCATCCATGAAGCGGATCACGCAGGTATACCTGCATTTGGGGCAGAACAGCGGAAAATCTTCCAGTACCGTATGCTCCCGGATCATGGTGCGTGTTTTGCTGCCGCACTTCGGGCAGCGTATCCAATCCGTTTTATCCATTGTGCGACCCCTCCTTCTGGATCTCCTCCCGCTTGCGCTTTCGGATCTGCTCATTCAGTGCTGCTGCCATATAAAAACTCTGTCCGAAGTCGATGAGATGCCACATTATTTTTGCCGCCAGAATAAATGTGCCGTAGATCAGCCCATCCAGCGTGTTGTACCAAAAACCCCAGTTATGGGCAAGGGGAAGCAACACCGCTTCCAGCAGAATTGCGTGCAGGATGGTGCGGGCCCACCATGCACGATTGCTCAGCTCTTCGCCGGAAGCATAGATGAGAAGGGTCAGCATACTGACCAGCGTCAGCAGGATGCAGCGTCCAAAAAACGTGACGACGGGAAGTTCGCTGGTGGGGTTGAACAGCAGACACATGAAAAAGGTGCTGAGCATGATAAGTCCATCTTTTACACATTAAATGAAAATGAAATCATTAGCTGCGGCTGGAGCGATAGATCACCCCGCTGCTCACCGCTACCACAATGCCCAGCAGCGCCAGCCCTGCGCCGGCCTGACCGAACAGGTCGCCGACAGCACCGACGAGCGGGCTTGCGGGAATCATCAACAGGCTGTAGGCCATGCTGTCCACGCTGATGATGGTAGCGCGCTGGTCGCTGGGGATGGCATCGTTCAGCTTCTGGCTCTCGTGCAGGAGATAGACTTCCAGCACGCTCTGCACCAGCATCATGCCAAAGATGCCGCCCCATGCGGGGGCAATGCCCACCAGCAGCGTGCCCGCGCCGCAGAGCAGGGAACAAACGGCATAGAACCGGCGCATGGAACGGAACCGGACCCGGCGGCCGATCTCCGTGCCCAGCACGCAGGAAACGCCGCCCAGAAGCAGGGGAAGAAATAGCATCTCAGTGGGCCAGCCCAGCTCCACGAGCCGCTGCTGCAGGAACATCTTGGTCAGATAGCTGGGAACTGAGATAACGGCGCTGGACGCGATCAGCTTCACCGCCAGCGGGCTGGTGTGCAGAATTTGCAGACTGTCCTTCACCAGCTGGGCGAACTGACCGGGCAGGTCGCGCAGAGTCTGCTTTTGCCGGTTGGCCTGTGCTTCGGTGACGATCGGCTCTTTCATGAAAAGACAGGCGAGCGTGGAAACGCCCTCAAAGGCGGCGCTGAGCAGATAGAAGCCCGCAAAGCCAAGGAAGCGCTTGAGCAGACTGGCCAGCGAACCCACCGCATTGGCCAGCATGGAAATTTGAGAGCCGTTGGCGGAGATCTGGATGTACTCGTCCTCGCGTCCTTCCAGTTTGAGACTGTCGTAGATGAGCGCTGTGAAGGTTCCGGAGAACATGGTGTTGTACAGCGCATTCAGCGCCATGGCGAAGCAGATGGCGAACAGGTTCGGTGCAAACGCCATCAGCAGATTGTAGGTGACGGCAAGCGCACCGCCAAAAACGAGGGCCTTTTTGCGGCCCAGAAGGTCTGCCGCCATGCCGCTGGGCACTTCGCACAGGAGACTGACGACGTGGAAAACGCTCTCGGCGAGACCGATCTCCCAGAGCGAGAATCCGCGTGCGGCCAGCAGCGCCACCCACACGGCGTCGGTGATGCGCAGACCAGAGAAGAAATTGGACATATAAACACAGCCAAGCTGCTGTTTCAAGTTGATCTTATGATGCATGGGAAACACCCTTTCTATTTCGGTTGGAAGGAACTTCGGAATAGAAAGTGCGCACATTTTTAGGTAAAACAAAAACGCCCCATAGCAAAGCTACGCGGCGCAAAAAATCATGCTCCACGCTTTGCTGGAAGAATGACCTGCCAAAGTCCTGCCCTGCGGGAGAGCGGACGGCGAAGCAGACAGAGAGTTTCGAAAAATGGGCGCACTTCGAGCCGGAAAAGCTTAGGGGTTTCCTTTCTTAAAGAAAACGCAGCCGTTCCAACCCATCTGGGTGCACCCTCCTTCCAGTAAAACGTTAAGCCCAGCATAACACATCCGGGCGGAAAACACAAGCAAAAACGGGAAAAAGTTACAAAATCCCTTCCCGCGCTTGCAAACCTGACCGAAATGTGGTAAGATGTCACTTGGTGATAAAACCTGAATACGCAAAAACGCAGCGACGGAGAAAGTACGCGCAAGAGGTCCGGCAAAGAGAGAAGCTTCACCGGCTGAAAGGGCTTCCGAGAGATATTTGCGCCGAAGTTCGCTCCCGAGCGGCCCGTGTGAACGGCCTTTTGGGTCTGCTAGTGCGGGACGGCGCGCCCCGTTACGGCGTTTGAGCGCCGCTTTTTTGAGAGCGGAAACCGGGTGGTACCGCGGAGTAAAGTTTACAGCTTCGTCCCCTTTGCCGAAAGGCAGGGCGGGACGGAGCTTTTTTGCTGTCCGCTGAACAACACGAAAACCGAGAAGGAGAGAATTTCCATGCAAGCAATGATCGACGAGCTGGCCAAACAGGCAGAAGAAAGCCTCGGTCAGGTCTCTTCCAAGGAGACGCTGGCCTCGTTCTGGCAGGAATATCTGAGCAAAAACGGCAAGATCCCCGCGCTGATGAAGAATCTGCGCTCGGTCGCGCCGGAAGAGCGCCCCGCCATGGGCAAGATCATCAACGAACTCAAGCAGAAGGTTCAGGCAGATTATGATGCCGCCGCTGCCAAGGTGAAGGAAGCCGAGCTGGCTGCCCGCAACGCCGCTGAGACGGTGGACATCACCCTGCCCGCCAAGACCCGCACCGTAGGCGGTCTGCACCCGCTGACTCTGGTCACCAACCAGATCATCGACGTCTTTTCTGGTATGGGCTTCGCCATTGTGGATTCCCCGGAAATTGAAGATGATGAGCACAACTTCACCCTGTTGAACGTCCCGAAGGATCACCCCGCCCGTGATATGCAGGATACTTTCTATCTGTCCGACGAGTTCCTGCTCCGCACCCAGACTTCTGGTGCACAGATCCGTACTATGCAGAAAACGAAGCCGCCCATCAAGATCCTTCATGCCGGCCGCGTGTTCCGTTCGGATTCCGACGCCACCCACAGCCCGATGTTCCATCAGATGGAAGGTCTGGTCGTGGATAAGGGCATCACGCTGGGCGACCTGCAGGGCGCACTGAACACCTTCGTGCAGAAACTGTTCGGCGACGACACCCGCACCCGTCTGCGTCCGTCCTACTTCCCGTTCACTGAACCCAGCGTCGAGGTCGATGTCAGCTGCTTCGAGTGCCACGGCAAGGGCTGCCCCCTGTGCAAGCACACCGGCTGGATCGAGGTCCTCGGCGGCGGCGTCGTCAACCGCAAGGTCCTCGAGAACTGCGGCATCGACCCGGATGAGTATTCCGGTTTTGCTTTCGGCATCGGCATCGAGCGCATCGCCATGCTCAAGTATGGCATCAACAACATCGGCCTGATGTTCGAGAACAATCTGGAGTTCCTCAAGCAGTTCCATGAATAAGAGGGGAGAGAGCAAACAATGAAAGTACCTTTCAGTTGGTTAAAAGAATTGGTCGATATCGACGTCACCGCGCAGGAATTGGAGGAAAAGCTCTTCTCCTGCGGCTTTGAGGTCGAGGAGCTGATCCCGCTGGATGCCGGCATCAGCAAGGTCGTCGTCGGCAAGATCGTGGAGATGGAAAAGCAGGAAGGCACGCACCTGACCAAGTGCGTGGTGGACTGCGGCGAGTACGGCCACGACATCCGCATCAGCACCGGCGCAACGAATATGAAGCTGGGCGACTGCGTCCCCGCTGCTCTGGATGGTTCCACCCTCCCGGGCGGCATTAAGATCAAGGCCCGCAAGATGCAGGGTGTGGAGTCCAACGGTATGCTCTGCTCCGGCGAGGAGCTGGGCCTGAACGAGGACCTGTTCCCGGGTTCTGAGGTCTACGGTCTGCTCATCCTGCCCGAGGATTCGGTCCCCGGCACGGATATCGCACCGGTGGTCGGTCTGGATGACTACATCTTCGATATCTCCATCACCGCAAACCGCCCGGACTGCCAGTCCGTCCTCGGCATCGCCCGCGAAGTTTCTGCCATTCTGGGCAAGCCGCTGCACATGCCCGCCATGGATTACAAGACCGTCTGCGACGCCGACGAGCCGATCACCGTCAAGGTGGAAGCACCCGACCTGTGCCCCCGCTACATGGCACACTATGTCCGCAACATCCGGATGGGCGAGTCTCCCCGCTGGATGAAGCGTCATCTGGCACTGTGCGGTCTGCGCTCCATCAGCAATGTGGTCGATATCACCAACCACACCCTGCTGGAAATGGGCCAGCCCATGCACGCCTTTGACCTGAACAAGGTCGCCGGCCGGACCATCGATGTCCGCCGCGCTCACGAGGGAGAGAAGATCGTCACCCTCGACGAGAAGGAGTTCACCCTGAACCCCAACAACCTCGTCATCTGCGATGCCGAGAAGCCGGTGGCACTGGCCGGCATCATGGGCGGTGCAAACTCCGGCATGGACGAGAGCACCACCAGTCTGCTGTTCGAGTGCGCCACCTTTGCCCGCGACAGTGTCCGCAAGACCAGCCGTGCACTGGGCCAGAACAGCGATTCTTCCGCCCGCTATGAAAAGGGCGTGGACCGCCACTCTCCCGAGCTGGGCCTTGCCCGCGCTCTGCACCTCATTCAGGAGCTGGATTGCGGCGACATCACCACGCTGGAATACGACCTGACCGATGGCCGTCCGCTGGAGCGCAAGCACATCGTCACCACCCCGGCCAAGATCTGCGGCGTGCTGGGCATCACCGTGCCCGACCAGACCATGATCGACATCCTGAAGCGTCTGGAGTTCACGGTGGACGTTCAGGCTGACGGCAGCTGGGACGTCTCCGCTCCGCTCTACCGTGAGGATGTCGAGAGCTTCCCCGATCTGGCCGAAGAGGTCATCCGTGAGTACGGCTATGACCACATCGTGCCCACCTTCCTGAACACCGCCTCGGTCACCAACGGCGGCCTGAACTACGAGCAGAAGCAGCAGCTCAAGACTAAGCGTCTGCTGGCTGCACAGGGCTTCTATGAGGCATCCACGCTGGCGTTCTATTCCAACGCCGAGCTGGATATGCTCCACATCCCCGCTGACGATGCCGCCCGCAAGGCCATCCGCATCCTGAACCCCATCAGTGAGAACCTGTCCATCATGCGCACCCTGCTGACGCCGTCCATGCTGAACGTCATCGTGGACAACCTCAAGAAGGGCAACACCGAGGGCCGTCTGTTCGAGATGGCTCCGGTCTATCTGGCCAAGGAGCTGCCCATCAATGAGCATCCCCACGAGCGCCAGACCCTGTGCATCGGCGCATTTGGTCCGGAAGAGGACTTCTTCACGGTCAAGGGCGCGATGGAAGCGCTGGCCGCCGGCTTTGGCCTGAGCTTCACCTACGAGCGCGAGACGACGCCTTGGCTGCACCCCGGCATCAGCGCCGCTGTTTCCTGCAATGGCAAGCGTCTGGGCGTGTTCGGCAAGCTTTCCAACGAGATCAACGGCGAGCTGGAGATCGCAAAGGACCAGAAGGACAGCCAGAACATCTATTTGGGCGAACTGGACTACGAGGCTCTGATGTCCTGCGTGGACGGCGAGCTGCGCTATAAGCCGCTCAGCCCTTATGCATCCGTCAAGCGCGATCTGGCCCTCGTCTGCGAGGAAAAGGTCACCTGCGGCGAGATCGAGGAGACTATCAAAAAGGCAAGCCCGCTCATCACCGATGTCAAGCTGTTCGACATCTACCGCGGTGCAAACCTCGGCGAAGGCAAGAAGAGCATGGCATTCTCTCTGACGCTGGCAGACCCCAGCGCAGAAGTTTCTGCGGAGCAGGTCGAGCGCACCGTCAAGAAGGTGCTGGGCAACCTGAAGTTCAAGCTGGGCATCGAGATCCGCTGAGCATCCAATAAAATCTGACCCAAGGGACCGCTGTGCAAGGGACTGCACGGCGGTCCCTTTTTGCATCTCGTGCAGGAAAACCCGCCCAAGCTCCGTTTTAGAGAGCGAAAGGATGTGGAAAAGATGAAACGTTCCGCTCGAAAAATTCGGAAGAAAAGGATGCGCCGTCTGCTGTTTTGGCTCTTGCTGATTTTGCTGGTGCTTCTGCTGGTGTGGCCGCGCCGGGTGCGGCTGAACGATCTTGTCAGTCCGGAAGCCATCCTCATGGACGATAGCGGGGAAGTGGTGGCGGAAAAGAACGCCGACACACAAATTTATCCGGCCTCGATGACCAAGATGATGACCGTTCTGCTGGCCCTCGAAAACGGCCCCTCGCTGGACCAGAGCGTGACCCTGCCGGAGGACATTTTCCCAAGCTTGCAGGAGCAGGGGGCCTCAATGGCGGGATTCCAGCCCGGAGAGACGGCGACCATCCAAGACCTGCTGTACGGCGCGATGCTGCCTTCGGGCGCAGAGTGCTGTGAAGCGCTGGCCCGGGAGGTGAGCGGCTCAGAGGAAGCCTTCGTGGCCTTGATGAACCAGAAGGCGGCAGAGCTGGGGATGACGAGCACCCATTTTTGCAACCCAACCGGTCTGCACGATCCGGAACATGTGTCTACCGTGCGGGATATGGCGCTTCTGCTGCGGGCGGCGCTGCAAAATGAGAGGTTCCGCACCCTCCTGAGCACCCCTCGCTACACGGTGCAGCCCACGGACCTTCACCCGGAGGGTTTCACGATGACCAGCACATTTTGGAAGGAGCTGGACGGAACGACCCTGCGGAACGGGACCATTTTAGGCGGCAAGACCGGCTACACCAGCAGCGCGGGCCTCTGCCTTGCCAGCGCAGCACAGATCAAAGGAAAAACGTATTTTCTCGTCACCGCCGGGGCGCAAGGGAACCACGAAACAGAGCCGTATCACATCGAAGATGCCGTCAATGTTTACCGCCAGCTGGCACGCTGAACAGATATGCGCAAAATCACTAATTTTTGCGGTAAAATATCGTGCACCCTTATCAAAAGAATCATCTTGAAAAATTACCGCGATCTGTTATAATCTCATTCGTAAATCGCAAAACGTCCTGCCCCTTGTCCGGCAGGGCGTTTTTGTCGGCAAAAAATCGTTTTTGTGATCTGTGATGACCCCCAAAGGAGGGCGCTGATATGACAAAAGACATGACGCAGGGCAGCCCGCTGAAGCTGATCCTTGCCTTTGCGGTCCCGCTGATGCTGGGCAGTCTGTTCCAGCAGTTCTACAATCTGGCCGATACCATCATCGTGGGCCGGTTCGTCGGTGTCGAAGCGCTGGCGGCGGTCGGCAGCGTGGGCGGCCTGAACTATCTGGTGCTGGGCTTCGTCAACGGCATCGCGTGCGGATTCTCCATCCCCATCTCGTGGACCTTCGGCGCGAAGGATTACCATGAGATGCGCCGCTACACGGCCAACGCGGTCTGGCTGTCGGTGTTCTTTGCGGCGGTGCTGACTGTGGTCACCGTGGCGATGACCCGCTCCATTCTGGTCTGGACCAACACCCCGGACAACATCATCGATCTGGCAGATGTCTACATCCGCACCATCTTTGTGGGCATCCCGTTCACCCTGCTGTACAACATGACCAGCGCGCTGATGCGTGCCCTCGGCGACAGCAAGCGCCCGCTGTATTTCCTGCTGGTGGCAAGCTTTTTGAACATCGGATTGGACCTGCTGTGCATCATCGTGTTCAAGATGGGGGTGTTCGGCGCGGCCTTCGCGACCGTGTTCAGTCAGGCCGTGGCCGGTCTGGGCAGTCTGCTCTATATTATGAAGCATTACAGTGAGCTGCGTTGGTCCAAGGAAGAGAGCAAGCTCAGCAAGATGCACTGTGCCAAGCTCTGCAACATGGGCATCCCGATGGGCTTACAGTGCAGCATCACAGCCATCGGCAGCGTGCTGCTGCAGGGCGCCGTCAACGGCTTGGGCAGCGACATCGTGGCCGCGCAGACGGCTGGCGGCAAGGCGGCACAGTTCCTGTCCGTCCCGCTGGAGAGCATCGGCACGGCCATGACGACCTACGCCAGCCAGAACATGGGCGCACATGACCTTGGCCGCGTGAACAAGGGCGTCAATACGGCGCTGGGCATCGGCTGTGTGTACAGCATCGCGTCCTTCCTCATCCTGCGCGTGGCGGATAAGCCGCTGATCGGCCTGTTCCTTGAGGCAGGGGAGGCCGAGATCATGGCAAACGCGCAGAGCTTCATCTTCTGGAACAGCGTGTTCTATATCCCGCTGGCGGTCCTCATCATATACCGCTATACGATTCAGGGTCTTGGCTATTCCGGCTTGGCGATGTTCGCCGGTGTGGCTGAGATGGTGGCCCGCGCACTGGTCGGCCTGTTCGTGCCGATGTGGGGCTACTTTGCGGCTTGTATCGCGAACCCGGTAGCGTGGTTCTTTGCGTGCTTCTTCCTGATCCCGGCGTACATCGTCGTGTACCGCCGTCTGCAAAAGGAAAAGCAGACGCCGCACGCGAACCTGTAAAAAATAAAAAGAAGCGTTTTGCCGCGAGGATGCGTTGCAAAACGCTTCTTTTTATATTATACTATTCATAATTATGTCGTAGAGAGGGCGGTGGAGCCGATGGAGCAGGAATTGGAACAGATCGAGGGGACAGTCGAGGATATCATCTACGAAAATCCAGACAACGGCTACACTGTGTTCGAGATCTCCGGCGGCGGTGTGATGACCGTGGTCTGCGGCATTGTGGGCGAGCTTCACGCGGGCGAAAGCGTCGTCTGCCGGGGCAAATTCGAGAATCACGCCACCTATGGCCGGCAATTCCACGCGCAGGAGTGCGAGACGGACATGCCCAAGGACCTTGAGGCCGTCTATGCTTTCCTTGCAAGCGGGTCGCTGCCGTACATCGGCGCGCGGACCGCGAATAAAATTATTGATAAATTCGGCGCACAGGCGCTGGAAATTATTGCAAACGACCCCGCCCAGCTGACGGCAATTCCCGGCATCTCCGCCGACAAAGCCGACCGCATCCAGCAGGAGTTCAAGCGGATGTTCGGGATGCGGGAATTGATCGCCTATCTGGCGCAGTTTGAAATCAGCCCCCGCCGTGCGATGGAGGTGTTCCGCGTCTTTGGACCCAGTGCGATGAACGCCATCTCGTCGAATCCCTATCTGCTCTGCGGCGAACCCTTGCAGCTGGATTTCCGCCATGCGGACAGCATCGCGCAGTATTATCATATGGAAGGGGACTGCGCCCAGCGGTTGGAAGCCGCCCTTCTGCGCACGCTCCGCCACAATGCGGGCAACGGCCACACCTGTCTGCCCCGCACCCAGCTGCTGGAAACGGCGTCCAACTTCATCCATCAGCCGCCCGAAAAGCTGGCCCGTGCGCTGGATCACTGTATCGAGACGGAAGAACTCAGCGTGAAAATGTTCGACGGGACGCCGTATATCTATCTTCCGGACCTTCTGGCGGCAGAACAGGATATCGCGGACCGTCTGGCGCTGCTGACCCGGCGCGGCAAGCAGACCGCCCGGGACCTCGACAAAAACATTCAGGTGCTGGAACTGACGCAGGGCTTTGCCTATGCGCCGCTCCAAAAGGAAGCCATCCGCAAGGCCATGACCGAGAACTGCCTGGTTTTGACCGGCGGCCCCGGCACGGGAAAGACCACGACGGTCAATGCCATTCTGCAGCTGCTCGAGCATCAGGCGGAACGGGTGGCGCTCTGCGCGCCCACAGGCCGCGCGGCCAAGCGGCTGAGCGAACTGACCGGGCGCAAGGCGTCCACCATCCACCGGCTGCTGGAAGTGGATTACTCCGGCGGCGTGGTCAGCTTCATCCACAACGACAAGAACCTGCTCAAGTGCGATGTCGTCATCCTCGACGAGATGAGTATGGTGGACGTCAAGCTGTTTCAGGCGCTCATTGCGGCCCTGCGCTACAGCTGCCGCATCATCATGGTCGGCGACGCCGACCAGCTGCCCAGTGTCGGACCGGGCAACATTCTGGGCGAGATCATCCGCTCCCAGCTGGTCCCGACGGTCTGCCTGAACGAGATTTTCCGTCAGGCGGCGCGGAGCCTCATCGTCGAGAATGCGCATCATATCATCTCGAACGAGCCGCTGCAAAAGGGCGGCAAGACGGACGATTTCTTCTTTCTGGAATCGGACGGCGACGCGGCGCAGAAACTGGTCTGCGACTTGGTCACGACCCGTCTGCCCCGCAGTTACGGCTTCGATCCCATCCGGGACATTCAGGTCCTCTGCCCGACCAAGCTCGGCCCCACCGGCACACAGGCCCTCAATGTGGAGCTGCAAAATCTCCTCAACCCGGAACAAAAAGGAAAACCGCAGCTGCAAAGTGCGGCGCGGGTGTTCCGCGTGGGCGATAAAGTGATGCAGGTGCGCAATAATTATGAGATCGTCTGGCAGCGCATCGGCGGTGAACAGGGTGTTGGGGCCTACAACGGCGATATCGGCATCGTGGAATCCATCAACATGCGGGAGCGCTCGATGGTGGTGCGGATGGACGACCGGCGGCTCATCTACCCGGCGGAGAACCTCAATGAGCTGGAAATCGCTTACGCCATCACGGTACACAAAAGTCAGGGCAGCGAGTTCCCGGCGGTGATCCTGCCGGTAGCGCAGGTCCCGCCGAGATTGTGTTACCGCAACCTTTTTTATACCGGCGTCACCCGCGCCCGGAAGCTCTGCATCGTCACGGGACGGCGGGACGTCGTGAACCGGATGATGAGCAACGTCCGGCAGAACCTGCGGTACAGCGGCCTGTGCGCTCTGCTGCAGCAGGGCATCCCGGCAGAGCAGAAGAAGCTGGAAGAATGATGCAAAGCCCAGCGGGATGGGTTTATTTTTCCGCACAACTATGTTATACTAAAACGTGTTTTGATTTCCCGGCCAAAATTGGCATTTCAGGATAGAACTAGGGGACGCAGAGAAAGGAACATCACATTATGGCACAGAATGATATCGGCATCGATCTGGGAACAACGACCATCATCATCGCGCAGGAGGGGCAGGGCGTCGTGCTCAACCAGCCCAGCGTCGTGGCGGTGGACACCCGCAAGAACTCGGTGCTGGAGGTCGGCGACAAGGCGCTGGCCATGGTGGGCCGCACGCCCAACTATATTTCCGCAATTTTCCCGCTGAAGGACGGCGTCATCAGCGACCACACCATGACCCGCGAGCTGATCTGCCGCTTCGTCAATCAGGTGTACAGCTCCCACATGGTCAAGCCCCGGGTGGCGGTCTGCGTGCCCGCGGCCATCACCGGCATCGAGAGCGACGCCGTGGTCGAGGCCGTTATGGCGGCGGGTGCACGTCAGGTCTACCTGATCGATGAGCCGATCGCGGCAGCGCTGGGTTCCGGCATCGACATCACCCAGCCCGACGGCCGGATGATCATCGATATCGGCGGCGGTACGACGGATATCGCGGTCCTGTCGCTGGGCGGCAAGGTCAAGGCGACCAGCGTCCGCGTGGCGGGCAACCACTACGATGATGAGATCCTGAAGCACGTCCGCAACAAGTTCAGCATCGCCATCGGCCAGCGGACCGCAGAGCAGCTGAAGAAGAACGTGGCATGCTGCCCCCAGAAGGCCGATTTCAACGAGACGATGGAGGTCAAGGGCCGCAGTCTGCTGACCGGTCTGCCCATCCGCGTCAATGTTTCCACCAGCGACTTGTATGAGCCGGTCATGATGCTCAGCGAGCAGATCGGCACGGCGGCCCATCAGGTGCTGGAAAAGACGCCCCCGGAACTGGCGGGCGATATCTTCCGCAACGGCGTGGTGCTGACGGGCGGCGGCGCTCAGCTGCACGGTCTGCCGGAGTACCTCAGTCAGGAACTGAAGGTCAACGTCGAAGTCTCCCCGGACCCCGTGAACTGCGTGGCGCTGGGCACGGCTATGAGTCTGGGCGTCCGCGACAAGCTGGAGACCGGCTTTACCGACGCGACGCCCCGCATCGGCCGCCGCTGAGCGAAGCACGGTCCTTCACAGATAAGAAAAAATTGTGATGTTTTTTGTTCATACTTGTTGAATCGGGCCGGAAAATATTGTATAATAATTTCAAATCGGTTTTTTGCGGGCGGAGGTTTGCTTTCGTCGGCGAAACAATAAATGACTAGGAGGAAGACCATGAGTTTGGGTTCTGATGTGGTTATCACCATTACCGGTATCGTGCTGGTTTTTGCGATCCTTGTCCTGCTGATGGCGATCATCACGCTGGAGGGCAAGATCTTCGACGGCATGAATGCGAAGAAGGCTGCAGCAAAGGCTGCTGCGCCCAAGGCTCCTGCCGCAAAGCCGGCCGCACCTGTTCAGCAGGCGGCTCCCGCTCCTGTGGTGGAAGAGGGCATTCCCGGCGATGTTGTGGCCGCGATTATGGCCGCGATCCACGCAATGGGCAATGGCAAGTATACCCTCAAGGCCGTGCGCCGCAGCAAGAATGGCTGGGGCAAGGCCGGTGTCAATGACACCACCGCACCTTTTTAACACAGGAGGAAGAACATGACACAGTTTATTAGTACTCTGGTCGGTATTTTCCAAAGTTCCGGTTTTGCTCAGTTCGGCGAACCGGGCGGCTATCTGTACGCGATCATGATTTGCGTCGGCTGCTTTTTGCTGTACCTGGCCATCGTAAAAGAATTCGAGCCTCTGATCCTGCTGCCCATGGCATTTGGCATGATCCTTGCCAACCTGCCCGGAAGCGGCATCATCCACATGCAGTATTTCGTCGGTGATGGTCTGGAGCACCCGATGTGGATCGAGATCCTGAACAACGGCGGTCTGGCAGATATGCTCTATATGGGCGTCAAGCTGGGCATCTACCCGCCGCTGATCTTCCTCGGCATCGGCACGATGACCGACTTCGCACCGCTGATCTCCAACCCCAAGAGCTTGCTGCTGGGCGCTGCTGCTCAGTTCGGTATTTTCGGTACTTACATGGGCGCCCGTCTGCTGGCCGCTACCGGTCTGGTGGACTTTACCCAGAAGCAGTCTGCTGCCATCGCCATCATCGGCGGCGCAGATGGTCCTACCGCAATTTTCGTTACCTCTCGTCTGGCTCCGGAACTGCTGGGCAGTATCGCCGTTGCGGCGTATAGCTACATGGCTCTGGTCCCCGTTATCCAGCCGCCCATCATGAAGGCTCTGACCACCAAGAAAGAGCGTACTGTCGTCATGAAGCAGCTGCGTACCGTGACCAAGACCGAGAAGATTATCTTCCCCATCATGGTCACCATCATCGTTTCCCTGATCGTTCCGGATGCCGCCGTTCTGGTCGGTATGCTGATGCTGGGCAACCTGATGAAGGAGTCCGGTGTTGTGGATCGTATCCAGAAGACCGCTGGCAATGAGCTGATGAACATCATCACCATCTTCCTGGCTCTGTCGGTCGGCTGCACCACCTCTGCAAACACCTTCCTGAACACCCGCACCCTGTTCATCATCGTGCTGGGCCTGATCGCGTTCTCCTTCGGTACGGCTGCCGGCGTTCTGTGCGGCAAGGTCATGTATAAGCTGACCGGTGGTCAGGTCAACCCCCTGATCGGTTCCGCTGGCGTTTCTGCTGTTCCTATGGCTGCCCGTGTTTCTCAGAAGGTCGGCCAGAGCGAGAACCCCTCCAACTTCCTGCTGATGCACGCAATGGGTCCCAACGTCGCTGGCGTTATCGGCTCTGCTGTTGCTGCTGGTATCCTGATCAACATCTTCGGCTAAGGCGCATCTTGGCAAACTGAATTTTGCACCGCCCATCCATGGACTCGTGTCATGGATGGGCGGTTTTTTATGCTGGAAACTCTGTGCAATGGGAGTCAAATGTGATATACTATATCTTAGTGATTCACGCGAAAATAGCTTAAAGAACAGGTGAAACAATGGCAACAACTCTCAAGCAGGAATTTTGTGCCCTGCGTGATACCTACATTGAAAAACAGTTTGGCCGCCTGAACGAGATGCAGCGGGAGGCTGTGTTTACCACCAACGGTCCGCTGCTGATTCTGGCGGGCGCTGGCAGCGGAAAAACGACCGTTCTGGTCAACCGCATTGCAAATCTGATTCGATTCGGTTCGGCGCACGGCTCCTCATGGACCCCCCGTGAGGTGGAGGAAGAGGACGTCAAGGCGCTGCGCATGGCCATCATGACCGGGACCGACGCCCCCGCTTGGCTGGATGGGATGCTTCGCAAAGATGCCGTCCGCAGCTGGAATGTGATGGCGATCACCTTTACCAATAAGGCGGCGGGAGAGCTGAAAGAGCGTCTGCGGAACATGCTGGGCGGGGAAGAGGGCGACGAAGTGTTCGCGTCCACCTTCCATTCGGCTTGTGTCCGTATCCTGCGCCGCTGGGCGGAGGAGATCGGCTACCCGAAGAGCTTTACCATCTACGACACGGATGATTCCCAGCGGGTGATGAAGGCAGTCTATAAAGAACTGAGCATCGACGAGAAGTCTTTGGCGGTCAAGACTGCAATCAATATGATGAGTTCTCGAAAAGATCAAATGGTCAGTACTTCTGACGCACTAAAGGACCCAACACTTGGCGTTAAAGGCAAGTATGACCGTTATAAGTGCGGAATTTCTGCCAAAGCGTACGCGGCCTACGAGAAGAAACTGAAGGATGCAGGTGCGTTCGATTTTGACGATTTGATTTACTATACGGTCCAGCTCCTTGCAGAGCACGACGAAGTGCGCGAATTTTACCAGAACAAATACCGCTATCTGCTGGTGGACGAGTATCAGGACACCAGCGTAGCGCAGTTCCGGCTGGTCAGTCTGCTCACCGGACCGGAAAAGAACATCTGCGTCGTCGGCGACGATGACCAGAGCATTTACCGATTCCGTGGCGCGACCATCGAGAATATCCTCAATTTCGAACGCATCTATCCGGGAACCAAGACCATCCGTCTGGAACAAAACTACCGTTCTACGTCGAATATCCTGAATGCTGCAAACTGTGTCATCCAGCACAACACCGAGCGCAAGGGCAAGACGCTCTGGACCAAGAACGGCGAAGGCGACAAGGTGCAGGTCTACACGGCGGAAAATGAGCAGGATGAGGCGATGCACATCGCGGACGTTATTGGTCAGCACCTGAAAGAGGGCGGCCACCTGTCCGACCATGCGGTGCTTTACCGGATGAACGCGCAGTCGAACCCCGTGGAAGCGTACTTCACCCGCGCGGGCATCCCGCACAAGATCGTGGGCGGTCAGCGCTTCAACGACCGCAAGGAAGTCAAGGATATCCATTCGTATATGTCCATCGTCTCGAATGCGCGGGACGATGTGCGTCTGCGCCGCATCATCAACGAGCCTGCGCGAAAAATCGGCAACACGACGATCGAGGTCATCGCGGACCTTGCTGCACAGGAGAACACCAGTATGCTGGAGGTCATCAGCCACGCCGACCAGTACGCGCGGTTGTCCCGGTCTATCATGCCGCTGCTCAAATTCTGGCAGATCTACGAGAAACTGCAGGAGTCGCTGGAAACACGCACGCTGGACGAATTTGCGTCCGATGTCATTGAGCTGACCGGTTACAAGGCCATGCTGGAAGCAGATATTGCCAAGGGCCACGAGGATGCGGCGGACCGCTTGCAGAACCTTGGCCAGCTGGTCAACAATGTCAAGAACTACTGCGACCAGCACGGCGAGGACGCCACGCTGGAAGGCTATCTGGAAGATATCGCCCTGATCAGCGATATCGACAGCTACAACGAGAGCAGCGATCAGGTGGTCCTGATGACCATTCACTCGGCCAAGGGCTTGGAATTTCCCTATGTGTTCCTCATCGGCATGGAAGAGGGCGTGTTCCCCAGCGAGATGAGCAAATATTCCGAGGCCGACCTTGAGGAAGAGCGCCGCTTGGCCTATGTCGGCATCACCCGCGCCAAGAAGGAGCTGTACATCTCCAACAGCGTCACCCGGATGCTCTATGGCCGGACCCAGCGCAACGAGCCCAGCCGGTTCCTGCGCGAGATCGAGCCGGAATACATCGAAGAGACGCGCAGTCCGTCCTTGGAGCGGCACTCCCGCTTGGGCGGATGGGGTTCGGAATACAGCGATACCGTTCCCGGCGGAGCATCGGGCTATTCCGGTGCTTCCGGCTGGGGCCGGAGCAGCTATGGTTCGGGTTATGGCTCCGGAAACCGCTCCAATTATCTGAACGCGGAGTACAACGGCGGGAGCCGTGGGTTCGGGTCCGGATATGCAGGGCGCGGGTCGTCCGCTTCTAATTCTGGCGGAAACACAGGCGGTTTTGGCTCCAACTACAGCCGCTCTGCCGCCCCTAAAGCCCCGGAAAGGTCGGTGCAGTTCTCGGTCCCGGCCCCGAAACCGGCCGCAAACACCCCCAAGCACTACGAGCCGGGGGATATCGTGGAGCATAAGGTGTTCGGACGCGGCAAGGTGCTCAAAGTCAAGCCCGCCGCAGGAGATCAGATCGTAGAGATCAATTTTGAAAAGGTCGGCGTCAAAAAGACGATGGCGAACTTCGCCCCGCTGACCAAGATAACGGAGGAATGACAGATGATGACGGTTCGATTGATCGCCTATACCCCAGAGCCGGAAAAGGTGGTGGCAGCGGCGGCCAAGCTCTGCTATTCCGATGCGCACATCACCGACCTGCTGGACGGGCTGGACGACGAAAAAACGGCAAAGTTTCTGAATATGCTCAGTGACCTCGGCCATGCCAGCCCCATTGAACATGCCAGCTTCACCTTTGGCATCGAGGGTGTCAGCCGCACGCTGCTGGCCCAGATCACCCGCCACCGCATTGCATCGTTCAGCGTTCAAAGCCAGCGCTATGTCCGTTTGGACGATTTCCGCTATGTCATCCCGCCCGAGATCGAGGCCATCCCTGAAGCAAAGGAAGCCTTTATCGCGAGTATGAACGAGGATGCCAAGCGCTACCTCGACCTTGTGCAGAAGCTGGAGGACGGGCACACCGCCCGCCTTATGGCCGAAGGACTGCCTGAAAAACAGGCCCGTGCCAAGGCGTCCAAACAGGCCAACGAGGACGCACGCTTCGTGCTGCCCAACGCCTGTGAGACGAAGATGGTCGTCACGATGAACGCCCGCAGTCTGCAGAACTTCTTCCATCTGCGCTGCTGCAACCGGGCACAGTGGGAGATCCGCGCGCTGGCCGAGGAGATGCTTCGGCTGGTCTATCCGGTCGCGCCGCATCTGTTCCGTACGGCGGGACCGGCGTGCGTGTCCGGCCCCTGCCCGGAGGGCAAGATGTGCTGCGGCAAGACCGCTGAGGTGCGGGACCGCTATGCAGCGCTGAAGGGGGAACAGGCATGAGCAAGGGAAAGCTGATCGTGCTGGAAGGGCTGGACGGCAGCGGCAAGGCCACACAGGCAAAGCTGCTGGCCGAAAAGCTGACCGCCGAAGGAAGAGCGGTGCGGGAAGTGAGCTTCCCGAACTATGCCAGCGATTCCAGCGCACTGGTCAAGATGTATCTGGCCGGCCAGTTCGGCGAAAAGCCGGACGATGTGAACGCCTACGCGGCCTCGACGTTTTATTCGGTGGACCGCTATGCGGGGTATAAATCGGATTGGGGGACGTTCTACGAGAACGGCGGCGTCATCGTCGCCGACCGCTACACGACCTCCAACGCCGTCCACCAGTGCTCGAAGCTCCCGCCGGAACAGTGGGAGAGCTTTCTGCAATGGCTGTTTGATTTCGAGTTCCGGCTGCTGGGACTGCCCGCGCCGGACTGCGTGATCTACTTACAGGTGGACCCCGCCGTGAGCCAGAAGCTGATGACCCAGCGCTACCACGGCGACGAGAGCAAAAAGGATGTCCACGAGAAGGATGTGGAGTACCTGAAGCGGAGCCGCCGCGCCGCCGAATTTTGTGCGGCGCATCTCGGCTGGCAGACCGTTGCCTGTTCGGAGGGCGATTCCATGCGCAGCATCGAAGCCATCCAGCAGGAAGTGCAGAAGCTGGCGGAACAGGTCCTGTAACAGGACTGGATAAAAAATGAGCAAGGAGGAATCCTATTTCATGTACCGTTTGATGCAGCCGTCCGACCGGGCGGAGATCACCACGCTGTGGCAGCGTGAGCACGGAGACTCGGAAGCTTTCGTCATGAAAGTCCTCGAGCAGTTTGCGGGCGAACAGAACGTCTACGTCGCCGAGGAGAATGATCGGATCGAAGCGGTGGTGCTGGCAGTCCCAGTCACCTTGCAGGGCCGCACGGGCTGTTACCTTTACGGCCTGACCGGGCAGGGGAGCCTGATCCTGGCGGGCCTTGTGGACCATCTCTGCGCCCAGCAGCGGGCAAAAGGGGCGGGATTCGTGGTGACCGTCCCGACCGGGCCGGAACAGGCCGCGCTGTTGCAGGACAAGGGATTCCAGTGGGCGTTCCCGCTGCGGTGTCTGCCCCGCGAGGTGGAGCGCAACCTGTGGAGCCAAGCTGAATTCGACTCGGTGACCGCGAAAAAGCTCTGCGAACTGCGGGCGCGGTTCTGGCCGGATACGGTCCAGCTCCCGCCGGAGCAGATGGCGGTCGTGTTCGGCGACCTGTACTCCCGCGGTGCGACCATCGTGTCCAGCGAAGAAGGCTACGGTATCTATTTCCGCAAAGAGGATACCCTTTATTTTGTTGAGATGATGGCTTCCGGAGACCGTGCCGCCGAAAAGCTGATGGAAGCGGCCCGCGAAAAAGAAGTCATCGTGGAAAAGGCTGTCATCACCGTGGGCGCGGCGCAGAACCTCTTCCTTGGAGAGGGCAAGCGGCAGGACTACGGCATGATCCGCTTTGAGGGTGAGCCTTTTGATGTGAGCGAAAGCTACATGCGGCTGATGATGGACTGAAAGGGAGCTGAGTATGGCAAAAAATACCCCCCAAAAACATCATAAAAAGGGCGGTGCAGCGAAAGTCTTTCTGATTTTGCTGCTGATCGTTCTGCTGGCGGCGGGAGCGGTTTTTCTGCTGGCCAAGCGGGAGATCGACGGCACAGATGCCCCCGGAGAAGCGGTCATGGTCAAGATCGAGCAGGGCAGCGGCGTGAGCACCATTGCCCAAAAGCTCAAGGACGCGGGCGTGATCCATTCCGCCCAGCTCTTCCGCTGGTACGTCGGCCGCGAGGGGGCAGCGGCAAAGCTGCAGTACGGTGAATTTTCGCTGGAACCCGGCAGCTCCTACGATGCCCTTATCGAAGCCCTTTCGGAGTATGCCAAGGCAGAGTCGGTGCGCTTGACCTTCCCGGAGGGCACGACCGCCATCGTCATTGCGAACATGATGGAAAAAGCCGGTCTGTGCACCGCCGAGGAGTTCCTCGAGGAAGCCAACACCGGCGATTTCAGCGAGTACAAATTCTGGAAGTACGTCCCGGATGACGAGGACGCCCCCGACCGCTTTCTGAAGTGCGAGGGATATCTCTTCCCGGACACCTATGAATTTTTGGTGGAGGATACCGTCCACAACTACGTTGCAACGTTCTATTCGCATTTCGATAAGCAGTTCACCGACGAGATGTACAAGGAGCTGGACCAGCAGGACCTGAGCCTGTCGGAGGTCATCACGCTGGCGTCTTTCGTGCAGGAAGAAGCCGGAAACGATCAGGACTCCAATGTGGCGCAGGTGTTCCGCAACCGTCTGGCCGATGGCTCACCCTATCCGCGCCTGCAGAGCAACACCTCCAGCCACATCCAGAGCGACGATGACAACAATTATCTCTGGAACTGGGTGGCACCCTACTATGGCGGCTGGGATAAGATCCCGGAAAATATTGTGGCTGCGTATGATACCTACAGCTGCACCGGCCTGCCTGCCGGGCCGATTTCAAACCCCGGCCTTGCGGCTATCAAGGCTGCGCTTACTCCTGAGCCGGATGAGGCTGCAAAGAACGCGTATTTCTTTGTCACCGACCTCAAAGGCAGCTATTACTATGCGCATACCCTGAGCGAACACAACGCCAACTGCAAGACCGCAGCGGCGGTGAACAAATCTATGAATACGGAAAAATGAGAGGAATTTGAACGATGCTGCAAATCCCGGAACTGCTCGCCCCGGCGGGCGATCTGGAACGCCTGCGCTACGCCGTGAACTACGGCGCGGATGCTGTTTACTGCGGCCTGCCGGAGTTCGGCATGCGCTCTGCCCCGGCCAATTTCACGCCGGAGCAGCTGACGGAGGGCGTCATCTACGCCCACGCCCGCGGCCGCAAAGTCTACCTGACCATGAACACCCTGCCCACCAATGAGGAAGCCGACCGTCTGCCCGAGGCCATCCG
>OIYO01000308.1_pt1 | contig 45207 bp, 41 predicted proteins | sample 1588191 | NCBI WGS metagenome assembly OIYO01 (sample SAMN03283275) | human gut metagenome | biome: human-associated habitat; material: feces | host: Homo sapiens | place: Peru | collected 2012 | reverse complement strand
CCTGAACGGTCATCGGCAAAACGGAAATTGCCATGCACAATGCCAAGAATATTGCCGTTATTTTTTTCGTCATAAAGTCACTTCCTTTATAATCAATATATTTGTTTTAATTATATTATAAGGAAAAATGTGTGTCAATGAAAATTCAGTTAATTTTTTGTCAATTTTACAGCCGGTACATTTAACATTACATAAAGAAGAAAATCTTATCAAATATGCAAAAAGGCTTCTGCCCAAAACAGAGCAAAAGCCTTAAAATTTATACGATTTTTAGATTTAGTTGCAAGCCGAGGGGGGACTATTTCATCTGCCCGAAAACACGTTTTTGAAAAAAGTGCCAAGTCCTGTAAGGCGCATAAATACTGGTTTTTTCGGCATATCTAAACCAAAGGAAACTACTCCCACTCGATTCAGGGTTTTGCAACCGTAACATTTTAGCACAGGTAATTTTGTTCACATTGTCCCGGCTATCAGTATTATCTAATTCCTATTGCCTATAAAACTTTCTGTTGCCATATTGTTGCTACACTATAATGGCTATTATCTAGTCAAATCAATTAGTAGAGGCTAAATTTAAAACTATTTTGTTTTCAATTAATGAATCACTTTTTGTTAAGCATTTTTATAATCTTTACCCCAATCAATAAGGTCGTTTACATCTTTCTCTAAATATTCAAGGTCAGGTAACTAGATTGACTTTTCACTTGGCTGAGAATGTTCAAAATAAGAATGTTTTGTCATCATTTTTTCAATAAAATTCTTAGAGATTTTTGAGAGACATCGCTCAAATCCAAATCGTAACACGAATTGAAATGAAAAAACAGAGACACAACTTTAGAAGAGGTTTGCCCTAACATTTGTGGCAGACCTCTCTTGATAATATCCAATTTCTACACTTCTATTCTAATTAGTTTTGTGATTTTGCTATTACATTGCGGTGCTGTTTTTGGGGACAAAGAGATTAGACATATCTGTTTTTTCCAATTTCAGCAGGTTTATTTTTTTGTCTATTCCGCCGGCATAGCCTGTCAGGCTGCCGCTTGTGCCTACTACTCTGTGGCAAGGAATAATAAGAGAAATCGGATTGTGACCGACAGCGCCGCCCACCGCCTGAGCGGACATTTTTTCGATGCCCATTTGTGTACCTGCCTTTTTTGCGATTTCGCCATAGGTCATAGTTTTGCCATATGGTATGGTGAGCATAATCTCTGCTATCACTTTTCTGAACGGTGTAGCTAAAATTTTGATATTAGGTGTAAAATCAGGTTGTTTTCCGCCGAAATAAATATCAAGCCATTTTGTTGTATCATCAAATATGGGCAGTGATTTCTCCACACAAGTGCCCTGCACGGAGTCGGCGAAGTATTTTTGACCGTCGAACCACAATCCAATCAGCGCCTCACCATCACTCGCCATAGTTATTTTGCCAATGAGCGAATCATAATGATAAATATAAGTCATAATCAGTCCTGCTTTCTGTGCAAAAATAAAAATCGGACACCGTTCGGTATCCGACTTTTATTGGTGGAAGAGGGTGGATTCGAACCACCGAAGGCATTGCCGACAGATTTACAGTCTGTTCCCTTTGGCCGCTCGGGAACTCTTCCGTATTATTGGAGATGATAGTCAACAAACTACCAAATTGGAGCTGGTGAACGGACTCTCCTCTCGCGGACAGAAAGTCCACCGGACTTTCTTCCTGTTTTTACATAGTAAAAACAGAAGCTCGTTTCTCGTCCTAAGAGAAGTATTCGCTTACCAAATTGGAGCTGGTGAACGGACTCGAACCCCTGACCTGCTGATTACAAATCAGCTGCTCTACCAACTGAGCTACACCAGCGTATCTCCAATGCCCTAATAATATATCATAAGTCGGAGAAATAGTCAATAGTTTTTTTGCGTTTTTTATGCAATATTTTTTTTAGTGCATATTATGGGGGTGAGGTGATTTATATGTGCGGCATAGCCGGAATACTCAGTGACAAGATAGACCTTAAACAAAAGCGAGAGGAAATATGGAAAATCAGCAACTCGCTTAAATCACGAGGACCCGACGGAAAGGGTGAATACATTACGGCAGACACTGCGCTGATACATCGCAGACTGTCTGTAATAGACCCTGCCAACGGTGCACAGCCGATGTCATTCGGAAAATACATAATAGTGTACAACGGAGAGCTGTACAACACAGAAGAAGTACGCCGAGAGCTAAAAGAGTTAGGATACATATTTGACACAGACTGCGACACAGAGGTAGTGCTGAAGGCATTTCATATGTGGCGAGAAGAAAGCGCAAAGCGCTTTAACGGAATATTTGCTTATGCAATATATGACAAGGAGGAAAAAGAATTATTCCTCTGCCGAGACAGAATAGGTGTAAAACCGCTGTATTACAGCACGGCAGGCGGTAACTTTTCTTTTGCGTCAAGGATGGAGAGCCTGCTGTATGTACCGGGTGTTGAGCCTGTATGCGACAGAGAGGGACTGTGCGAAATATTTATGCTCGGCCCTGCAAAGACTATAGGCAAGACCGTGTTCCGAGACATAAGAGAATTGCCACCCGGAGCGTATATGTACTATAAAGGCGGAAAAACGGTCACAAAAAAATATTGGGAGCTGACAGCAGAGCCGTTCGGCGACAGCGAGAGCATAGCTGTTGAGCGCACCCATTGCCTCGTGACTGATGCAATCAGGCGACAATTAGTATCCGATGTGCCGCTGTGTACATTCCTGAGCGGCGGACTCGATTCATCCATAATATCAAAAGTAGCGGCGGATGAATACGCAGACAGAGGAAAAATATTGTCTACTTACTCCGTGGATTATGTGGATAACGACAAGTATTTCAAATCAAGTGCTTTTCAGCCCAACAAGGACTCGGACTATATCAATCTCATATCCGACTACATCGACAGTGACCACACTAATGTGGTGCTGAATAATACGGCAGTGGCGGAGGCTCTGATAGACTCTACCTTTGCGAGAAATTGTCCGGGATTTACTGATGTGGACTCAAGCTTGCTGCTGTTCTGCAAGGAGGTAAAGCGCAGATTTACCGTAGCTCTAAGCGGTGAATGTGCGGATGAAATTTTCGGCGGCTATCCATGGTATCACAGAGAGGAAATTCTCTTTGAAGAAACATTTCCGTGGTCAAGGACCACCGATGTACGCAGAGGGATACTGCGTGACGGATTTTTGCCCGAGGGTGAGGAATACGCTCACAGTGCATATATGGACACGATAAAAACGGTCAGCGCATTGGACACCGATTCGCCCCTCGAAAAAAGAATGAGAGAAATGTTTGTGCTCAACCTAAATTGGTTTATGCAGACTTTGTTGGTACGCAAGGATGTAATGAGCATGGAATCGTCTCTGGAGGTACGAGTGCCTTTCTGCGACTGGCGAATAGTGGAATACGCCTACAATATGCCATGGAAAATTAAGTCGTATAACAACAGAGAAAAGGGAATCCTGCGAAAAGCATTTGAGGACGAATTGCCGGAGATAATCACTTGGCGCAAAAAAAGTCCCTATCCAAAAACTTTTAATCCGGTTTATCTGGAATGTGTTAAGAAAATGATTGACGGAGTTTTGGCAGACAGGGATTGCCCGCTGACAGAGATGCTGAACATATCCGCTATAGATAATCTGAAGGCTAATCCCAACTCGCTTACAGAACCGTGGTACGGTCAGCTTATGAGAGGGCCACAGGTGCTGGCATACATAGTCCAAATATATGTATGGATAAAAAAATACAATGTACGATTTGATTATTGATTTACTTTTAGATAATGCTGTGATATAATTTTTTTAATAAAGCAAAGGATTAGGATAATATGACAGTAAAAGAATATATAAAAGCCATAGATATGCGCCGCTCACGCAGGTCGTATCGCCCAAAGCCTCTCAGCAAGGAAATCACAGAGGTAATAAAGCAGATGGTTGACGCCGTAAATGAGGAGTCGGGCTTGGACTTTAAGTTCATTGAGGACGCTACACCCGCCTTTAAGATTTTCGGAGGAAAATTCTCTATGATAGCCGTGTGCGGTGAGGACAGCCAAAAGGCTCGTGAAAACTGCGGATACTACGGCGAAAGCATTGTGCTCCAGTGTGTGTACCACGGCCTCGGCACCTGCTGGGTATCGGGAACATATAACGAAAACAAGGTGTACAGTATGATAGATATTCCTAATGAGGAAAGGCTGTACGCAGTAATAACTATCGGATATGTGGGCGAAAAGTTCAGTCTTAAGGAAAAGACTATGTACAATGCTACCCACAAAAAGAATAAGTCATATCAGGATATGTTTGAGTTCTGTGACGAAAAGCTGCCGGAGGAGTATTCCTACGGTATGAAAATGGTAGAAAAAGGTCCCAGCGCAGTGAATCGCCGGCCGGTACTGTTTAGATACGAAAACGGAATACTCAGTGGATATGTAAAAGAGCCGTATTCGGATAAGAGCGTAGATTTCGGTATCGCAAAGCTGCATTTTGAGTTAGGCTGCAAGGCTAAGGGCGTAGGCGGACACTGGAATTTTGAAAATCAATTTATCGAAAACGAAGGTCAAAGAATAAAATTTGAGCCAAAATCGGAGGAGGATAAAAATGAGTGAAACAGCAAAGAAAAAGTGGTCAAAAAAGAAAAAAATAATCGTAATAACCCTTTCGATTATTGCGTTTCTGCTGGTAGCTACAGTATGTGCAGGTCTCGGCGTTCTGCATTGGTACTGCACCACTCCCACATTTGAGATAGTATCCTCCGAGGGTATTGCTACAAAGGATACAAAGATTATCGCCCACAGAGGCTTTAGAGCAGTCGCTCCCGAAAACACAGCACCGGCTTTTCAAGAGGCAGGAGAAAACAAGTTTTGGGGCGCCGAGTGCGACATATATCGCACAAAGGACGGCGTGTGGGTAATTCAGCACGATGTGAACACCTATAGAATGATGGATTTTACAAAATCTATCGAAAAGTGTACCTATGACGAGCTGAAGTCCCACAAGACAGACAACGGAGTGAACATAGATAAGTATCCCAACCTGTCAATAACGACTCTGGATGAATATCTGGAGATATGTGAAAAATATAATATGACCGCCGTAATTGAACTTAAGGGCAAAAACAATACAGAGCATTACGACGAGATTGTAAAGAGTATAAACAGCCATAAGTGCAATGTTGTGTTCATTTCATTCCATTCTGAAAATCTCGAAAAGATGCGCAAACTTACCGATGTGCCTATGTTCTTCCTTACCCAAAAAGTCAGCGAGGAGAATATTGAGACTGCAAAATCTATAGAGAACTGCGGTATTGATTTTAACGGCAACAAGGAAAAGAATTTTGAAAACGATGCCGAAATAATCAAAAAGTGCCGTGATGCAGGTCTGAAAATGGGTGCATGGACCATAGATGACAAAGAGGTTATGCAAAAACTCCTTGATTTAGGAATAGAATATATCACTACCGATAATATAACATACTGAAAGTATGGGAAATCATAAGATGAAAAAAATATTCACAAAAGAAATAATAATGTACCTTATTTTCGGTGTGCTGACAACAATAGTAAATTGGGGTTCATATGCTTTGCTTGCAAATGCCTGCAAAATGAGCGTGTTTGTTTCCAACCTAATCAGTTGGGCGCTGGCTGTAGCCTTTGCCTACATAACCAACAAGCTGTGGGTTTTTGAATCAAAAAGCTGGAAAGCCGATGTGGTGATAAAAGAGGCAATATCCTTTGTTGCATCACGAGGCATAACAGGGGTTATGGAAATTGTTGCAGTGCCGCTGATGGCAAAATTAGGCTTTGACAGCATATTTTTCGGTATACTGAAAAGCGGTGGAATTACTGCCAAAATACTCTACACCGACGGAATATATTCAAAGGTGGCAGTGGCAGTAATAGTAGTTATTCTGAACTATGTTTTCTCAAAGCTGATTGTATTCAAAAAGAAAAAGGAGTCGTAGGACTCAGTTGTACAAAAAAACGGACTGTTGTGCTTCGATATGTTGAGGTCACAGTCCGTTTTTGTTATTATTATTCAAGAATATCATAGCCCAAATCGTCCAGCATTTCGTTGGCATCGATGAGCGTCATTTTTTTGTCGAGGCAAAAGATAATGGCACTGTCACGAGGTACACGGATATACAGCTCGGACAAGCCGGCAATCTTTAGCAGCTTTCGGGTTTCTTCGGGAGTGAGCTGCATACCGAATGCGAGCATAATCAGCTTGTTGCGTGACGGATTTTTCTTATTTCCGTTGAATATTTGGTAGGCATAATTTTTGTCGAGATTTGCTTGGGTTATTACATCGCCCTTTTTCAGACCTTTTTGCACAACAAGTGTTTCAAGATATTCGCTGACTGATGCAAAATACAGTTCTTCCAATTCCTCGTTAAAAAAATCGTTGTAGCTTCGTTTGTTGCGCAGACTCTCAAGCAGTTGTTCGGTTGTTTTTTTCATAAATATTACCTCTCTTATATGGTACAAAAGGAGAAAGAATTTGTCAATGGATTATGTGATGATAAGAAAACTCAGTGACGCCACATTTTTAGTTTGCCACGAGGACAGATTGAAGGTGCTGAAGGAAATCACAGCCGGAGATGTGCCGGTATATGAAAGAATAAAAAATCTGAAGTCGGATAATCTCGCTGAGGTTTACGATGTTTTTTGTGACGACGGCAAATATTATGTACTGAGAGAATACGCACAGGGTACAGTGCTCTGTGACTATTTGGAACAGCACGGTACGGTGTCTGCTCAGTTTGCCGAGGATACGGTCAGCGGAATATGCGACGGTCTCACGGCTCTGCACGGTGCAGGCATAGTCCACAGGGACATAACTCCAAACAATATTGTGCTCTGTCCGGAGCCGAAGCTCATAGACTACGGCATAAGCCGCACGATAAAGGCGAATAAGGGCAGAGATACGGAGATATTGGGCACTCGTGGGTTTGCCGCTCCGGAGCAGTTCGGTTTTCACCAGACGGGGCCGGAGGCGGACATTTATTCCGTCGGAGTATTGTTGAACTATATGCTGACAGGCAGGTATCCCTACGAAGAAATTGCCGCCGGCAGATTTGCGAGAATAATACGAAAATGCACCCAAATAGACGACACAAAGAGATATGAGTCCGCCGCACAGCTAAAAAGTGCAGTCAAAAGGCACGGTGTTTCTGCCACATTGAGCAAGCTGCCGGGCTTTAGGCAGGATTTGCTGTGGCAGGAGATTCCGTCAACGATATACATAATCAGCATTGTTCTATACTTAATATTCAGTGTGGGCTTTTCACTCCAAGATAAGGAATATACGACGGCGCTTGTGTGGATATGGTGGGTGGGATTTTGCCTGATTGCTCCGCCGCTGCTGTTGTTTGACTGTAATTATTGGAGCAAAAAGATGCCCTATTTGCGTGACAGCAGCAAAAATAAAAGGTTTTGCTTTAGGCTGTTCGCCTTTGTTGTATCCGTGATTATCTCCTTTGTTCCTTTTATTTTTATATAATATCACTAAAAAAGACAATTTTGTTGTGCTGAGAGCACAGTGAATTTTTATTATTGTAAAATAAAATAAAAAAATTTTGTAAAACATATTGATTTATTTTTTATCATATTATAGAATAAAAGTACAATATTTAGGGAGGGTTAGTTATGAAGCAGTTGTATCAAAAGCCTGTTTCCGAGCTCCTTGAGTTCGAGGCTGATGCTAAAATGCTTACCACATCAGGAAATGATTTGAATAGCGATGACGACTATAATTATCCTTTTGGTAAGTAATCAACCACTGAATGACTGACAAAGCCGCTGTGACACAGTAGTCACAGCGGCTTATTTTTGTTGCCTGCATTATTTTGTTTTGGCTGATTTTACGGCAGACCACTTTGAGTAAATCTTTTTGCCCTTTACAGTCTTGTATGTGCGTATACGCACATAATACTTTTTCTTCGCTTTCAGCTTTGTGGCTTTGACCGAGGTTGTCTTTTGTTTAGTAACAGTGACGGTCTTTTTGTTTTTGCTGAACTTTTTGTCCGTTGCGAATTGGAGCTGATAGCCGGTCGCACCGCTGATTTTTGACCAGTAGGCAGTGAGACACTTTTTGCCTGTTTTTAGCTTTTTGACAGAAGCGGGCTTGGGCGCCTTTACTACAACCTTTGTGGTGGTTGCCTTTTTGGTAGTGGTAACTTTTTTTGTGGTAGCAACTCTTTTAGTAGTGGCTGTAGTCCTTGGGGCAGTTGTTGCGGTCGGCTTAGTGGTTGTTGTTGATTTTGTTGTGGTAGTGGAAGTAGTCGGTTTAGCCGTAGTGGTGGTTGTAGTTGTTGTGGTGGTAGTTGGCTCAGGCTCGGGCTCGGGTATGATGGTGTGGAGCTTTGGAGTGATTGATGCCGAAAGTGTAAAATACATTTTGTTGCTGCAAAGCAGATTATTGTGACTTGCGGTAAACAGTATGTCGTATGTTTTGCCGGCATAGAGCGTGTTGGTAAGTGCCTTGCCCTTGTAGTAAATTTTTACATCGGTATCGATTTTGCACTCGTCGCTGTGGGTGACCGTGGCAATGTCAAAATCATAAACACCGCTTTTGGTGGGAGTGAATGTGTAGTTTGCCACAAAGTCGGCGCTGTTCATTCTGACAGTTTGTGTGTTGTTTAGGCTCAGGTTGCCCGAGTCGTACAGGCTCATCTTGTTTACCGTCACTTTTGCGCCTACAGATGAGTAGTCGTGGTTATTGCATTTGCCGATATGGCGAGCTGACAGGCACACCACATATGTGCGACCGCCGACAAGGCGCAGAGGTGCACCCGACTCAACAGTGTCATAATAACCGTAAATTTCTGCTGACACATCAATATTACAATCATCACTGTGTCTTATTGATGAAATATCGAATGTATAGTAACCGCTTTCGGCAGGAGCAAAGCTGAACATCTTGCTGTATTCACCGTCAGAATTTAGGACGATAGATTGCTCAGTGCCTAAAGTAATGGCAGGCAGCTCCTCTGGTGCAATCATCTCGATAGGCACCTGGGCAGATTTTTCGCCGATCTCGAGGGTAGCCTCGTTGGTGCCTACATTCCATATGCTCATCGTTTGATTGTCTGTAACAAATATACTGTATGACGAATACTTTTTGTCGGCAGAAGAAATGTACTTTTTTTGATTCTTATCATAAGCAAAGGTGCAGGTTTTTCCGTCAGTATAGGTTACATCCACGCTGTCTGCGTATTCAGATATGTTGTAGTTGTATTTGCCGTTCGTTTTGTTCACGCCGTAAACAAGCTTTGGTGCATCAGTCTTAACATTTGCTTTTACGGAAGATACGGGTACACGCTTTTTAACAGACAGTTTGATAGTGCCGTCTCCGCTACCGTTGCGCATAAATACAAAGGTGATGGGATATGCTTTTCCGCCGGTCATCTTTATATTTTCTGTCACATACTCACGGCTTTTGTCACCGGTGAGATAGTAGCTTCGGCTGATATCATACTGCTGACTGCCTGCGATAACGCCGACTTCGTCATAGGACTCCCAGTTCATATCCTCAATGGTTATTGTATATTCTCCGTCCTCGTCGGGAGTGAATGAGTAGTAGCCGAAGTATCGAGTGTTGGCACGATAAGGCACGCTCTTTTCTTCGTAGAGAGAAAAGCTCTCCAAATCCGATGCGTTCTTAATGACAATGGGTATCTGTTCAGTATTATATTCGCCGATTTTGGCGGTGAAATAGTTGGTGCCCACTGACCAGTGACTGTCTGCCTGAGTATCGGTGTAACTCACATACAGTCCCGTGTACTTGCTGTATGGGTTCGGTTCATCGTATGGCAAAAGGTCGGACGGAATTTCGGTTGTATTTCCGCTGCCGAAGTCTATTGTGACCGATTTCAAATAGTCACAACTTCTGTAGTAGTATTTGTTGTATGTATTGCCCGATGCGTCTGTTTCCTTAAAGCAGTTTGAGCTTTCATAAATAGGCTCGGGATTTTTCACCAAATTGAATGTAACGCTGTCTGTATTGTAGTTTTCCATCTTGATGAACTTAACCTTAGAGCGTGTTGTGGCTGGATCGCCTATGGTGGTGCTTGAGCCGTCAGCATATACATTCAGTATGAAACAGTCGCTCCACTCACCCGACGGGCTGATGTTTATGGCTGAGTTCACACGCACATCTTTGCGGTCGAGATACACAGAGCCGTTATCTCCGTCTGTTGACAAAGCCTTGAGCAGTCTGTAGCGAGCTTCAAAAATAGGATTGCCGGCGGAATCACGAGGAGTTTCTGCAGCAAATTTAACATTGCCATAGTATTCATAGCTGTTTGGGATAATGAATGAGCGGTCATACTCTCCGGTAAAGTCGAATTCGTCACCGTCGGAAACAGTGTCTACACTCCGTCTGACAACGGTAGCTATGGTATTTGCACTGCAGGTGAATTCTATCTTAAGCTCCTGCCCTTTTTTCATATTGTAGTAGTAGATATGTGCATCATCCGAAGGTCTGTAGTCGTCGGTATAGAGCTCCAGTGATGTGCTGTGCAGAGTTACTCTGCCGTCAGTCGCTTTTTCTGTAACAGAATAGACGCCGTCTTTTTCTGCAACAAAACGGTAGGAATAAACACTGCCGGTTTCGCCTGTTTGCATATTTTCTCCACAATCCGGCAGTAAGTCGTTAAATGTGTTTTCCTCGGCGAATGTGCCGGCGGGAGACAGTGGCATTATGGCTATTGCCATTACCGCAGATAATAAAATGCTTAGTAATTTTTTCATAGTTTTCTCCTAAAACATATTTGATTTTATATTATCACAGTCTTTTAGCTATATCAACATAAACATGAAAAACTAAGTCTGATATAGCACAAAAGCTCCCGACAAATACTGTCGGGAGCTTTGTTGTAAAATATTGAGTTAAAATCCCAAACTTTGAGCAAGAGTCTTTGGCTCTTTGTCAAGTACGAATGCAAGCTCATCAAATATGAGGTGCTTGCAACCTCTGAGTATCTTTTCGTCCGTGGCGTAGAGCTGTTTGCCTATTTTGTGCTGTTCGTCGGAATGGTGCTTCAGTGCTTTTATTACACCGATAATGTCTTTGCGCTCGCCTGTTCTGTATATCAGGTCGAATGCCTGACGGCGCTCGTTTGGATTTTTTATCCACTGTGCCGCCTCGGTGTCGTCAAAATCTGCGAGAATACAATTAGCCTCGTCTACAGTGATGGCACTTTTTATATGTACCTTTTCGGGATTGTAGTCTACAGGAACAAAATATGTGGACCTTCTGTCATATACGGGAGCAAAAACATAATATTCCTTTTCGTCACGGTCAAATTTTTTAGTCTCTATATCGGTCACTTCGCAGATACCCTTTGTGGCATAGATAACATAGTCGCCGATATTTATTTTTTCTTTATCCACTTTATTCCCTCCTAATATATACATTATACCACCATTAAATAAATTTTTCCAATTAAAAAATAATTTTTGGTCAAAATTACCATATAAGGACGAAAAATCCTGTGTAACAAGCCTTGACAATAAAGTATGCTAAATATAGAATATAGATAAAAATTGCGCAAGGAGAATTACTGTGAGCGATTACAAAGTAATAGAAATAAAAAGGTCGGTATTTGAAAATAATGACAAGGAGGCCGACAAGGTCAGACAGCAGCTTAAGCAGCAACACACATTTTTGCTTAATCTCATGTCATCACCCGGTTCAGGCAAGACAACTACGCTGAAAGCCACTATTGCGGCACTTAAAAACGAGTACAAAATAGGCGTAATGGAGGCTGACATTGACTCGGATGTAGATGCAAAAGCAATCAGCGAAACAGGTGCAAAATCAATACAGCTCCACACCGGCGGTATGTGCCATCTTGACGCCGGAATGACAAAGCAGGGACTCGATTCCTTCGGTGCTGACGAATTTGATTTTGTTGTGCTTGAAAATGTCGGAAATCTTGTATGCCCTGCCGAATTTGACACCGGCGCAAGCAAGAATGCAATGATACTTTCAGTTCCCGAGGGCGATGATAAACCGCTTAAATATCCCCTTATGTTTTCAGTTTGTGACTGCGTGCTGATAAACAAAATCGACACCAAGAGCGTGTTCAATTTTGATGACGAGGCTGTGGTGGAGCGTATCAAAAAGCTCAACCCAAAAGCCGAGGTGTTTTTCATCAGTGCAAAAACAGGCGAAGGCATCGACAAATGGGTGGATTGGCTGAGAACCCAAATTGACTGTTGGAACAAATAAGGCTCTGCATATGAAAATATTAGTAGATGCCGACGGCTGTCCGGTAGTAAAAGAGACAATCGCCATAGCAAAGGAGCATGGCACGGAGGTAACTCTGTTCTGCGACACGAGCCATATAATGAGCAGTGACTATGCCGAGGTGATAACTGTGTCTAAGGGTGCTGACAGCGTTGACTTTTTCTTAGTCAACAGAGTGTCCGACGGCGATATAGTTGTTACCCAGGATTACGGTCTTGCGGCAATGGTGTTGTCAAAGGGCGGTAGGCCCATTACTCAAAACGGAATGATAATTGACGACAAAAATTTGTTTATGCTCCTAACCACAAGATATGAGTCTAAAAAGGCAAGGATGGCAGGCGCACACCTAAAGGGCCCCAAAAAGCGTACTGCAGATAATGACAAGGCTTTTTTGAGCGCCCTAAAATCAATGCTCGAAAGCAAATGAATACAGAAATATTGACTTACTCTCCTCACGCAATCCGATGGGAGAGCAATGACAAAAACAAGCCGGAGCAGGCTTGCTATTGGTGTCCTAATATGGTGGAGGTCAAGGACTCAAAACTGACAGTCCACTCCCGATATGAGTCTAACCATAAGTGCGACGGCTACGGCCCCCACGGTCAAAAGATAGGTCAGTTTGATGACACAAAGGCTGCCGATGACTTTGAGGTGGAGTATATCAAGGTGTACCAAAACAGCAACTACGAGCAGTATATCCAAGATGACTCCGAGTTTAAGGGCTCCGTTGACTTAGATTAAAACTATTTTGCAGCAAAAAGAAAACAGCTTTAGAGTTTTTGTTCTCTAAAGCTGTTTTTGTTATTTCGTCAGATTTGGTACCACTTGATTTCATTAGCGTCCAGATGCAGATCAAAGCTGTTGCCGTCGCCGACATAGACTGTAGTATCCTGTGGCTCATATGTGTTGTTGACTACACAATATTTGCCGTTCTTTACATAAGCATGAACCTCTACATTATAGTTAGTGGAGTACCAACGGTGAAGCTCATCTTCGGAAGAAGAAGACCAAAGGACTGCACGGTAGAGCACACGGCTGTTCTTGAAGCTGTATGGCAGACCGCTGATATAGACGCCTCTGCCCTTGCCGAATGATTTGACAGCCATCTGTACTTCCTCTGCGTGTCTGACTGCAAAGGGAAGTTCGGTAGCGTTCTGAATGAGTACAGTAGTGCCCTCCAGAGCTACAATGTTCTTTTTGCCCTCGCCGAAGTCCACTTCGCCGTCTGCGTCTGCGAGGATAAAGTGGTCTCTGTGTTCCTCGGTGTTGTATCTGCGGGTGTTGAGAGTAAAGCCGTTTTCTTCCTCCACGCCGAGAATGTCATCCAGTTGGAAGAACTTGCCTTGCCAATGGTGAGCGGCAGGCTCACCTACGCCGATAAATCCGCCGCCGTTGTATACAAATTCCTTAATGCGAGTGATAATTTCTTCGTCACACCAGTATTCGCCGCCGGTCTGTGCTGTGTCTGCATCGCCCACATTGATGATAACATCAATATCCTTGAGCAAATCCTTATTGTTCTTTATGTCATCAAAGCTGATGAATGAAACATCAAACGGTGCACCGCTGAGTGCTTCGATAACTCCGAAGTAGGAATAGTTCTGTCTGTAGTAGAGACCGTGGTGTACCATATGGTTAGACCAGGAGCGCATTTTGCCCCAGCAGTTTAGCACTGCTACTTTTTTAACACAATACGGAGTAACACCCTGAATGTTGTCGTAGAGGGTGCGGAACTCGTCGCACACTGACTTAATGTATTCTACAAAGTCGGGGAACTGCAAAGCGAGTTTAAGATATCCACCGTAGCCGATACGCTGGATAGGGCTGCGCAGAATAGCACGGCGAGCGGTAACCCAGTTCACCTTTGCCTCTTTTATTGGATCCCCGCCCGGACAAAATACATCCGGGAAGAAATACGGCAAAAATCTGCCCTCGGTATATTTTACATTTTTAATATCGCTGAAAAGGCGGAGTGTGGCACCGTTGCCTACACTGCCTACCACTGCGTCGAGACCGATGGAGGCAAATTCATCCATAAACGGTTCCATGCCTATCCAGTGGTCGCCCATAAACATCATAGCCTCTTTGCCGTACTCGTGGACAATGTCTACCATTTCCTTGGCGAGCTTAGCAACTTCACGGCGCTGAAATGCCTGAAAATCTCTGAACTCCTTAGATGGAATACGGTATGTGTTGTTCATGTATCCCTGGTCGATGATGAACTCTGGGCGGAACTTGTAGCCTACCTCCTGCTCGAATTGCTCAAGAATATATGGGCTGACAGAAGCGGAATAGCCGAACCAATCCACATATTTTTCTCTTGCGAGCTCGTCAAAAACGAGTGTGAACTGATGGAAAAATGTGGTGAATCTCACTACATCCACATAGTCGTGGGTGTCCAAAAACTTGCGCAGACGCTCCATAGAGTGTGCCTTTGTCTTTGGCTGACGAACATCAAATGTAATCTGCGGCTCAACATCCCACTCGTTTACCACGGCATTGTACATGTGCACCGGGTCCCACATAATATAAGCCAAAAAGCTGACTGTGTACTCGTGGAACTTTTTGGTAGGGGCGATAACCACGTTTCCGCTCTCTTCATCATATGACCAGTCGTCTGTGAATACCGGATCGCCTGTGGTGCGGTCAATAACCTCCCACCATCTCTTGATATCATCACGGTTGTTTACCTTCAGCATATCGGGATAGAGGTGATCCATCAGATGAATTTTTAGCACATCGTCCGTAGCCGTGTGAAATGTGGTCATAATGTACATCTGCTGAATCTCGTCGGGATTAGCCTTAGCCCATTCGTTGTCTTTTCTGGTGGTGTAATATGTGGCATAAACCTTAGCTCCGGTATCTCTCAGCTCCTGCGGAAACTCTGTACCGTCGCAGTCACGGATAGCGTCTGCACCCCATTCGTCCATAATCTCAAGTGTTTCTTTTACCACATCCATATCGGTAGGAATGGTAACTCTGCCTTTGTTTGCCATAAAATATTTAGCCTTTCTTTTATTTTTCTATATGTGTTATCTTGTTGTTTTTCAGAGTCATTTTGCCGTGGTTTCTGCTTCGCCTAAAGGGTACTCCCTTTAGGATATAGAACTCGTTTTCGGCTATATATGCGTCCGGATTTTTTGACGGAGTGACAATGCCGCCGAGGTCTTTGTAGCTGACATTGTGCACGAATGTGTTGTTGACCGCCTCTTGCAAACAAAACATAATACAGCCGCCCTCGTTTGCACGAGAATAGTTGTATTCGTATCTTGTGCCGTCGCCTGAGTCTGCATCATAAGCCATGCCATCCTGGTTCAACTTTGTGTCCACACAGTCGTTGAACATGAGCAGCGCATCTTTGCACTTCCAGGGCCATATTGCAGCGGCAACCTTGCCCATGCGCTTGCCTGCATAGCGGTAGTAGCGGTCGTTCATTTCCGTAGCACAGGAGTCTGCCGTGTTGTGCTCAACGGTAGGACAGAGTGCGTACATAGGCGTGATTGCGTCACCGCCTGCCTCTTTTACATAATTTTCGCTGATTGTGATATTTTCGTTTCCGTATTTTTTGAAAGTATCAATCTCAAGATATTTTGTGGCAAATTCATTAGCCTTGTATGTGTAGCCCACAGCGATACCCCATCTGCTGACATTGCGCACGCAGCATCCTTTTACGGTTACGCCGTCATAGCGTGCAACGCCTGTGGCACTCTCGTCGGCAGGCTTAAAGGCGGTTATGTATATTCCGCCGTTGTTCATATGCTTGTTGTACACATTTCCGTTTACATTGTGGATAAAGAGATTTTCCAGTGTGATTGAGTGGAGTGTACCTCTGTTTTGCGCCACAACCGCCACACCGGTGCGGTCCATTTTGTCGGCGGCAATATATGCCTCGTGAGTGGTATATTCCTCTCGGTTGGTTATCTCAATATCACGGACAGTGATATTTTCTGCATCGTAGAGAAGAATTGAGGAAGAAACATTGCCTTTGTAAACATGATTTGGGTTATCCAGCGGATTGCCGTAATCCTGATACCATACGCCCTCACCGTCGGTGTTGATGCAAGGGGGATAATCACCGTCGCCGTATGCACCGATTTCTATAGCCTTATCATTTATGTCGCCGCAGTCCTTTAGGTGGAGGAACTGCTTGTCGAATACCGAGCCGTTTTCCAACAGCACCTTGTCGCCGGGGCAAAGGGAAAGCTCGTTGATTTTTTTGAGAGTTAGGAACGGACTGTCGGCAGTGAGTCCGTCGGCATTGTCGTTTCCATTAAGAGAACTGACATAATATGTTTTTGATTTCATTCTCATATTCCTCCTCTCTCAGCTTTTTGTGAGCCACCATTCTCACCTCACGGAAGAAGAAATGGTCTCCTCCATAGCGTGAAAAAAGCTCTTTATTGTTTTTATAAAAGGCTTTTTCATCCTTTTTTGTGATTTCCTTGTATTGATAATTTTTTATGGTCTCCTCCGTGAACTCCACCTTAAAGCGAGTGAGTTCATATTGGAGATATGTGCTCAGAGAAAAGCGACTGAGTCCGTAGACAACTTCATCCTTTTTCAGCATTTTCGCACGCTTTTCGTTTTCTGCGGCACAGCGTGTTTTTACGGCGTCTAAGCTGTCAGCGTCTATCTGTCCCAATTTTTTTGCGAAAGTGAGACAAGCCAAAGCATAACGCTTGTCGTCATCATTTCTGAAACAAAAGAAGTCCATAATTAACCCCCTTATTGCCGCACAGATTGCGGCTGATTTGTTATTGACTTTTGTCCTGAAAGTATATAATACTTTGTTTATGGTATCTTTTCAAGTACAATTTTATATTTAAAAGAAATACAGCCCAAGGCGAGCCGATATTTTTCCTCAAATTTGAATTTTAGTCATACATTAGTCATATACATATGATACTATATAGTTACTATATGAGTCAAGGCTCGAAAAAAGGAGAAAAATACTATGGTATGCACAACAACACCTACAGTAGAAAACGGAACTATCACCGAATATAAGGGAATTGTATCGGGCGAAATAGTAGCCGGCATAAATTTCATCAAGGACTGGGGAGCATCTATACGCAACTTCGTAGGCGGCCGCTCGGCAGGCTATGAGGAGGAGCTGATTAAGGCGAGAGAAGAAGCACTGTCCGAGATGCAGTCGAGAGCCGCACAGATCGGTGCTAATGCAGTGGTCGGTGTAGATGTTGACTACGAGGTACTCGGCCAGGGCAATATGCTCATGGTATCAGCCACAGGTACAGCCGTGGTTGTCAGAGATAAATAATCGATTTCACAAAAAATGCAAGACCGCAATCAAATCGGTCTTGCATTTTTTATTGCTTATTTTTCTATTCTCTTTTTTACATACTCATAGAGTATATCACCGGTGGCGTCGATACCCAATTTGGAGGTGTTGATTACCAAATCGTAGTAGCGTGAGTCACCCCACTTGTCCTTGCTGTAACGGTTGTGGTAGGACTTACGCTTTTTGTTATTCTTTTGGATAAGTTCACACGCCAAATCTGCCGGAATATTCTCCACATCACAGATACGACGGATTTTTGCATCCATATCGCCGGTAACAAAAATCGGAATAAGATTAGGATTATCCTTTAGTACATAGCTCGCACATCTGCCCAGAGCAATGAAAGATTCGCCTGCCTCGGCGTGCTGTTTCAAAAAGTCAAACTGCATCTGAGCGATAACATCCTCAGGAGAGTTGCTGTATCCGTCTACCGAACGGGAAAGGAGCGGGTTGCGAGGCTTTTCGTCATACTTTTTGAATTTTTCAAAATCCAAATTCTTTTCTTCGGATATGTATTTAATCATATTCTTATCATATACTTTTACATTCAGCAGTTCAGCCAGCTTGTAGGCGATAACTCGACCACCTGAGCCGTACTCTCTGCCTATGGAAACGATAAATTGCTTCATATGCTTCTCCTTAGAAATATCTGAACTTAATTACTGCCATTGCTATCAACAAAACGATAGCGGTAGCAGGGATAGCTGTCTTACAATATTTGCCCCATCCTACAGGGTGTCCCGCCTTAGATACTACCGAGGTACCTACAACATTAGCCGACGCACCGATAGGTGTTGCGCTTCCGCCGATATCCGTACCGATGGACAGTGCATAGGCGAGAACACCCAGGTCTGCTCCGGTGGTTGTGGCTGCAAGGCTCTTGATGACCGGCACCATTGTAGCAGCAAAAGGAATGTTGTCCACAAATGCACTGGCAATAGCGGAAATCCACATAATGATGAATACCATTGCGATAATGTTTCCGTCACAAATCTTTTCAATAAAGGATGCAATCTTTTCTAGAATACCGGTCTGTTCCAAACCGCCTACTACGACAAAGAGTCCCACAAAGAAAAGCAGTGTCTTATAGTCAACCTTTTTCAGTATAGTGCCGATATTCTTATATGATGTGATAAGAGTTATAGCGGCAATGAATACGCCGATGAACGCTACGGTCAGTCCCGTCTGTGCGTGTGTAACCAGCATAACAACTGCAATCAAAAAGATGATTGTGCTGATGATAAAGTCTTTTTTGTTCTCTATAGCGTCGGCAGGGTTTGGATACGCAGACGAGTCAATTTTTTCGCCTGCATTGGCTGTAAGCTCCCTTTTGAAAGCAAAGAAGAAGAAAATAATAACAAAAACCAATGCGATACCTGCGATAAGACCTGTGTTTGTGAGAAAGTCTGCAAAGCTGTAGCCGAGAGCGGTGCCGATGATAATGTTAGGCGGGTCACCGCACATTGTAGCTGAGCCGCCCAAGTTAGCGCAGAATATCTCAGCCAAAACCATAGGCACAGGGTTAAATTTCAACAGCTGTGACAGTTCTACCGTAACTGCCGCAAGGAAGAGAATAACAGTGATACTGTCGATGAACATAGAGAGTACTGCACTCATAATCATAAAGGTGACGAGTATAGGCATAACCTTGTACTTGACCGCCTTTGCGATGGTGAGACACAGCCAACGGAAAAATCCGGCTTTTGCCATACCCTCTACCATAACCATCATACCGGCTATGAAGATGATTGTCGCCCAATTTATGCCGCTTGAGTTCTCGCTGCCCTGGCCGCTTGTGTGCCAAAATTCAGCTGTAAATATGCTCTTGATGTTGAGCGTTTCCATAATTGCACTCGGACTTTTCATACAAATTCCGAACACAACGATGATAGTTGCGAGGCCGCAACTCAGTGTAATCCAGTGGCGTGGTATTTTGTCAATAATAATCAAGGCGAACATTATTACAAATATAGCCACTGCAAGTATTTGTGCTACCATATTTTTACCTCAATTCATCTTGCTAAAACCTATTATATACTTTTTTCTTCTTTTTTCAACAAAAAAGTAGAAAAATTCCCTCGACACAGAGTCTGCCGAGGGAAAACAAAATATGTTTATGCCGCTTTTGGTGCATTTTTCAGACCTAACAGTGCAAGGATTGCGGAGTATATTTCTTCGGCGGTCATATTACAGCTTATGCGGCTGCCCACAAAACTCTTGTTTTTGTCATTGATTCCGTTTACAAACTTAACAGACACACCACCGTCGGCACTCCACTGTCTGAGGTTTTCGTTAAAATCATCTATGAGAATACAGTCACCGTCGATTCTTTTGCCTGTTACATCTGTGACTGCGTCGGATTTTTCCTGCTCATCGCCGTTGACCATAACAAACTCACTGTCAAAAAGATAGGGCATATATTCGTCTCTCCATTCCAACTTTTCCCTAACAGAATATTTGAACTCTTTTGGGTACACCTTTGTGAGTACGCACACACGAACACCCAGGCTGTCACAGTTTTCTGTCAGCATTTCCAAAGCGGACAGCATATTGTCCTGGGGCGACAGATTTCTGAAATATCCCTTCTTTGTCATATCCTCAGCCGTGCAGTCCTTTTTGTATTCAGCCAAAACTCCATCCATATCTACAAATATCTTTTTCATACAAAAACCTCCGTGAGTTACTTTTTCTCTGTGACTACATAGTACAACAAATCGGACTCATACACAATACCGTCTGAAGTGACAGTCCAAAAAAGCGGACTGTCCCCCGCACTTTACAAAAGCGGAAATAAATGATAAAATAGTCAGAAATGAAACAGATAGATTTGACAACAGGCAACATAACCAAAAAGCTGTGGGCGTATGGGTATCCGTCCCTATAGGTTGGTTCTTGGCAGACGGAGCAGGAATAATCTACGGAACAACAAGCAACCGCAAGGCAGAATGGAGTAAATAATGAAAAAGTCACTGAACGGAAAATGGAAATTTAGAATGTGCGGTCAAACAATGTGGAAAGACGCAGCAGTGCCCGGCTGTAATTTCTTAGACCTGATGAAAAATGGAGACATTCCCGACCCCTTTGTAGGTACAAACGAAAAAGACGTAGAGTGGGTAGGCGAAAAGGATTGGGAATACAAAAAATCCTTTATTTTGACTAGAGAAGAAATCGAGAGCGACGATATTCTGCTCAACTGTAAAATGTTGGATACCGTCTGCGATGTGTATGTGAACGAAAAGCTCTTGTTCTCCGGTGATAACTGCTTTTTGGCGTACAGCGAGTCGGCTAAAAATTTACTGACCGAAGGCGAAAACGAGATAAGAATACTGTTCCGATCCCCAGTAAATTATGTAGCGAAAAAATATAAGGAGTGCCCCACTCCGGTGAATTCTAACGGACAAAACGGAATAGTTCATATCCGCAAGCCCCAGTGCCATTTCGGCTGGGATTGGGGACCTGTTCTTCCTTGCAGCGGAATAACAAAGGATATAGAGTTAGAATTTGTACAGGGCGGCAGAATAGACTATCTGTCTGTTACCCAAAGTCTAAGCGGCGACAGTGCGGAAATTTGTGCAGAGGCAGACCTTACTGCCTACGACGACTGCGAGTGCAAAATAACGCTGACATATCCTGACGGAACAAAGAAAACCGCACAGGGCAATCAGACAAAATTCATTGTGGACAATCCTGAGCTGTGGTGGACAAAGGAACTGTCGGGCAAGGACAGCCAGCCGCTGTACACTGTTACTGCCGAGCTTGTACATAACCAAAAGGTCACCGACAGTGCGGAGAAAAAGATTGGCATACGCACCATTGAGCTGAACAGAGAGCGAGATGAATACGGCAGAAACTTCCAATTTGTACTCAACGGCGTACCGCTGTTTATAAAGGGCGCAAACTATATTCCGCCGGACAGCTTCATTACCCGCTTCGACAGCAAAAAGCTGGTGTATATGATAGACTCTGCTCTGTTTTCAAATATGAATATGCTGCGAATTTGGGGCGGCGGATATTATGAGAGCGATGAGTTCTATGACCTTTGCGACGAAAAGGGAATACTCGTATGGCAGGATTTTCAATTCGCATGTCAGGCATATCCTTTCTTCGACGAGGCATTTTTAACCAATGTAAAAAAAGAAACAGAATACAATGTAAAGAGGCTGTGTCACCATCCGTCTCTCGCTGTTTGGAACGGAAACAACGAGATAGAAGATATGCATATGGCTTGGGTTCATATGAAAAAGTATGTGGATTGGACAGAAAAATTCTTCTATCATATACTTGAGCCTGAAATCAGAAAGTATGACAAGACTACCCCTTATACCCCCGGCTCGCCTATCGGAGAGAGCCACAACTACGGCGTAAGCAGTGACAATGTGGGTGATACTCATTTGTGGGGAGTATGGCATGGACTTAAACCTATGGACTATTATCGTAAGCGAATGACTCGCTTTTGCAGTGAGTTCGGCTTTGAGAGTCTGCCGGATATGAAAGCCATTGAGCAGTTTGCCGAGCCAAAGGATTATTCTCTCAACGGAGAAGTCTTTACCGCTCACCAAAAGTGTGCCAACGGCAATGACAAGATGATATACTACATTGCCTCCCGATTCAATCTTCCCAAAAAATTCAGAGACTATGTTTATTTGTCCCAGGTTACCCAAAATGAGTGCATTGCAGATGCAACTGAGCACTGGAGACGGAACAAGGGCAGATGCAACGGCTCTATGTATTGGCAGTACAACGACTGCTGGGGAGTATGCTCTTGGTCAAGTATGGACTATTATGGCAACTATAAGGCTCTCCAATACGGCGCACGCCACTTCAACGCACCTCTGAGCATATCTGCCGAGGACACAAAGGATTACATAAAAGTATTTGTACTCAACGACTTGAGAGAAGAAAAAGTTGTAGATGCAGAATATGTTATATTCGGCTTCTCCGACGGAATACTAAAGAGAGAACGGAAAACTGTTTGCGTATCTGCTTTGCAGAACGAGTGCGTATTCAATCTCGATACAAAGGCGCTGAAAAAGGAATATGACGCAAAGAACTGCGGCTTAGCCGTGAGACTGTACAGCGACGGCAAAATGATACAGCAAAAGACTGTTCTCTTTGACAAAGAAAAAAATCTCAATTTCCCAAAAGCAAAGCTGAGAACGAAGATAGAGATTTTGAACGACGGACTGAGAATAACTGTGGGCAGTGACAAATTTGCCCGTATGGTGCGGGTTGAAAGCAAAAAATCAACACTTCCTTTCAGCGACAATTTCTTTGATATTTTGCCTGGGGAGAGCAAAACGATAACAATTAAGGCAGACGAAAATATGAGCCTTCGCTGTTTGGCAGAGAGCATATTTGTATACAGCTTGACCGATATACAGTTCAGCAAAAATATTCTGTCCACTAAGTTCAAACAGCTAAAGGTGTATATGTCCCCCACAAACATAGGCAACGCCGTATATCACGGCAAGCTCTCAAAGGATACAAAGCTGACGGAGGAATAACATATGCTAAATTGCTTATTCGTAGGACTGGGGGGCTTTATCGGAGCTGTGATGAGATATGCTCTCGGACTTATTCCACTCAAAAATCCTCAGGGATTTCCTATCATTACACTGCTGATAAATGTTGTCGGTTCACTCGCAATCGGACTGATTGCTCTGTGGGCAGCAAAGAACAGCAATCTTGACTCAAGGCTCATACTTTTCCTAAAGGTAGGAATATGCGGCGGCTTTACCACATTTTCCACCTTTTCGTTAGAGACTGCCGGATTGATTAAGTCAGGCTCAATATTGACAGCAGTAATATACATAGTTGTAAGCGTAGCAGCAGGTGTAATTGCCGCTATGCTGCCCCAAATCATTACAAAGTAAAACAGAAAGGTGACTGATATGTGCACTGCGGCAACATACAAAACATATAATTTCTATTTCGGCAGAACGCTGGACTACGAGTTTTCCTACGGCGAGAGAATAACTATCACCCCAAGAAATTATCCGTTCAGGTTCATGTGCGGCAAGGAAATAAATGAGCACTATGCTATCATAGGAATGGCTCATATCGCCGAGAATTATCCACTGTATTACGAGGCGACTAACGAGGTTGGGCTGAGCATGGCAGGTCTTAATTTTGTGGGCAATGCCGTATATGCTCTGCCTGTGGACAATGATGAAAAAGACAATATAGCTGTCTTTGAGTTTATACCTTGGGTGCTGACACAGTGCTCGAGCGTAAAAGAAGCAGAGGTATTGCTTAGGAGACTGAACCTTACCGATACACCGTTTAATTCTAAGTTAGGCACGGCACAGCTGCATTGGATAATAGCAGACCAGGACAGCACGCTCACTGTAGAATCAGTGCAAGACGGACTGAAAATATACCCTAACCCTGTGGGTGTGCTCACCAACAATCCGCCTTTCCCGGAGCAGATGCAGAGACTGAACGATTATATGTCCCTGTCGCCAAAGCAGCCGGAAAACAAATTTGCTCCCGATGTGGACCTTGCTCACTACAGCAGAGGTATGGGCGCAATAGGACTGCCGGGAGATTTGTCTTCAGGCTCGAGATTTGTCAGAGCTGCTTTTGTGGCACAAAATTCAAAATCTCTTGCCGGCGAAAAAGAGAGTGTCAGCCAATTCTTCCACATATTAGGCTCGGTAGAGCAGCAGCGAGGCTGCTGTGAGGTAGCTGATAAAAAGTATGAAATCACAATATACACATCTTGCTGTAATGCCACAAAAGGAATATATTACTATAAAACTTATGACTGCCACACCATTCACGCTGTGGATATGCGCCGTGAGGATTTGAGTTCATCGTCACTCATATCTTACCCCGCTGTCCAGTCGGTAAACTTCAGTTTTCAAAACTGATAAGACATAACAAAACACCGTCGGTACACGATATGTGCACAGACGGTGTTTTTGTTTTCTATTTTGTTACGGCGTAGTTTAGGTAATCGTCGGTGATTTTGATAGGCTTGTTGCAGGCGAGCCATGTCAGCTTTTGGTCAAAGATTTTGACGAGATAACATATACGCTTATTACTTTTGCCGAGGCGTAGGTAGGCAACACTCTTGACGAGAGCTGCAAAAAATTTTTAACCTCAAAAAATTCTTTGACTGGGATACTCGAAAATTGCTGATATAAATGGTATAATAATAAAAAACTAATTGAGGTGCTTGTATGACACTGCAACAGCTAAAATATCTCGTGACCGTAGCCGAGTGCAAAAACATAACAGAGGCGGCTGAAAAGCTGTTTATATCCCAGCCCAGTCTGAGTGCGTCACTCCATAATCTTGAGGAAGAAATGGGTGTAACCGCTTTTGTCCGCTCCAACAAAGGAGTGGCAGTGACCAGAGAGGGAGAGGAACTGCTGTCCTATGCTCGTAATCTTTTGGAGCAGGCAGACATAATGAAAGACAGATTTTGCTCCGACAATAACAGAAAGCCTAAGTTTTCGGTATCGTGTCAGCATTATTCCTTTGCGGTCAATGCCTTTGTTGATGTTGTGAACGAGTATGATGCAGACGAATACAGTTTTATCCTCCGTGAAACTCAAACGGGCGAAATTATAGATGATGTAGCAGGCGGAAACAGCGAAATCGGTGTGCTCTATCTGTCCGAAAGCAACGAAGAGGTGCTCACAAAACTGCTCAAAAAGAACGACCTTTTGTTTGAGGAAATATTTGTTGCGTCGCCGCACATATTTATCAGCAAGAATCATCCGTTGGCTGAAAAAGATAAAATCACATTAGATGAGCTGAAGGCATATCCCTATCTTGTATATGAGCAGGGCGAGCGAAATTCGTTCTATTTCAGCGAGGAGTTTTTGAGTGTAATGGATATGCCGAAAACTATTCAGGTTCGTGACAGAGCCACTCTGTTCAATCTTGCGATAGGACTGAATGGCTTTACCGTAAGCTCGGGAGTAATCGACAAGGAGCTTAACGGTGAGGATATTATTGCAAAACCGCTGATTATGGATTGCTCTATGCGCATAGGCTTTATACGAAAGAAGAACATAATCCTGTCACGATACGCCTCGTCATACATAGATGCACTGAAAAAGCGTACTGCCATAGCTTAAAACTATGAACAACATATGGTTTTAAGTATTTTTCAAAACAGCATTTGCGTGCTAAACTGTACTCATAACAAATGAAATCTAAACAAACGAAAGGACAGATAATTATGAGTACACTTAAAACACCGTTCAGATACGACTTTGTTGGCAGCTTTCTCAGACCGCAGGCTCTGAAGGATGCAAAAAGAGATTTCAGCGACGGAAAAATCACAAAGGAAGAATATGACAAAATCGTAAATGATGCAATCACAAAGTTGGTATCAAGGCAGAAAGAACTTGGCTACCACGACATTACAGACGGCGAATTCAGACGCACTTTTTGGCATCTCGATTTTATGTGGGGATTCGATGGCGTAGAGCACGAGGCAACAGGCGGCGGAGTTCCGTTTGCCGGCGAGCTTGCAGTTCTTGATGACACATATTTGGTTGGCAAAATCAAAGCAAAGGCTCACCCGTTTGTTGAATACTTCAAATTTCTCAAGCAATTTGAGGACGAAAATACTGTAGCAAAATACACTATTCCTGCACCGGCTCAGACATATCTTCAGTTTACAGTGCCCGGCAATATCGAAAAGACCAGCAAGTTCTACGCTACCGACGATGAGCTTATCGAGGACATTGCAGTCGCTTATCGTGATGTTATTGCTCAGTTTCACGAGGCAGGCTGTCGCAATCTTCAGCTTGATGACTGCTCATGGGGCTCTGTACTCGGTGACGACGCAGAAGTATTCGGCGTAAGTGCTGAGGAATACAAAGACAAGCTGCTCAAGGTGAACAATCTCGCATTAGAGGGCAGACCAAAGGATATGGTAATCACTTCTCACATCTGCCGAGGAAACTATCACTCCACTTACTTTTCCACCGGAGCATATGACAATGTGGCAGATTGGGTGTTCGCAAGAGAAAATGTAGACGCTCTCTTGCTTGAATACGATGATGAGCGTTCGGGCGGATTTGCTCCTCTCGCAAAGCTCTCACCGGACAAAAAGGTTGTACTGGGTCTGATAACCACAAAGTCTCCTAAGTTGGAGGACAAGCAGACCGTATTGGACAGAATCAAAGATGCAGAAAAATATGTTCCTTTGGACAGACTTTGCCTAAGTCCACAGTGCGGCTTTGCTTCTTGCGAAATCGGCAACAAACTTACAGAGGAAGAACAGTGGGCTAAACTCAATTTAGTGAAAGAAATTGCAGATGAAGTTTGGGGCTGATTTCTCGATTTTTTGCGGCAGAAATAAGATAATTTGTTAAATATTGTCTATCTTTCGCCCGATTTTATTGACATAAAAACTACCGATATATAATCAGCTTATAAAAGCAAAAACCGTCCCACATTGTGCAGTGCACAGGTGGGGCGATTTTGGTTTGTACTATATACTATTGTCTGTAAGTAGTGAGGAAATCGCCGAGCTTATTCATAGCCTCGTTCAATACCTCTACTCTCGGCAGATAAACAACTCTGAAGTGGTCGGGTTCCTGCCAGTTGAATCCGCCGCCGTGAACAATCAGTACCTTCTTTTCTCTCAAAAAGTCGAGGGCAAACTGCTCGTCGTCGGTGATGTTGAATTTCTTTATATCAATCTTCGGGAAAGCATAAAAGGCAGCCTTTGGCTTTTTTACGCTGATTCCGGGGATACTGTTGAGAGCATTGTACACACACTCTCTCTGCTCGTAGATTCTGCCGCCGGGCAAAAGGTACTTGTCGACGCTTTGGTAGCCTCCGAGAGCGGTCTGCACTATAGATTGAGCAGGCACATTTGAGCACAGTCTCATATTAGACAGCATATTGATGCCTTCTATATAGTCTGCGGCAATTTCTTTGTTTCCGCTGAGAACCATCCAGCCTATTCTGAATCCGGCGATCATATGTGATTTTGACAGTCCGCTGAATGTTACGCAGAAAAGGTCCGGTGCGAGTGAAGCAATAGAGATATGCTCCTGACCGTCCATAACCAGTCTGTCATATATTTCGTCAGAGAAGATGATGAGATTATTTTCACGAGCGACCTGAACAATTTGCTCCAAAACCTCTTTCGGATACAGCGCACCGGTAGGGTTATTTGGATTTATGATAACGATAGCCTTTGTCTTAGGCGTAACTTTTTTGCGGATATCGTCTATATCGGGATACCATTCCGACTCCTCATCGCATATGTAGTGGACTACATTGCCGCCTGCGAGAGTAGCTGTGGCTGTCCACAGAGGATAGTCGGGGGACGGAATGAGTATTTCGTCACCGTCATTGAGCAACGCCTGCATACAGAGATTGATTAGTTCGCTGACGCCGTTGCCGGTGTATATATCGTTTACCGAAACATTGGGGATTTTCTTTAGTTGAGCATATTGCATTATCGCCTTGCGGGCAGAGAAAAGACCTTTTGAGTCCGAATATCCCTCGCAGTCCTTAAGTTGATGCTGCATATCGTGTATAACTTCATCGGGAGTTCTAAAGCCAAACGGCGCAGGGTTGCCGATATTCAGTTTGAGTACATGGGTACCCTTTGCTTCCATCTTTGCCGCTTCGTCAACAACGGGTCCTCTTACATCATATAGTACATTGTCCAATTTTGTGGATTTACTAAACATAATATTCTTTACGCCTCCTATTTAAACGAATAATATTATATCACAGAGCCCACAAAAATAAATATAAAAAAATGATATTTTGATAAATTTTAATAAATTATTTTTCGTATATGGAATTTAGAAACTTAATTCTTTGGTTTACACATTCTTTTGTGGTTTTGCTGTGCTTTATCATATCAAAGCCGTGCACCGTTCCCTTTGTTTCGTTCAGCGTTACTTGGACGCCGCTTTCTCTCAGTCGCTGTGCGTACTCTGTTCCCTCATCGTGCAGGCAGTCGTACTCTGCGGTTTCTATGTATGTTTCCGGCATAATCGACAGATTACTGTACTCTGCGGGAGAGGCGTATTTGTTGTCATCCTCGTTGTCGGGGCACAATTCCCACATCTTTTTGTTCAGTTTTGCATTCCATACAGGCGTGTGGGTGTACTTTTTCATTGATTCGGTTTTCATTCTCTTGTCGAGTACGGGATAGAGCAGCATTTGTCCTGCCGGCTTCAGCAGCTCTTCCTCCTGTGCATAGACCGCCAGTGCCGCCGCAAGATTTCCTCCGGCGCTGTCGCCTGCTATTACTGTTCTGTTGATATCGATTTTTAGGAATTCACAGTTATATACAGTCCATCTCAGAGTGTCGTAGCAGTCTTTCATCATTCTTAGGTGGCTGTGTTTAGGAGAGGTGCGGTAGTCCACGGCCATTACCTTGCAGTTTGTGCGCTTTGCATACTCCTTTATCAGTCTGTAGTGATACGGCGCCGCTTTGTATACGAAACCGCCGCCATGGCAGTAGAACAAAAACGGCGGATTTTTCTCACATTTGTATGGCTCATAGAGAAGCGCGTCTATAGTGTTGTTGTCCGTCGTAGGTATCCTTACCTTTGTTACTTTTACTTCTTTATCCCCGTGAGGAATTTTGACTAACAAGCCGAGTATAAGCTCGGCTATAGGCAAAAATATTTTAACAATAGGAAATGTCAATAGTCTTAATATTTTGTATTCTTTTGATATTTTGTATTTTGACATATTATCACCCTGAATACATTGTACAATATATTGCTAAAAATTACAACAAAAATTTATGTTTGATTAACAATTTTGTGACTGAGTGTTAATATTGTGCGTTTGAATAAATATTTTATTTGTGGTAGAATATACAAAAATCGCAAAACAAGGGAGGTATTTTTATGTCAGATTGGAGTTCGGCTCAATATATGAAATTCGGCAGTGAGCGTACTCAGCCGTCTATAGATTTGATTTTCAGACTTAGCGATGCAGAGCCGGCGAGGGTTTTGGATATTGGATTCGCTCTATCCGTTTCGGCATAACGGAAAATGTATCCTAAAAATGCCACGCCTGTTTTTTACAGCTAAAAAGAAATAAATCAAAATTGATTGTAGCAATTACGCTTTTGAACAATGGGTTATCAAAAACAAAACAGGCTCAGGGATTTCGGTCCTTGAGCCTGTTTTTTAGATACGGTAATATTATTTTCATTCGGTTACAGTATGTATTCCATCGTTCTTTTTTTGTTTTCAACCCCATTTTTTCATAGAATTTTTCTGCCGGAGTGTTCCCTGTCCATACATTCAGTGTTACTTCGTAGCAGTCCATCCTTTTTGCCTCTTTTTTGACATAATCAAACAGAGCCTCGCCGATATGCTTTCCTCTTTGTTCCTTGTCTACGCACAAATCGGCGATATACAGTGACTTGAACGGTACTGTATTATTAGAAACAGACTGTTCCTGTAACTGACAAAAGGCATAGCCCACACAGATGTCACTGTCGTTTACAGCAACATAAATCGGCTTTTTGTCATCATTTATCATTTTCGCTAACTCGTCAGTCGTGTATTTGGTGGTGCCGGATATAAAAATATCTGGGCGTATGTCGGCGTGTATTTGGAGCACCTGCTTCAATAACTCGATAATTCTCGGTATATCCTTTTCTTCCGCTCTTCTGATATTCATAATGTATTAGCTCCTAATGAATAAACTTTCAAATTTATTATATAAAAATTATTCTTGTCAGTCAAATTAAAAGTTAATATCTGAATATACTCCGTAGTGGTCGGACACATACCTGTTGTTTAGGTCGTTCAGCACGGTATAATCTACTGCTTTTCCGTCGGTAAATATAAAATCGATAGGCTCATTACCGGTAGAGCGATAGCCCCACTCTTGATATGTTTCTCCTCTCAAAAACTGCCGTACGGTGGTGCGTCAGTTTTTGTATATGGTATTCTCGCCCACTTTCACAACATAAAATAAAAAACGAGGAACATTCTAAAGAACATTCCTCGTTTTTGGTACGCTGGAAGGGACTCGAACCCCCGACCTACTGGTTCGTAGCCAGTCACTCTATCCAGCTGAGCTACCAGCGCACATATGCATCGGCTTTCGCTTTTGCTAAAATACTATAACACATTGCAATCAAAAATGCAAGAGTTTTTTATTATTCTTTTGTTCCTTTTGATTTGATGAATTCGTCGAGAATATCGGCGGCATATTTTGCCAGCTCGGGACAGGGGCGCTTTTTGTAATACTCGTTAGTGCGCTCAGCGGGAGTTGGGGTGTCAAATCCCTTTTTTTGCAGTCCGAGCAATTCACGGCAAATAAGAGAGCCGTTATCAGCTTTGAAGCGGTCACCTAATTGCTGAATATCTTTGTAGAGTTGAGTTTTTTCTTCTCTCGCAGATGCGTCGTCATATCCGTACAGTGCAGAAAGAACGAAAACCATGCCGGACACTGTGCCGCATACCTCTCTCATTCTGCCCATGCCTCCGCCGTAGCCCGAAACGAGTTTAGCAACAACCTTTTCGTCCATATCCATTTCGTCACAGAAAGCCATGGCAACTGCCTGAGCACAGTTGTAGCCGTTCTTAAAATATTCTTTTGCCGATTCGCCCTTTGTCATAATGTTCACCTAAAGTATAGAATGTTTATTCATAGTCGGTGCTGTCACCGGATGGAACAAAAACAGCATTGTAGCTCTTGTTGCCGTTTATCTTGAACGAAAACTTTGTGCTGCCGGAAACTTTTTTGTTGCCGCTGTACCAACCGTCAAAAGTGTAGCCATCGTCGGGACGGGCTATGATAGTAACTGTAGAGCCTTCGGTATATGTTCCGTCGTTGGCGGTTTTGCCGTTGGATTCCACTTCACCGCCCTCGTTACAGCTAAGGTTAACATCGTATGTTTTAGCCGGCTTTGTTGTGGTAGTGGTAGTAGTTCTCTTGGTAGTAGATGTGGTAGAAGTTGTTGTAGTGGTAGTAGATGTGGTGGTAGTGGTGGATGTGGATGACGAAGTATAAGCGGTAGAAGATGATGTATCACGGCTTATACTGTCAGATACGGTATTGCTGTCTGTGTTTGGCTGGGTGTTGATTTGCTTTTTTGAGTGAGCAACTACAGCAATGGTTGTGGAGATAATTGCAATAAGAACAATAACCAATACTATAATAAGCGCTACGGTTTGTTTTTGCTTTTTATCTTCCTTTTGTTGCTTTTCTTTTTGGAGACGCTGCTGACGTCGTGCCATAAGGTCGTCGTTGTCGGCATTATTGTAGTTGTCCAAATCGTTTTGGTCGAGGTTTGGTACTACCTTTGTTTTGCCGATATCCCTCGGGTCGTCCGACTCGTCGTAAAGCGGAGAGCCGCAATTTTGGCATATATACAGATTATCATCATTTTCGGAGCCGCAGTTTTTGCATCTCATAGTGTTTCCTCCATTTATATAGAATAGTATAAAATTCTGTCTGATTTATTGGAATTATAACACATTAGAGAGGTCTAAACAACCGATTGAGAAATAATTTTCAAATCTTTTACAAGTATTTTCGATTTACCTATTGACTTTTTGGTCAAATTATAATAAATTTAGTATGTAATGTTTTCTACAGGACGAATATGAGAACATATATCACGGAAAGGGGATTCCCAACAATGAAAAAAACACTCAAATCAATTTTGTGCCTTGTGCTTGTTGCTGCTCTTGTTGCTTCTCTTGCAGGCTGCGCAAAGCTCAACTATGTTACCAACGGCACAATCCAAGCAATCAAGGAAGTTAAGTCCGGCGATTGGAAGAAGACTGACGAAAATGCCGATTCAGGCGAGGAAGAGGACAAATCGGTTCTTGACTCATCGTTTAAGGCAGGTACATACGGCGGAGTAGAATTTAAGACTCTTGACGATGTAGCTAACTACTATGTTCAGGCTTATAACTACACCAAGACTCTTACTGCAGATTATATCGATAACGGCGAAAAGAAGACTTACTACAAGCTTATCGGTTCTGAGGACCTTAATGTAGGCAACATCCTCATCGACGGCAAAGAAAATGCAGCTATCAAGAAGCTCGTTCCAGGTATTGTTGGCGGTATGTTTGCACCTAACGCATATGGTCTTGTACCAAGTACAAACAGAGATCCTAAACTCGATAACAACCTTGATGATAAGACAAGAAAGAATGACCATGACTTCAGAACTTCTGCATTAAAGGGCGAAAATCTTCTTGATGCAAACATCGTTGACAACGGCGACGGAACTATCACAATGACACTTCAGCCAAAAGAAGAAGAGTCTGCATTCCGTGGCGAAGGCAACCAGGGTTCATTCTTCATGGCTCTCGGTGATATCACCGGCACAGTAGCTACAATCTCGATTCTTAAGTTTGAGCAGGGTGACGCAAACGACAACGTAAAGGTTCTTTACAAGGGCGGCACCGGTAAGGTTAAAATCAACACAAAGACTAAGGAAATTGTCGAAGCTGATTACACCATGATTGCACAGGTATCTGTTACTCACGCTACAATTACTGTAGTTAAGGATAAGAGTGCTAATGTTACTATCACTTATACCAACCACTTCCCTGCAACAGATGATTGGCTTAAGGAAAAGAAAAACATTACAAGAGCATAATTATTATAGTATTTGATTTGACTTAAAAGGGCGGTACAGTTATGTGCCGTCCTTGTGTTTCTTTAGGAGGAAGCAATGGTTAAAAGAAAAAGCACATCTGCTGTTGCGGTTATCGTAGCAGTTTTGACAGCATTAGTATGTTTGTTTACCGTACAGCTTAATGCACAGGCGGCGACATATAAAAAAGGCGAACTCAAAGTGACCTCGTCGGATTTGCGACGCCCTACTGTACTGAAAAAGGGAGCCTCCTTCTCTATTTCAGGAAAGTTGACGGCTAACAAAAATATAGAGAGAGTAGAAGTGTCGGTGTATGATCGCAACCAATTCAAGAACGACACTTTTTACGGAAAAAATATATCATCAAAAACCGTTAAACTAAAGGACTATGACTCTAAGATTAAGTTTGGAAAGTTGTCTTCAGGTGAAAAACAGTTGAGATATACTCTCACTGATACTGACGGAAACAAAATTCTGATTCGCCGAAACTTTACTGTTTTGGGAGCGGCAAAAGAGCCTAAGCATATGACACCAAAGTGCAAGGTGACTGTGTCAAAGGGCAAGGCGAAAAATGTTACAGACAACGACATCGACACCACTTGGACCGGCGGAAAAATGACTATAACAATGCCAAAAGACAAAACGCCTGACGGAATACTGATAAAATGGCATCTGACCAAAAACGATTATACCTTTAAGTCTTATGACGAAAACGGCAAGGTGCTGAACAAGTACACAGGCAAGTCATTTGGCAAAATTCATAATTACTATAAGCTGAACAAAAATACCGTTAAGGTTACGATAAATCTAAAAAAAGAAAAGGGCAACAACGGAATCTGCACACTCCGAGTGTACGAAAAAGGCAAGGTAGGCCCTTCGGTAGAGCAGTGGCAAACACCTAAGGCAAAGAACTGCGACCTTATGGTAATATCTGCCCACCGTGATGATGAACTGTTGTTTTTCGGCGGTACAATTCCATACTATAACAATGTTAGGCACAAGAATGTGTACACAATGTATATGTCCGGTACAGACCGTTTGCGAGTAAGAGAGGCTTTGGCAGGTCAGTGGTCCATGGGCGTTAAGACTTATCCCATTTTTATGGGATATATAGGCGGATATCACAAAGGCGTTTCGGGAACGCTAAAGGATTGGGGCGGCGAAGATGCAGTCCTGGGAAAAATGGTAGAGAAAATCAGAGAATACCGGCCCGATGTTATTGTGACTCACGACAAGGACGGCGAGTATGGTCACCCGACTCACAAAACCACATCTTATTTGGTGACGAAAGCAGTAAAGCTTGCAAAGGATAAGACAAAGTACAAAAGTTCCTACAAAAAGTATGGCACTTGGAAGGTGAAAAAGGTTTACTGCCACTATACAAACACTAATCCGATTACAATGAATTGGAGCAAGCACTATAGCCAGCTTGACGGCAAGTCACCTATTCAGGTAGCTACAGTCGCTTTTGACAAGCACAGGTCACAGCACGGCGGTTGGGATATGAACAACAGCACTGTAAAAAAATATTCTAACAAGAAGTTTGGCCTCGTGTATACCACTGTAGGCAAGGATGAGAAAAAGAATGACTTTTTTGAGCATATAAAATAATTCATCATTAGGGAGCAGGGGGTTCTGCTCCCTTAATATATATTTAACTTGACTACACAGAGTGTATTATTGTATAATTAATACACTAATTTAGAACGGAGAATTTTTATGAGCGATAAAATTCCAAATATGGATTATGACGCAGATGAGGTTATCGAAAACTTCAAGTCAAAATTCAAATGGCCCTCTAAGGACGATGTGGATGTGGTAGTAAAACCGCCTAAGCTCGGACAGAAGGTGCTGCTTTCATTGTTGATAACAATACTCGGCGGCGGTATAGTTTACTATATGATGATACCGGCACTTAATTTTAAGTCAACCGACCTTTATATTTTTGTATTTGTTTTGATTGCGATATTTATGGCGTCTTTCTATCTCCTTATCGGAGCAACGAAAAAGATAGAACGCAAGGAATATTTCAAAAAGCAGTCTAAGTTCCCGATTATAATTGTCGGCGTACTGCTGTTGGTTATGCTCATCGGATTTTTGGTAGGCTGTACATTGTTCAGAGCACACGATTACAGTGACCTTATGACTGTTAAGAGCAGTGATTTCAGCAAGGATTTTGAAGAAATCAATTATGACGAAGTTCCGAGACTTGATGCATCTACCGCAAAGGTTCTTGCAGACCAGCAGTTAGGTAGCTTGTCAGAGTACAAGAGCCAGTATGTTGTGTCATCTAGCTCTACACAGATTAACTATAAGAACAGACCTGTCAGAGTAGCATATCTCGAATATGCAAATGTGTTCAAGTGGCTGAACAACACAAAGAACGGTCTGCCGGCATATATGCTTGTGGATGTTGTGAGCCAAAAGGTTCAGGCTGTAAACTGTATTCAGCAGTTTGGCGAAGGAATAAAGTATTCGCCTACAGAATTGTTTAATGAAAAACTTGTTAGACACCTGCGCTTCCAGTATCCTACAGCCATTATGGATACACCTAATTTTGAGATAGACGATTTGGGCAAGCCGTATTGGATTACACCGGTACTTGATAAGACAATAGGACTTTTCGGTGGTACGGATGTTAAAGGTGCTATCATTACCAGTGCATTGAACGGTGAAAGCCAATATTACAGCATAGAGACTATTAAGAAAAATAAGTCGCTTAATTGGATAGATGTTGTGTACAGCGCAGACCTTTTGGTAGAGCAGTACAACTATCACGGTAAGCTCGCTAAGGGATTTTGGAACTCAATTATATTCCAGAATGATGTAAATGTAACTTCTTCCGGTAACGGCTATATCGCTATGGACGATGATGTTTGGGTTTACACAGGTGTTACCTCTATTGAGTCCGATACCTCGAACTTCGGCTTTGTGTTCTGCAATCAGCGTACAAAGGAAACCCGCTATTATAAGAAGGGCGGTACTATCGAGTCAGCGGCACAGGAGTCGGCAGAGGCGGCTGTACAGAACTTTGGCTACAAGGCTATATTCCCTATTCTTTTGGATATTGAGGGTCAGCCTACCTACTTTATGTCCCTTTACGGTGACGGCTATATCGTAAAGGGCTATGCACTGGTTAATCTGGACGATAAGACTCTTGTAGGTACAGGTCTTCAGGATACGGAAAAGAGTGATATTAAGGCTCTTAATGCCGCAGTGGAGAACTATATCAATGCGCTTAAGGATAAGGGCGTAGTTGCCTCCAGCGCAAATGCCGATGATTACAAAGTTGACGAGGGCAAGGACGATAATTCACAAATTTCGTCCAAGAATACAAAGGATAATACTACCAAGCCAAAGACTGACGGCAATACTGTCAGCGGTAAGATTGAGGATATTAAAACCTCTGTAAACGACGGTAATACTGTATATTATCTCAAGGTCGGAGATAAGTATTATTACATTAAGGTTACCGACTGTATGGATGTTCTCCTTATGAACAAGGGTGACACGGTAACAATCACCTTTGAAAATAACAAAGGCGAATTTGTAGCCGCAACGAGCATCAAAAAGTAAACAGTGAAACAGCGTATTCCTTGGAATACGCTGTTTTTTGCAAAGAAATAAGCGCCGAAGTTACAACTGACTTCGACGCTTATTTTAATTATTTGTTTTGCTTTGCTTTGCTTCCGGAGTGTCACGGTAATATTGGGTATAAGGCTTAAATCGAACCTGTTCTTCCCAAATTTCCTTTGCCTTAGGTGCCCATGCGGCTGCGTAATCATCGCATTTGGAGCACAGCTCCTCTGCCGACTCAGGCTTTTCCAAATTGGTGGATTTTGCACCCGTAGTTTTTATTATGCGGCGCAGTGCCTGCGGATTTTCTAACATGGGGCAAGGACGGAGCATATTGTCATTAAATGGCTGTCCCTTGTAGTATTCGTAGAATAAAGGCGAACGGAGACATTCCAATATACTTTTGTCTCTGATATTGCTGTCACTGTAGTGGATGAATACGCAGGGCTCCACATCGCCCTCACTGTTGACATGAAAATAGTTTCTGCCGCCGGCGATACATCCGCCTACAAACTCGCCGTCATTTTGGAAATCAACGGTGAATATGGGCTTTCCGCCTGTAGATTTGCGGTTGTTGCGGATGGTACGGTAGACATGCTCTCGCTGTTCGGGAGTCAGCAGCAGGTCTTTGTCTGCACCGGCGCCGATTGGCATATAGTGGAAGTACCAGGCGAACAGTGCACCGGAGTTTATCATCATATCGTAGAACTCATCGGAGGTTACAGCCTCGCAGTTCTTGCCGGTATAGCATACCGAGGTGCCAAAAATGCAGTGGTGCTTTTTCAACAGAGCCATAGCATCGGTAACCTTTTTATATACGCCCTCGCCTCTGCGGGCGTCTGTAGTCTCCTCTGTACCCTCCACGGAGAGAGCAAGCGTCAGATTGCCTGCTTTTTTCATATCCTCGCAGAATTTGTCATCTACGAGTGTGCCGTTAGTGAAGGCTAAGAATATGCAATCCTTGTTTTCACCGACCAGTGTGAGTATATCTTTTTTGCGTACAAGAGGCTCGCCGCCTGTAAACATAAAGAAGTGAGTACCCAGCGCTTTGGATTCGGTGACGATTTTTCGCATTTCGTCCAAAGTCAAGTTGGATTTATGACCGTATTCTGCCGCCCAGCAGCCCTTGCACCTTAGGTTGCAGGCAGATGTGGGGTCCATAAGTACAACCCATGGGATATTGCATTTCAGCTGTTCACGGTTGGCACGGAGTGTCTTTGTGCCACGGAGTCCTGTGTCTATGGCAAAAGTCAACAACATTCTTGTGGCAACGTCTCGGTCAATGTAATTGAGAGCGTTGAAAAGAAAGTCGTGCCAAGTGTTGTTTTCGTTTGTCACAGTATCTTCTACTGCGTTCCAATTTGTAGGAAAGGTTTTGCCTACTGCTGTTTTCGCTACCTTGATTAGCTTTGGAATATTCTTTTTTGGGTTTTTGTACACATATTTCAGCAGAACGTTGCCGAGTATATGCAAAAATTTATCACTGTTGTTCATATATACTCTTTCGATTGTTACATTGACTCAGGTGCATCAATTTTGAGCATAGTCAAAATGTTCTTGATTGTGTTTTTTACTGCCTCACAGAGATACAGTCTCGCCTGCATAAGTCCCTCATCATCGGTCACTACACGGTGAGCGTTGTAGAATTTGTGGAAAAGGGTAGCAAGCTCAACCACATAGTGAGTGATTTTTGCGGGGTCATATTGCTTTGCGGCAGAAATAATTTCGCCCGTGAGCTTTGATAGATGGCTGATAAGCTCTCTTTCCTCGGATGAATTGAGCCTGTCAAGCTCCTCCTCGGTAGGCTTGCGCAGCTCTGTGCCCTGCTCCTTCGCCTTGCGAATGATGGAACAAATTCTTGCGTGAGCATACTGTACATAATATACAGGATTTTCGCTGCTCTGCTTTGCGGCGAGCTCAAGGTCAAAGTCAAAGTGACTGTTAGGTTCTCTGAGATTGAAGAAAAATCTCGCTGCGTCTATAGGTACTTCTTCCAACAGAGTGTTCAGCGTTATAGCTTTGCCGCTGCGCTTGGACAGCTTAATTGTTTCGCCGTCACGAACGAGACGAACCATCTGCATTATTACTGCATCGAGACGGCTTGCATCAATTCCCAAAGCAGTGAGAGCCGCTTTCATACGAGGTACATATCCGTGGTGGTCTGCACCGAGCACATCGATAGCCTTGTCGTAGCCACGGGTTACGAGCTTGTTATAATGATATGCAATGTCCGGCACAATATATGTTGGCAGTCCGTTGGCACGGATGAGCACAATGTCTTTGTCATTGCCGTATTCACTGGCTTTGAACCAAAGTGCGCCGTCCTGCTCGTATGTTACACCCTTTTCTTTAAGAGCATCAATAACTTTTTGAACGGAGCCGTCCTTGTGCAAAGAGGATTCTCTGAACCAATTATCATAGGTGATTCTGTACTTTTTGAGATCTCTTTCGAGGCCTTCTATATTCTTAGGCAGAGCGAAGGCGACGAGAGCGTCTCTGCGCTCTTTGCTGTCACAATCGACATATTCTTCACCATATTCTGCCTTAAAGTTCTTTGCATGTTCCACAATGTCTATACCGTGGTATGCGTCTTCGGGAAGCTCAATATCCTTTCCGCATTCCTGAAGGTATCTGACCTCTAATGAGGTGGCAAATTTTTCTATTTGGTTGCCGGCATCATTTACATAAAATTCTCTCCACACCTCGTAGCCTGCCGCCTCGAGTACAGAGGCGAGACAGTCACCGATTGCACCGCCTCTTGCGTTGCCTATGTGCATGGGGCCTGTGGGGTTTGCGGATACAAATTCAACAAGCATTCTTTTGCCTTTGCCGTAATCGGATTTTCCGTAATTTTCGCCCTGCTCCACTGCGTCTTCTACTATTTTGCTGTAGTATCTGTCGGACAGGTAGAAGTTGATGAATCCGGGTCCTGCTATTTCGGCTCTGTCAATAAGTGTGCCCTCAAAGTCCATATTTGATACTATGGCTTCGGCAATCATTCTCGGAGCCTTGTGATAGCTGCGTGCACCTGCCATTGCGGCATTGGTAGAAAAGTCACCGTTCTTTTTGTCTGCCGGCTTTTCTATTATGAATTCCGGCTTTTCGGCGTCGGGCAGAGCACCGGTGCTTACTGCCTTGTCGATAGCCGATATAATCATATTATTGAGTTTTTTTTCTGTTTCGCTGACTATTTTTGACATTTTATTCTCCAATTATTTTTATTGATTATTGATTGATTTTAAAGTTTATCGTAACTTCGTTGCGTGAGGAAACGGCTCCGTTTATGTCTATATCGTAGCCAAAGAGAAAAGTGCCTTCTTCCTCGCCGTAGTTGTTTTCGATAGTTCTGCCGTATATTCCCATCAGCATATCTCCGTACTGTGTGCCGTAGTTGCACAGATTACGCTTAGAACGCTCGATTATCAGCAATGAGCCGTACGCTCCGGCTTTGAGCATTTCTACCTTTTGCTCGTCTTTGGAGATGTGGAGAGTCGCTCTGATGGGCCTTTGAGGCGGATCTTGTTCCTCATTGTATCGGATTATGTAGCAGTCGTCTGTCTCCTCTATAGTGCCTACGGTGGTCATCTCGATTTTGTCATTGTCGTCGCCGTAGTTTTGTTTGCCTGTTATGGTTATCAGTGCTTCTTTTTTCATACTGTTCCCTTTATATTTTGCCGCCTCGCTGAATAGCCAAATCTATAAGTCTGTCTATCAGTTCTGCATATGGTACTCCCACTGCCTCAAAGAGTTTTGGATACATACTTATTGAGGTTTGACCGGGGATTGTATTTATTTCGTTCATCAGCACACGCTGATCTTTTTTTGTTACGAAGAAATCGCAACGGCTCATGCCCTCACAACCTAATGCCTTGTAGGCACGGAGCGCCGCTTCTTTTACTTCTCCTCTCTTTTCGGGCGAGATGAGAGCCGGAATGTGCAGTTCGGATTTCGGATTATTGTATTTTGCGTCGAAGTCATAAAATTCTGCTGCCGCAACAACTTGACCGACTTCTGCGGCAATAGGCTCTTCGTTGCCTAATACTGCACACTCTACCTCAAAGCCCTCTATAAATTCTTCAAGTACGACTTTTTTGTCCTCTTTGAGAGCTTTGTCTATTCCTGCCTTAAGTTCTTCCCTGTTGTGGGCTTTGGATATGCCTACTGATGAGCCGGCGTTGGCAGGCTTCACGAAGATAGGGTAGCCTAATTTCTTTTCTGCATTGTCTATGCAGGAGTCTGTATCTTTGTTGTACTCATATTTTGTGAACGAACACCATTTTGCTTGGTCTATGCCAAAAGCGTCTGCAACCGCATTTGTTACCGCTTTGTCCATACAGGAGCCTGACGAGGTTGAGTCACAGCCCACAAACGGAATTTGTGCCAGCTGTAAAAGTCCTTGTACAGTGCCGTCCTCTCCGTTTTTACCGTGGAGCACAGGAAAAACTGCATCGAGTTTTATTGTTTCGCCGTCCTCGGTTACGATACCGCCGACAGAAGAATCAGGGGTAATATATGCCTTTCTTTTCTTTCCGTTCAGCCATTTGTCGTCGGGGAGCAGTTCTATATCATCTTCATAGAGATACCACTCGCCGTTCTTTGTGATACCCATTGCGACTATGTCATACTTGTTGCGGTCTATGTTCGACAATATGCTATGGGCGGATATGCAACTGATGTCGTGTTCCGATGACGCACCGCCGAACAGAATGGCTATTGTCTTTTTGCTCATAATATCATCCTCTGTTCCGTAAATTTGTTATCTCACTAAATACAATAAATTATAATATCATACTTTGTTTATAATATCAATATCAATAATTAACAAACCATAGCTAAATTTGTGTTGCTATTATAATGATATTATGCTAAAATACAAAAATGAACCCGAACAGAAAGGAATATCGGTATGGAACTCAACGAGATTTTCAGAATATTAGATAAAAACTTGAAAGATATAAATAATGAACTCGGCTTCAGCCGTAGTGCTTCAGACGAAAAGAGCGTTACTTTCTCCGGCGAAAAGGGGATATATCGCCTCGTACACGACGCAGAGACTAATATTATTCAGTTCGATTGTGCCTATGAGGTCAAGGGCGATGAGACACAGTGGAACACTGTATCACGCAGTTTGTTTGAGCTCAGTGTTGCAGACGACAGAGATGTTAAGTCTCTCAGCAACGAAATAGAGGACGAGCTTCAGCACTTGTACAATGCAAGAAAAAAGGTCGATTTGGACAAAATCAAAATGCCAAAGGCTGTGTCGAGAACTAAGGCCAAGAACGGCATCATCAGCTATGATACAGATTCTCTCGCTAACAGATTCGGCGCTCTTTATCCCGAGTTTAAGGACGAGATAAAACGCAATATCGCAGAGTACGGCGAGTTTTTACCTGAGACTTTCTTTGTTGAACACGGAAACGCTAAGGTGCTCGATGTTATCAAAAACGGCACAAAGGCAGAGCAAAAAAAGCTGTTCAAAATGCTGGGCGAAGTATTTGAGGACGGAACAAATGAGGTTCAGGATATTATCGGCGTAACTATTCTCGGCGAAATGAAAAATGACCCGCAGATGATGGCTGTGGCTGACGCATATATGACAGAATATATGTCAGGCCCTATTCATGAAATCAACAAGCTCACTGCTAAAAATAATAAGTACACAAAGAAGTTGAAAAATCCGCCGGCATATAAGCCTAAGAAAAACAAGGCTTTTTCACTTCAAAACACATTGAACCAAAATCAGTAATTTGGTACTAATTACCAAAAACGCAAAAAATATCTGCCCCGTAACAAGATTATGGGGCATTTTATATCACATAGAATGATAAAAAAATAACAAACTATGGTTATATTTCACAAAGTGTCGCCCTTAACATTGACAAATAGTTGAATATCTGTATAATAGTTAATATGCGACTACGGTCAGACATATAATATTTTGAGTATTCAGAAAAGAGAGGTATATATTTATGTCGAGAGTATACAATTTCAGTGCAGGTCCTTCTACCCTGCCGGAAAGCGTGTTGAAAAAAGCGGGAGCAGAGATTATGGACTACCACGGCAGCGGTCAGTCTGTTATGGAAATGAGCCACCGTTCAAAATGGTTTGACGATATTATCAAAGAGGCAGAAAAGCTGATGAGAGAGCTTTACAAGGTGCCGGATAATTATAAGGTGCTTTTCCTTCAGGGAGGCGCATCGGCACAGTTTTCTGCTATTCCGCTTAATTTTATGAACGGCAGCGGAAAGGCTGACTATATCATTACGGGTCAGTGGGCAAAGAAAGCGTTTCAGGAGGCACAGAAATACGGCGATGTTGTGGCTGCCGCTTCTTCAGCAGACAAAACTTTTACTTATATTCCTAAGACTAAGCCTGAGGATTTCCGTGATGACGCTGACTATGTATATATTTGTATGAACAATACCATTTACGGTACTGTATATAAGGAACTTCCGCCTGTTGGTGACAAGGTACTTATTGCCGATGTTTCATCATGTGCTCTTTCAGAGCCTTTGGACATAAGTAAGTTTGGCGTTGTATATTTCGGTGCACAAAAGAATGTTGCTCCGGCAGGTTTGGTAGTAGTTATCGTAAGAGAGGATTTGTTGGGCAACGCTCGTGATATTACTCCTGTTATGATGAACTATAAGGTGCAGGCAGATGCCGACTCACTCTACAACACTCCGCCTTGCTGGACTATCTATATCTGCAAGCTCGTGTTGGATTGGATTAAGGAAGAATTCGGTTCATTGGACGCTATGAAAGTTCATAACGAAAAGAAAGCAAAAATTCTTTATGATTTCCTCGATTCCTCAAAGATGTTCCACGGCACTGTTGTTCCGGAGGATCGTTCACTTATGAATGTTCCGTTTGTAACAGACAGCGACGAGCTGAACGCAAAGTTCATCAAAGAGGCTACCGAGGCAGGTTTTGTTAACCTTAAGGGCCACAGAACAGTAGGCGGTATGAGAGCATCTATCTACAATGCTATGCCTATCGAGGGCGTAGAAAAGCTCGTAGAGTTTATGAAAAAATTTGAGGCAGAAAACGCATAAGGAGACTTATCAAATGTTTAACATAAAATTATTGAACAAAATTTCGGATGTCGGATTATCAAAGTTCGACACAACAAAATATACATATGCAGATGATATAGAGAATCCTGACGCAATTATGGTGCGCTCTGCATCGATGCATGATATGACGATGCCCGACAGTCTTTATGCAATAGCGAGAGCAGGTGCCGGCACAAACAATATTCCTGTAGCGGATTGTGCTCAAAAGGGCATTGTTGTGTTCAACACTCCCGGTGCTAATGCAAATGCGGTTAAAGAACTTGTCATTCTCGGATTGCTTATTTCATCGAGAAAAGTAACTAAAGCTATTGATTGGTGCAAAACTATCAAAGACGAGGGCGACAATGTAGGCAAGACTGTAGAAAAGGGCAAATCCGCTTTTGCAGGTCCCGAAATTAAGGGCAAGACATTGGCTGTTATCGGTATGGGTGCTATTGGAAGATTGGTGGCAGAGGCAGCAGTTGACCTTGGCATGGAGGTTATCGGCTATGATCCGTTTTTGCCTAAGGATGCCGAGATGAAGCACGGCATTACCATCAACAACAATTTGGATGAGATTTTTCCTGTTGCGGACTATATCACCATTCATGTTCCTCTGAATGATGATACTAAGCACCTTATCAATGCCGAAAGCATCGAAAAGATGAAAGATACTGTCCGTATTATGAACTTTGCTAGAGGCGGTTTGGCTGACAGCGATGCTGTAGTTGAAGCTCTTGATGAGGGCAAAATGGCCTGCTATGTTACAGATTTTCCGGATGCAACTCTCATAGGTGTTGACGGCGTAATCGCTATTCCGCACCTGGGTGCTTCTACTCCGGAGAGTGAGGAAAACTGTGCGGCTATGGGTGCTCAGGAGCTTATCGATTTCTTGGAGTACGGTAATATTAAGAACAGCGTCAATATGCCGGCAGTTTCTATGCCAAAGAATGCAAAGAGCAGAGTAACGGTTATTCACAAGAATCAGCCTAATATGATTGCTACCATTACCGACACAATAAGCAAGGATGGTATCAATATCGCCGATTTTCAGGATAAGAACAGAGGCGAAATCGCATATTCAATCATTGATTGCGACAGCGATGTATCGGATACCGTTAAAGCAGATATAGAGTCTATCGATGGTGTTATCAGAGTAAGAGTTTTATAATCCAACGCAAAAAGGTCAGCGACATTACCCGCTGACCTTTTTTGTCGTAGCAGAATTGCCATAAGTTTGTGGCTGCTGGCTTGCACCCGGTAATAAGTTGCACGGTACAAACAGAAGCTCGTTTCAAATCCCTGTTTTCTGAAATCAATAAAAAAAGACAGACAGTCTAAAAGACTGTCTGCTTTTTATGGTGACCCGGACGGGATTTGAACCCGTGTTACCGCCGTGAAAGGGCGGTGTCTTGACCGCTTGACCACCGGGCCGTTAT